>Ga0208940_1004106_pt1 | contig 11744 bp, 10 predicted proteins | sample AD_JPNNA6_MetaG_FD_184445 | JGI IMG/M metagenome (GOLD analysis project Ga0208940, IMG submission 184445) | Active sludge microbial communities of municipal wastewater-treating anaerobic digesters from Japan - AD_JPNNA6_MetaG (SPAdes) (version 2) | ecosystem: Engineered > Bioreactor > Anaerobic... | reverse complement strand
GGAGCATCTCTGGTCGGCCAGAAGGCTGTCGAGGAATTCGTAGCGGGAGAGCACGGGGGAGTCTCCCTGTTGCAGAGCGCGCGACCACCAGCGCTGGAGCTCCGTCCACCCCGGAGCCCCCGGCGCACCACCGAGGGAGGACAGCGACAGGGCGGCGCAGAGGGCCCCGAACGCCAGCCGGTCAGCCAGAGGGAGACCCCACAACGTCCCTGCCACCAGCGCGGCGCCGAACACGTCGCCGGCTCCCCTGGCGTCGCGTTGGCGCGTCCCGTATGCCGTGACAGCCGGCACGAACACCTCGCACGGCCGGGTGCCTTCCAGCGACGCGGCGTGCACGCCCCGGGCCCCGTCCGTGACGACGGCGAGGGGGACCTGCTCGGCGAGCCGCCGCGCCGCGTCTACGGGGGTGTCCGCGCCGGTGTAGGCCATCGCCTCAACGGCGTTGGGGGTGAAGAGATCGCAGACGCTCAAGGGTTTGAGCACCGCCGGATCCCAGATGCCCGAAGGATCCCATCCGACGTCGGCGACGACGTAGGCCCCCGCGGTCCAGACGTCGACCAGCAGCGGGAGGATCTCGTCCTGACCGGGGCGGAGGTCAACCATGATGCAGCGGCACATCCCGTCGTCGAGCAGCATCCGAGGTTGCCTGACGGGAGCGAGGGAGTCCCTAGTGAACATCCGACGATCACCGTCGTGAGCGACGGAGACGGTGACCGGAGTGCTCGCTCCCGCCAGGTCGTCGGCGAGGTCAAGGCGCACGGCCTCCTGACCGAGGGCGGCCCGCACGAGGGCCCCCGCGCGGTCGGTGCCGAGGGAAGTGGACAGGACGGTGTCCAGCCCGAGGCGGGCGGTGGCGACCGCCCGGGTCGCGATCCCTCCCGGACACAGCGTGAGGCCGCCGGCCCGGGCCTCCTCGCCCGGGCCGGGGAACTCGTCGAGGTCGGCGACGACGACGTCGAGGTAGGTCACCCCGACGACCAGGACGTCGACCGACAGGCTCTGGAGCGTCAGCGAGGGAGCAGCCTCGCCCCGCTCGTCTTTGACTCGGTCGTCGTCTCGTCGGCGGTCGTCCTTGGGGGCGTCGTCGCCTCGGAAGTCCTCGGTTGTCACGACCATCTTCGGGGCCCTCTCACGGTGGAACCAGTCGCGCGTTATTGCGTATTATTGCGCACTTCACTACAGTATGGCTATGGGAGCGGACCGATGAAATACGTGCGACTGCGCACGATCACCGAACGGCTGGCATCGGGTGACAGCGTCTCGGTCCTCAACCTCGCTGACGAATTGGGGGTCAGCCCCTCCACGGTGCGGCGCGATCTGCAGTCCTTGGCGGCCTCGGGCATCCTCCTGCGGGTCCATGGTGGTGCGGCTCCCGTCGATGGTCGGGACCTGGGCGACCGCCCGTTCGACCTGGTCGCCGACGAGGACGCCATCGACAAGGGGCGGATCGCTGGTCGGGCGGCCACGCTCGTCAACGACGGAGACGTGGTGCTGCTGGACATCGGCACGACGACCCGGCTGCTGGCCCGTGAGCTCTTCGGGCGACCGATCACCGCGGTCACGTCGAGTCTGGCCGTTCTCGACGAACTTCGAGGTGACACGACGTCGGAGGTCGTCCTGCTGGGCGGAGCGGTCCGGCGCCAATACCACTCGCTGGTGGGCAGCCTTACCGAAGACGCCCTCCGCCAGGTCCGTGCCGCCACGGTGTTCCTCAGCGCGAGCGGCGTCAGTTCGGACGGGGCGGTGCTGGACACCACGTTGGTCGAGATGCCGACCAAGCGCGGCCTCCTCCGTGCGGCCAACCGGGTCGTCCTGCTGGCTGGGTCCAGCAAGTTCCCCGGATCCGGTTCCTTCCGCGTGTGCGGGATGGATCAGATCGACGTCCTCGTCACCACCCACGGAGCCGATCCCGCGACGCTGAAGGCCTGTCGAGCCCAGGGGACAGAGGTCCTCTTCGCATGAGGCTCGTCCTCCTCGGCGGCGGTGGATTCAGGGTCCCCCTGGTGCACCGGGCGCTGTTGGACGACGAACACGCCGGGCGGGTGGACGAACTCGTCCTGCACGACGTCGACGAGGGGCGCCTCGAGACGATGACCAGGGTGCTCGCTCAGCAGGGAGCCGGCGCGCCTAGGCCAGTGACCGTCCGCGCGACTGCCCGCATCGACGAGGCCCTCGAAGGCGCTGACTTCATCTTCTCGGCCATCCGGGTCGGCGGGCTGAGCGGCCGGACGCTCGACGAGCGGATCGCCCTCGATCACGCAGTGCTGGGCCAGGAGACGGTCGGCGCCGGCGGCATCAGTTATGGACTGCGAACGGTGCCGGTGGCGGTGGGCATCGCCGAGCGGATCGCGGCTCTCGCGCCGAACGCCTGGCTCATCAACTTCACCAACCCTGCGGGCCTCATCACCCAGGCGATTCAAGCCGTTCTCGGTGATCGCGCGATCGGGATCTGCGACTCGCCGGTCGGCCTCGGCCGCCGCGCCGCCACAGCCCTGGGTTTCCAGGGTGCCGACGTCCAACTGGGGTATGCCGGTCTGAACCACCTGGGGTGGGTGGACTCGCTCGTCATCAACGGCGTCGACCGACTCCCGGACCTCCTCGCCGACGACGCCGCCCTGCTGTCGATCGAGGAGGGTCGGCTGTTCGGCACCGAGTGGATCCAGTCCCTGGCCATGCTGCCCAACGAGTACCTCTACTACTACTACTTCACCCGAGAGGCCGTCGCGGCCATCATGGGCGAGCCACAGACTCGGGGCGAGTTCCTCCTCGATCAGCAGACCGGGTTCTACCAGCGTGCCCTCGCGGCCCCTTCCAGCGCGTACCGCCAATGGCGCTCGGCCTGGGAGGACCGCGAGACGACCTACATGCGTGAGGTGCGCCAGCCCACCGTCCAGCGGGACGCGCGGGACTTCGGGGGAGGCTACGAACGGGTCGCCCTCGCGCTGATGGCCGCGATCGCGCACGACGAACCCGCTCGACTGGTCCTCAACGTGAGGAATCGTGGCGCCGTGGAGTGCCTCGGGGTCGACGCCGTCGTGGAAGTGCCCTGTCTGGTGGATGCCGGCGGCCCGGTGCCCCAGCTCAGTCGGATCAGCGGTGGCCACGAGCGCGGACTCGTCCAACAGGTCAAGGCGGCGGAGGAGTTGACGATCGAGGCGGCCCTCACCGGGTCCAGGCGCCGCGCGGTCCAAGCGTTCGCCACCCATCCGCTCGTCGACTCAGTCGGGGTCGCCCGGGACCTCTTCGACGCCTACGCCGCAGCCTTTCCGCAGTTGGGTGCCATCTTCGCCGCTCAACCCGTCCCTGGGTCACCCTCCGTCGCGGGTCACTGAGGCGAGGCGGCATACCCCGGTCGGGGTGGTGATTGGCACTCGACCGGACCCGCCCGCTATCCTTGCCACTCGCGGCCGGCGACCCTGGCCGCATCTGGATGTGTAGCTCAGTTGGTTAGAGCGTTCGCTTCACACGCGAGAGGTCAGGGGTTCGAGTCCCTTCACATCCACCCTTGGTGAATATCCCCCCATCGGGCGCTGCCGCAACCGGATCCGTCCTGCTGGGCGGGATGTTGTTCGGCACGGCCGGCGTCGCCCAAGCCTTCGCCCCCTCTGGTGCCCACCCGCTCACCGTCGGAGCCATGCGGCTGTCCGTCGGCGCGATCGCCCTCATCATCTTCGTCCTGGCTCGTGGTGACACCTTCGGTTCCGTCGTCCGGCTGTGGGGGAGCCCAGCCGGGCTGATCGCGACGGCCGGGGCCGCGGCATACCAACCGTTCTTCTTCGCCGGGGTGGCGCGGGTCGGCGTGCCGCTGGGCACGTTGGTCGCCGTGGGGAGCGCTCCCATCTTCACCGGGCTACTCGGCTGGGTCTGGCGGCGCGAGCGCCCAACGGGCACCTGGGCGCTGGCCACCACCATCTGCGTGGCCGGACTGGCGCTCCTGACCGGCGCGGGTGCCCAGGTCGGGAGCCTCGACGGGATCGCCTTGACCGCAGGAGCAGGAGTGTCGATCGCCTGCTACACGGTCGCGGCGAAGTCGCTCCTGGAGTCGGGTGTGGATGCCATCGGAGTGTGCGCCTCGACCTTCCTGCTTGGCAGCATCGTCGTCCTGCCGTTCGCGCTCGGCCAAGGGATCGGGTGGGCACGGACCGGCAGCGGTGTCCTCGTCGCTCTCTATCTCGGGCTGGCCACCATGGCGGTCGCGAACATCCTCTACGCCCGCGGCCTGCTGCACCTGCCCCCGGCCACCGCCGCGACTCTGGGGCTCGCCGACCCGGTCACCGCCACCGCACTCGGGGTCCTCGTCCTCGGGCAGACGGTCTCGCCCCTGGGATGGCTGGGCTTCCTCGGAGTCGTCGTGGGGCTGTTGCTGCAAGGGATCTGGGCGGCGCGCGCCGGGCGGCGCGACCAACTCCCCCTGGGCTGAGCGCGCCGAAACCGGCGCGACCGTGGACGCGAAGGCCCGATAACCTTGGGTATGCCGCGCGGGGCCTGCCCGCGCCACTCACCGCAGGGAGCCCGCAGTGTCTGCCAGCATCACCGTGTCCGTCGCCGGAAACGAGCGATCGGTCGCGGAGGCGACTACCGCCGCCGACCTGTTCGCCGATGACCGAGCGATCGTCGTTGCCCGGGTCAACGGTGAGCTTCGCGACCTGGCCCATGTCCTCGCCGACGGCGACGCCGTCGAGCCGGTGCGCATCGACGACCCCGACGGGCTGCAGGTGCTGCGCCACTCGTGCGCCCACGTGCTCGCGCAGGCCGTCCAGCAGGTCAACCCCGACGCCAAACTCGGCATCGGCCCGCCGATCCGGGACGGGTTCTACTACGACTTCGACGTGACCACGCCGTTCACGCCCGAAGACCTCAAAGAGCTCGAAAAGGTCATGCAGCGGATCATCAACGAGGGCCAGACCTTCGTGCGCCGCGAGGTGAGCGACGAGGACGCCCTGGTCGAGCTGGCAGGCGAGCCGTTCAAGTGCGAGCTCATCGGGCTCAAGGGCGGGTCTGCCGAGGACGCGGCGGAAGGTGCCGGGGTCGAGGTCGGCGGCGCCCAACTGACGATCTACGACAACGTGCGCCGCGATGGCACCCGGGCCTGGGGTGACCTCTGCCGGGGCCCGCACATCCCGACGACCAAGTTGCTCGGCAACGCCTTCAAGGTCACCCGCTCCAGCGCGGCCTACTGGCGCGGCGACCAGGCCAACCAGCAGTTGCAGCGGGTCTACGGAACGGCCTGGCCGACGAAGGCCGACCTCACGGCATACCTCGACCGGCTGGCCGAGGCGGAGCGGCGCGATCACCGCAAGCTCGGGATCGAGCTTGACCTCTACTCCTTCCCGGACGAGCTCGGCAGCGGGCTTCCGGTGTTCCACCCCAAGGGTGGGGTGCTCAAGCGGGAAATGGAGGACTACGCGCGTCGGCGGCACATCGAGGAGGGCTTCCTCTACGTCGGCACGCCGCACATCTCCAAGGAGGGGCTCTTCCACACCTCCGGGCACCTGCCCTACTACGCCGACACGATGTTCCCTCCCATGAGCATGGAGGGGTCGGATTACTACCTCAAAGCGATGAACTGTCCGATGCACAACCTCATCTACCGCTCGCGGGGACGTTCCTACCGCGAGCTGCCGTTGCGGCTGTTCGAATTCGGGTCGGTCTATCGGTATGAAAAGTCGGGGGTCATCCACGGCCTCACCCGGGTGCGCGGTCTGGAGATGGACGACTCGCACTCCTACGTCACGCCCGAGCAGGCCCCCGCTGAGATCAAGCACCTGTTGAACTTCGTGCTGTCGCTGCTGCGTGATTTCGGTCTGGACGACTTCTACCTCGAGCTGTCCACGCGCGACGACTCCGGCGCCAAAAAGGGCAAGTTCATCGGCTCGGAGGAGCAGTGGGCCGAGGCGACCCAGATCCTCGCTGACGTGGCGGCCGAGTCTGGCCTCGACCTCGTGCCCGACCCGGGCGGCGCGGCGTTCTACGGGCCGAAGATCTCCGTCCAGGCCCGCGACGCCATTGGCCGCACCTGGCAGATGTCGACGATCCAATACGACTTCAACCAGCCGGAGCGCTTCGGGTTGGAATACCAGGCTGCCGACGGCTCCCGCCAGCAACCGGTGATGATCCACTCCGCGAAGTTCGGGTCGATCGAGCGCTTCATGGGGGTCTTGGTCGAGCACTACGCAGGCGCCTTCCCGCCCTGGCTGTCCCCGGTCCAGGTCCTCGGGGTGCCCGTCGCCGAGGAGTATGCCGGTTACCTCCGGGAGGTCCTAGGCGGCCTCGCGGCGCAGGGTGTCCGGGTCGAGTTGGACGAGAGCGACGACCGCTTCCCCAAGAAGATCCGCAACGCCTCCAAGTCGAAGGTGCCGTTCGTGCTCATCGCGGGGGAGGACGACCGGGCCGCCGGCGCGGTGTCCTTCCGGTTCCGCGACGGGAGCCAGCGCAACGGCATACCTGTTGCCGAGGCTGCCGCCGAGATCCTCGCCGCGATCGCCTCCCGGACCCAGGTTTAGGTTCGGAGAGACCCCTCACCGGTCGCCGAAGCCGCCCTCTAGACTCGGGTCGTGACGTCCGACGACCCCGGCAGGGCGACTGCCGACCTTGAGAGCGCGAGCGATTTTGCGCGCGTCGAGGACGGGTTCGAGCGGTTGTGGACGCCGCATCGGATGGCCTACATCGAGGGCGTCCGGCCCACCGAGGAGGCCGGCGACGGGTGCCCGTTCTGCGCAGCCCCGCTGCGCAGCGACATCGAAGGGCTGATCGTCGCTCGCGGTGAGTTGTGCTTCGTCGTCATGAACCTCTTCCCCTACAACCCGGGCCACCTGCTCATCTGCCCCTATCGGCACGTCCCCCTCTACGTCGACCTCACCGACGAGGAGACCACCGAGTTCACGGCGATGACCAAGACCGCCCTCGCCGCACTCACCCGGACCTCGGCTCCGATGGGCTTCAACATCGGGATGAACCAGGGCCGGGTCGCCGGCGCGGGGGTGGCCGCCCACCTGCACCAACACGTCGTGCCGCGGTGGGGAGGCGACTCCAACTTCCTGCCGATCATCGGCCAGACCAAGGCGTTGCCGCTGCTCCTCGAGGACGTGCGGACGCGCCTCGCCGAGGTCTGGCCGGCCTGAGCCGCACGGTATGCCGCGCGCCCACCGGTGCGCCGCGGCACCGGGACCACACGGCATACCCCTAGGCTGGTGGGCACCATGCCGACCCCGAGGCCCTCATGCTGAACCGACTTCTGCGCGCGTCCTGGACCAAGGTCATGACGCCGATCGCCAAGGCATTCCTCGCCATCGGGCTGACGCCCGACGCGGTGACGATCATCGGCACCTTGGCCGTGTGTGTCTCGGCGCTGGCGTTCTATCCCCGCGGGGAGTTCCTCACCGGCACGCTGCTCATCACGCTCTTCATCTTCAGCGACAACGTCGACGGGGTGATGGCCCGCCTGTCCGGTCGCCAAGGCGTGTGGGGAGCATTCCTCGACTCGACCCTCGACCGGGTCGGCGACGCGGCGATCTTCGGTGGCCTCGTGCTGTGGTTCGCCGGGCCAGGCGCCAACTGGCTGATGGCCGGGCTCGCGCTGGCTTGCCTCATCCTTGGCATGGTCGTGTCCTACGCCAAGGCCCGGGCCGAAGGCCTCGGCATGACCTGCAACGTCGGGATCGCCGAGCGCGCCGACCGACTGTTCGCCGTCCTGCTGGCCACCGGCCTGGTCGGCTTGGGCCTGCCGCTGTGGGTGCTGACCGTCGTCCTCGCCCTCCTGTCCGTCGCCAGCTTCATCACCGTGATCCAACGGATGGCCACGGTGCACACCCAAGCCATGGCGGCTTTGCGGGCCGACGGGGCAGACCCGGCCGGCGACTCCGGGCCGACGGAGACCTGATGGGTGGTCTGTCAGGAGTCCTGGCGACCGCTCGGGCCCGCGGCACCGTCTGGGGCTACCGCGCCGGGTGGAGTGCCGTGCGACGGATGCCGGAGCGGGCGGCATACCGAGTCTTCGACACCGTGGCCGATGCATCGGTGCGCCGAGGCGGTAAGGGGTTGGCGCGGATGCGCGCGAACTACGCCAAGGTGCGCCCCGAGCTCGACGACGCCGCGCTGGATGCGCTCGTGGGTGAGGGCATGCGCTCCTACACACGCTATTTCTGTGAGGCGTTCCGGCTGCCGGACTGCACCCACGACGACCTCGACCGGATGTGCCGGGCGGTCAACGACGCTGCCGTGCGAGCGAACCTCGACGCGGGGCGCTCCGCCGTGATCTTCGTGCCGCACATGGGCAACTGGGACATCGCCGGGGCGTGGTCGACCGGGCACCTGGCTCCCGTGACCACGGTCGCCGAGCGGTTGGAGCCCGAGGAAGTGTTCCGGGAGTTCTTCGAGTTCCGCGAGTCGCTTGGCATGACGATCCTGCCCTTGACCGGCGGGCCCAACCCGTTCAACGGGCTACGCGAAGCCGTCGAGCGAGGCGACTTCGTGGCCCTGGTCTCCGACCGTGACCTGACGAGCAACGGCGTGGAGGTCGACTTCTTCGGCCACCGCGCCCGGATGGCCAAAGGCCCCGCGCTCCTCGCGCTGCTCACCGGCGCCCCGCTGTATGCCGCGTCGATCCACTTCGCGCCCGCGGCGCCGGGGCGTGGCGCCGCAGGCCGCGAAACCGTCGTGACCTTCTCCAACGAGATCCCGGTGCCCACCGAGGGCGACACCGCGGCCAAGGCCCAGGCGATGACCCAGGCGTGCGCGGCATACGTCGAAGGTCCGATCCGCGAGCACACGTCCGACTGGCACATGATGCAGCGGGTTTTCGTCGACGACCTCGACCCGACCCGTCTGGGGCGGTGACCAGGGTGCGGATCGGCATCGTCTGCCCTTACTCGTTCGACATCCCCGGCGGGGTGCAGTTCCACGTGCGCGACCTGGCCGAGATCCTGCGCTCACGCGGTCACACCGTGTCGGTGCTCGCCCCCGCCGACGAGGGCACCGAACTACCCGACTACGTCGTCTCGGCCGGGCGCGCCGTGCCGGTGAGCTACAACGGCTCGGTGGCGCGGCTCAACTTCGGGCTGATGACCAACGCCAAGGTCACTGCGTGGTTAGACCGTGGTCACTTCGATCTGGTCCACATCCACGAGCCGATCACGCCGAGCATCGGTGCGCTGGCCCTGTGGGCCGCCGACTGCCCGATCGTGGCGACCTTCCACACCTCGAACCTGCGCTCGCGCGCCATGCAGGTGAGCTATCCGTTCCTGCGCTCGAGCATGGAGAAGATCCTCGGGCGGATCGCCGTGTCGGAGGATGCCCGCCGCACCCTGACGACCCATTTCGGTGGTGACGCCGTGGTCATCCCCAACGGGGTGTACGTCGACCGATTCGCATCGACCCTGCCCCGGCCGCAGTGGCAGGGTCAACCAGGTCGGCCGACGATCGCCTTCCTCGGCCGGATGGGGGAGCCCCGCAAGGGGATGCCCGTGCTCGCTGCGGCGCTCCCTGCGGTGCTCGCGCAGGTGCCCGGGTTGCGGTTGCTGGTGGCCGGTCCCGGCGACGCGGACGAGGTGCGCGCGGCGATGACCCCCGAGGTCGCCGCCGCGACCGAGTTCCTGGGCGCGGTCGACGACGCCGCGAAGGCCGCTCTGCTGCGCTCGGTCGACGTCTACATCGCACCGAACACCGGTGGGGAGAGTTTCGGGATCATCCTCATCGAGGCGATGAGCGCCGGGGCCGCCGTCCTCGCCAGCGACATCCCCGCCTTCGTGCGGGTGCTCGACGGGGGAACGGTGGGGGCGACGTTCGTCAACGAGGACCCGGACGATCTGGCCCGCCAACTGGTCCGGCTGCTGCGCGACGACACCGAACGCGCCCGCCTGGCGGCTGCCGGCCGAGCCCGTGCCGACCTGTTCGACTGGTCAGTCGTGGCCGACGCGATCACGCTGGTCTACGAAACGGTGTGCGAGGGGGCGGCCGCGGCTCGAGCCATGCCTGGTCATGGGGTCCTCGGTCGCTTGCGCCGCGGCGGAAGGAGTCTGCCGTGATGGATGGTCCCAACCTGTGGATCGTGCTGGCCCTCGGCCTGGTAGCGATCGGGTGGTACTTGACCTACACCGCCGCCCGGCTCGACCGCTTGCACGCCCGGGTCCAGGGCACGCTGGCTGCTCTGGACGCGCAACTCGTCCGGCGAGCCGAGGCCACCTTGGAGTTGGCCAACGCGCGAGTCCTCGACGCCGCGAGCGCTCTCATGCTGGCCTCCGCCGCGTCCGACTCGTTGTCGGCCGCCGAGGACGAGGACACCGACGCCGACCGGCAGCGGTTCAGCAACGAGCGCGAGACGGTCGAGTCGCGCCTGTCCGAGGCCCTCGGCCTGGCCCTGACCGCCGACACACTGGCGTCCCTGCCCGGGGCGGGGGGTTTCGGCGACGACATCGTGTCGCGGGTGCGAGCCACCGGGTTGCGGGTCCAGTTGGCCCGCCGCTTCCACAACGACGCGGTGACCGATGTCCGCCGGGTCCGCCGTCAGTGGGCCGTCAAGTGGTTCCGGCTGGCCGGTCACGCCGACATGCCGCAGACCGTGGAGTTCGTTGATGCGCTGCCGCACGGGCTTCGAGGCTGACGCCGGGATGTCGGCTCCTTCCCTGCCCACGCCCTACCTCCGCCTAGACGTGGCGAAGGCCCAGGCGTCGATCGAGGCGATGGCTGCTCGGGCCCGAGCGCTCGACGTTGGGCTGCGACCCCATGCCAAGACCCACAAGTCGGTGCGGCTGGGTCGCCTGCAACTGGAGGCCGGTGCGGTCGGGCTGACTGTTGCCACGGTGGGGGAGGCCGAGGTCTTCGCGGCCGGCGGCTGCGCCGACATCTTCATCGCCTACCCGCTCTGGGTCGACGCACCCAAGGCCCGACGGTTGGCGGCGGTGCTGGAGTGGGCCAGCGTGGCGGTCGGGGTCGACTCGACGGCGAGCCTGGACGCGATGGCCGCGCACGGCATACGCCCGGAGGTCGTGGTCGAGGTTGACTCCGGTCACCACCGCAGCGGCGTCTCGCCCGAGGCGGCGGGCGAGATCGGCCGGTATGCCGCGGACGCCGGTTTCGTGGTCCGCGGCGTGTTCACCTTCCCTGGGCACTCCTACACGCCGCAGACGCGGGCATCAGCGGCCGCCGACGAGGCGATCGCGCTGGCCGTGGCCGCCGAATCCCTTGCGGGCCAAGGGATTGCGGTGTCGGTTCGAAGCGGGGGGTCGACGCCATCGGCGCAGTTCGCTGTGGGGCGCCCTGGGGGAAGCAGCGGCGGGGGAGGGCTCACTGAGTTGCGCCCCGGCGTCTATGTCTTTGGTGACGCCCAACAGGTCGAGTTGGGCACCTGCGCGATGGACGACGTCGCGCTCACCGTTGTCGCGACGGTCGTCTCGCACGCCGGCGGCCGGGTGATCCTCGATGCGGGCAGCAAGGCGCTCGGTGCCGATCGGGCGCCGTGGGCCAGCGGTTATGGCCGGTTGGCGGAGGCTCCCGACGCTCGAATCGTCGCCTTGTCCGAGCACCACGCCACCGTCGAGTGGTCCGGCGGGCGACTGCCGCAGTTGGGCTCGCGGGTGCTGGTCGTGCCCAACCACGTGTGCAACACGGTGAACCTTGCCGACGTCTACGTCATCGGTGACGGCCCGGAGGCCTGGCCGGTCGACGCGCGGGGCTGCAACTCGTAACCCTGGGGCTTTCCGTTCCGGAAACCTTGTGCTAGTTTTCCGGTATGGAAAACAACTCGGGTG
>Ga0208940_1004096_pt1 | contig 11765 bp, 5 predicted proteins | sample AD_JPNNA6_MetaG_FD_184445 | JGI IMG/M metagenome (GOLD analysis project Ga0208940, IMG submission 184445) | Active sludge microbial communities of municipal wastewater-treating anaerobic digesters from Japan - AD_JPNNA6_MetaG (SPAdes) (version 2) | ecosystem: Engineered > Bioreactor > Anaerobic >... | reverse complement strand
AAGAAGAAAAGGGCGCGATCTTTTCGATTTGTGGCTGGGCGTCACGGAAGGGAAAGCCGATGCCGGCAAAATAATCCATGCCTTCAAACAGTACATGGAGACCGAAGGCCAAACCGTTGACAGCATGCATTACGAAAAGAATTTGCAGGAGAAACTGAGGCATCGGGGCTTCCTCAGCGATCTGAACCCCTTGCTGCCTGCAGACGCGATATATGACGTCCAGGAGGCCTATGCCCTCATAAAAAATGAAATCGTCGATAAGCTGAACGTAAATTAAGGTGTATTTTTATAGCCCAAAGGAGTCTTTATGACGACCTACTACCGGAACGAATACCTCTTCTCCGAGATATACCTCCAGGAAATCACCCAGCAACCTGAAGACACTGAAATCCTGGCATCACTGACCACGTTAAAAGAATATCGAGAATTTGCGAGAACCGCCACCATCCAGGAATGGAAAGAGTCATTTGTTCATGAGGTGCTATACGCCCTTCGTTTCAACATTAAGATGGAGAATGAAAGGCTGACCTTGCTATACCCTGTGGGAAATATGGAAACGCCGCTCACCCTGTGTTATGTGCTGCTGCCCACGGAAGATTTGGATAATACCACGATGGGCCGAAATTGGGCTGAAAAGGTCATCCGCAGCCTGCGCCACCACAATCTTAAATGGGGCCTATTGACCAACGGCGAACAGTGGAGAATGTACCATCTCGATGAATCCACACCCTATGAAATCTTCCTCGAAATAAATCTCGCCGCCATCCTATCGGACAGCGCATCGCAGGCTTATCAGATCTTCCACAAGTTTATGAAAGTGGAGAACTTCACCACCGGCGAACTGGGGCAATGCCGCCTTGACGTGTTCAAGAAAGAGTCCCTGGCAAAGATTGATTATATTGAAAGCGAACTGGCCAATGCCCTGAAGCAGAAGGAAGAAGGCGGCAAAGGCGTGCTTTCCAACCTGTGCATGGGATATGTTGATTTTCTAAAAGTAGGCGGCTCTCCCAATTTCGATGACGAAGCCTTGCGACGGAAGATTTACCACGGCGCCATGCTCTATATGTTCCGGTTGCTTTTTCTCTTTTATGCCGATGCGCGCGGCCTGTTGAATGAAACAAACGGCAAGTTGCTCAATGATGTTCTCCGGCGCAGCAAGGCGTCTACCGCAAATAATACGTCTGTCTCAGGCTACAGCATTTGGGAGGACCTGGAACGCATCTTCGTCGATATTGACCAGAGTTACAACGGCGGTCTGTTTGACCCCCATGAAAGTGAATTTACCCAGTTCATCGAAGAGTCGCGCGTCAACAACAGTCATCTGGCCACCGCCCTCCATTACCTGACATCCTACCAGGAACGATCAGGGGAGGAAAAAGCCATCAGCTATCGGGATATGAGTGTGCGACACCTGGGCACACTCTATGAAGGATTGCTGGAGCATAAGTTGTTTATTACCAAGGAAGATACGGAGGTTCGTGCGGTAAAAGACAAGATTCAATTCATTCCGGCATCACAGGGCGGAAGGATCGTTGCTGGACGTTATATCCCCACCGGACAGGTCTACTTCGGCAGTGATCGCAGCGAACGAAAAGCTACAGGGTCCTTTTATACACCCGAATACATCGTCGATTACATCGTGCGCAACACTGTTGGAGAAAAACTTTCTCAGTTGCGGAAGGATTTTCTGGCGGAACAAAAAGACCTCTTGAAAGCTTTGGCCAAAGCCATCGATCAAAAAGAACGAAAAGCCCTGACTGAACTGTTAGAGGACAACTTGAAGACGTTTATAAGAGAGAAAGTCCTGAAACTCAGCGTGCTTGATCCGGGAATGGGCAGCGGACACTTTTTGGTTAATACCTCAAATTATATAGCGAATTTTATTACAGAGATTCTGAATGAATTTGAAATAATCGGGACAACTGAAACCTCAACCACATATTGGCGCCGCTGGGTCGTGGAAAACTGCGTTTACGGCGTGGATGTCAACCCGTTAGCCGTCGAGCTGGCTAAACTTTCTCTCTGGATACTTTCCATGTCCAAAGAGAAGCCACTATCCTTCCTTAATCACAACCTGAAGACCGGCAATTCTCTGATTGGCGCGCGTCTTGATGATATCGGTAAATATCCTGGAAAAGGAGACAAGAAGCAACCCTCTATATTCTCCGATGACAGGGATTTCAAGGAAGCTGTTGGCAAAGCAATTTCAAATTACGCGAGAATTACGTCAACCGATTCCGCGTCGCTTGATGTTATCGCTGATAAAAAAGCCTGGCTTGATGAGATCGATGAAATCTTGAAACCATATAAACTGGTTTGCGACATGCATACCAGCATCTACTTCGGAAATGAGATAAGTGAATGGAAATATAAGGAATTAATTGATACTAAGGATATTAATGCAATTAAAGAAAAAACGAATAATCTCCGTTCATTTTTTCATTGGGATCTTGAATTTCCCAGTGTACTGATTGATTATGGTGTATCGCAAAGGGGCTTTGACATAACCATTGGTAATCCACCGTATTTAAGAGAGTTAGATTCTAAACATATTTTTGATGAAATAGCATTAACTTCCTTTGGTAACCAATACCGATCTGCTCGCATGGATTTGTGGTACTTCTTCGTTCACAGAGGAATTGAAGTATTAAGAAATGCAGGGGTATTATCCTTCATAACGAACTCGTATTGGATGACCGGCACAGGTGCAGAAAAGCTGATAGCGGAACTTCGAGAGAAGACTCAACTGGACGAAGTTTTTTCTTTAAAAGATTTGAAGGTTTTCAATAATGTCTCAGGGCAGCACATAATCTTTCGACTCACGAAAGGACCTAAATATGAATCAACAACGATAAAAATAGTCAATCCTGTGAGCGAATCAAGTGCTGAGACTTTTGTTAGAGGAATCTCTCCCATAATAATATTCAAGAAAACCACCGACAGACTATTTGTTGGGAGCATAATTGATATCCAAGCATCCCAGGATGATATTCTTGACAAAGTCAATAAAGGTGCGCCGTTAAGTGAACTTGGCATTATTCGTCAGGGTATTGCCGAAAATCCATCGTCTATCAACAGAAAAACCAATGAAAAATTTGGAAATCAATGGGATGTCGGTGAAGGTGTTTTTGTATTAAGCCCACAAGAAGTTGAAAATTTAGGCATCTCTGATGAAGAAAAAGTTCTTATACGCCCATATCACCATTTATGTGACTTAGAAAGGTATTACATTGCAGAGGTGCCCTCCTATTTTATAATATATTCCTCTCGTTATACATGCCCTAATATTAATAAATTCCCCATAATTGGCCGTCATCTTGAGCGCTTTCGGGCCATTATGGAAGGTAGACGTGAAACCATGAATAATTCAAATTCTTGGTGGCATTTGCATTGGCCGAGAGATGAAAGATTATGGAACTCGGCAAAAATAATATCAATACAAATGGCTGCGCGGCCTTCATTTGTCCCGGTGGACCTTCCCGCGTATGTTCCCTTCAGTACGAATGTGTTTGTGCCAAACGAAACAACAAGCGAATCCATTATGTACCTCGCTGGTATACTCAATTCTCGTCTATTGTGGATATGGTTCAATCATCATTCTAAGAGAAGAGGCGTCGGTCTTGAAATAAATGGGCATGTATTTTCACAAGTTCCTATTAAGAGAATCGACTTCAAAAACACTGAAGATAAAAGATTGCACGATCAAATCGTATCGTTAGTTTCAGAAATCATAAAATTAAAAGCAAAATTGAATAATTTAAGCCTTGATCAAGAAAGCAGGAATGGCCTAGCTGATCAGATTGCTCGGTTAGACCGTAACATTGACATGGCTGTTTACAATTTGTACGATTTAAATGATGAAGAAATTCAAAGTATAGAAGAAGAATTCTAATAAGGATTTTCATGAAACTCCAACTGACTAACGGCTATCACGTCCATTTCGACCAGATCTCCCGGATATTGCTATATCTGTTGACGGTGGAAGGCCGCAAGAAAATTCCCCGGCAGGAAATAGTGGCAACCTTGGGCCTCTCGGACAGACAAGTGGAAAGTCTCATCAGCGTATCAGTCGGGTTCGGTTTGGTTAAACCCAGGACATCTATTCTTACGCCCCTGGGAAAGATCATCGCGGAAAAGGACGTTTACTTTGAGCGCATCGAGACATTGTGGATTGTTCATTACATCATGTCGAGCAACCCGGAATGGGTAGTCTGGCACCGTATCGTCAACCAGATCCTCCCCATCAATGATCGCATCGTCATTTCCGACGTGGCGTTGCCTTACTTTTCAGACCTGAAATCTTCCTTCTCTGAACGAACGCTCAAGGAAAAATTGCCTGGCGAGATTGGGGCCGTGCTTCATTCTTACGTTCAGCCATCTCTGTCCAGACTTAATCTGCTGCGCAAGGAGCAAGCGGGCATCTATCATAGGGATACGCCAGTGGACATTCCACCGCTGGCTTTTTTATATCAGTTGCTTCACTTCAGGGAAATGACCGCCATTTCCGCAAGCGCCTTACCCATCGAAGAGATTGAAAAGGGAAAGGTCAGCCCCGGTGCGGTGCTGAATCTCCCGGAATATATGTTTCGAGACTTGCTAAACCGATTGCACGACAGCGGATTGGTGAGATGGGAGCAGTTCGGCGATCTGGATCAGGTGCGGTTTTCTGAAGAGCTGACACTCACCGAGGTCCTTTACCGGATTTATGGGAAATGAAAATGGGCATCAATATCCAAGAATATCTCACAAAATTAGGACAGGAAAAGTTCCGAGCGATTATCATCCATGCCAAGCCACAATCCGATACCGCCTTGATGCAATTTGCCGGTCAGATTCACGAAAAGATTGGCGGAGGCTATCTTGACGTTCTCGGATACTTCCAGGCCGATACAAAGATAGCCGAAGAAGTGGATCGCTTCAATCCCGATCAGTTCAAGGCCCTCCTGCAGGATAAATCGAAAGGAGAGAAATTGTTTATCGTGGATCGCGCCGATTTTCTCCTGGATACATGGCGTAAAACTGAACGGCAGGCTTTTTTCCGCATGATCGAAAAGCAATGGAATTCTTTTATAGGAACTATGGGCGCCACTTTGATCTTTTGTCTGCAAACCTCGGATGAGATTGAAGCACTGAAGATCACCGATTCGCACGGAGATCGTCGGGTCCATCGGTTAGAGGAGTTTAACGAACTGGTATAGGAGCACGCCATGAGTAAAATTCGCGACATCATTCAAATCAACAGCGGCTATACAAGCTACGTGGACTTGGTGAATGAGTATTACAGCTTGGAAAAAAACCGGGTGCGCATGGAGCGCTATCAGCCGATTACCGCTCACCGCCTTGCATTTGAAAAAATTGCCGGCTCATTGAATCCCAAAGACCGCCGCTTCTATTTTCTGTCCGGCAGTTATGGTACCGGCAAATCTCATCTGCTCTTGATGCTGGCGAATTACTTCGCTTCTCCCAGCGACCTGCCTGAAATGACCACTTTCTTTCAGAATTACGAGACGGCGCAAAAACAGGTCCTTTTAAAGCCTGGGGAAATCCTCAAAGAACGCGCCGCATCTTCGTTGAAGGCAGCGCGCAAGTCCGGTCGTTTTCTGGTGGCCATTTGCCGCTTTGGATCTCTCGAGTTCGAAGGCGAAGTGCTTCGCGCAGTTGAGGAGGCCATGCAGAGGGAAGAGACAGGCTTCGAATTGGACAGCCATTACCAAGAGGCATTGAGACGCATTAAGGACTGGGAAAAGCAGAAAAGCGACAAAAGATTTTTTTCGGACCTGGGAGCTGTCCTGGCAAAACAACACAGCGGTTGGACGATCAATGACTTGACCGACGGTTTAAAAGGCCACGACGAAGAGGCGTTGAAGGTTTTCAAGACCTGTTTTGCCGTTGTCACGGATACTGATTTTACGTTCAAGAAAGACAATCTCCAGGATATCCTGAAAGACATTTTAACTAACGCGGCGTTTAAGAATAAATTCAAAGGGCTGGTCATTTTATACGATGAGTTCGGTTATGCCCTGGATGAAGGCCTGGTCAGCTTGAGCCGGTTGCACAACTTTGCCCAGTTCTGCGCGAACAGCGGCATGGAACACCTGCCCCTCATCTTCATCGGCACGGGGCACAAGGCCTTTCGGAGTCATGGCCAGGTCGGAGACGCTGTTCACTACAGCACCCTGGAAGCGCGCGTGAACGAGATTCCTTTACTGACACAGGGAATGGAAGATATTATCGCCGCCATTGTACAGCCGAAAAAAGAGGAACAAGCCTGGGTAAAACAGGTTGTACCACAAGCGGGCACCTTCACTTTCCTGTCCGGCGAATGCAAAAGGCTGGGACTTTTCGATTGGCTGCCGGCGCCCAAGGTCAAGAACAACATCATTGAGAATATCTACCCGATGCATCCATTGGCGATTTACGCCCTGCTCCGATTGGCGCTGGATGCCGGATCAAACAATCGTTCGGTATTCAAATTTTTCTCCCCCGAGTTCGAGACCGGAGAAGATGGCTGGAAGAATGTACAGGAATATTCCTATCCCTGGTTTATCGAACGCAATGACATTCTGTGCGACAAACGCCTGGTGCTATACACGGCAGACATACTGGTGGATTACTTCAAAGACGGCTTGTCGATCGATAACCGCAAGCTTGTCGATCGAGTCAAGACGGCTGTTGTGAACTATGAAGCCACACTGCGAGAGCTCAATACATACATCGCCAGGCAAGACGAGGGTAAGCTCTTTGAGGAAACAGACGACCTCATGCTGCGGATCCTCAAGGTCATCCTTATCCATGAAATGATCAGTACGGATGAATTGCGCATCACCAACACCATGCAGAACATCCAATTTGCCTTGCATGCTGTGAGTGAGACGGAAAAAACCATGGTGGAAAGCCGACTTCAGACACTCTGCAAAGCTGGTATCCTCTATAACAATCAGGGGATTTATGAACTGATGCGCGGCGAGCGGAAAGATATCCACCGTCTCATTGAACAATACAAAACCAATCCCGATAATAGACCGGCCGATATCCTCGAACAATTTCTGTCTCTCAACCCCCTCAAGAGCGACGAAATCTATCTTGAGTCGAAGGACTACAACGGCACATATAATGAAGACAAACGGCTCCGTGTGGTTTTTGCGACACCTGCAGTGCTCGATGCAAAGCATACTTTGAACGGCAAGGCTGTTTCTTACTTTGCATGGCTGGAGAATCAGCGAAATGAAGAGGGATATGGCAAGAGCGGTTATGAAGGAACGGCCTTATATGTCTTTTGCGAAAACGATCAGGATATCGAAAAGGCAAAAAAGACGATTGTCAAGAATGATCAACAACGAGTCGTCATAGCCATACCACGCGCATCGATACCGGTATTTGATCCTGTCTTTACGCTCAAGGCTCTCGATCATATTCAGAAGTCGAAAGACGCCGAAAGTTTCGGTCCTTATGAAAATATCCAGATCAGTGAATCAAGGAAAACAGCCAACGGTCTTTTAGCGGATGCGAAGGCAGCGTATTTCAGCAATGCGCGTGTCGAGTGGTTTGGAACCGGCGGCGCTAATATCCCGGTGAATGACACCAAAAAGCACGATGTCTCCAGCAAACTCATGGAGTCATTGTACGCAAATAAACGCAATACTTTTTCGCATGGAGAATTCAACCGGTCCCATTTGAAGATCGACGGTCAAGTTCGCAGCATTTTGCAGGAAGCCGGGAAAATTCTGCTGGATTTGAGTCAGACCATACAGATTAATTGGTCTTGGCCACCCAATCGCGGGGGAACGCGCTATCTGCGACAATGTTTTGTGGACAACCAGGTCTTACGCCTCCTGAACACGGAAGGCGACATCCGGTATTACGAGGCAGAACAGAATTTAGACAAATTCAAAACCCAACTGCCGGCTTACGTGAAGCTGATAGAGGATCTTGCGGCACTGCAAGGCAAGGACGCAACACTGTGCTGGCCCTTCTTGCAACCCTTCTATGAAAGCTATGGCCAGGGTGAAATAGCCATGACCCTCATGGTGCTGCTGGCAAGACGTTATTTCGGGGACAGCTTACGATTCAAACGTGAGAAGGATGCCCTGACCGACTTGCCGTTTACCGACATGGACCAGGTCATCAACCTGGTTACGGGTCAGGAAAAAACCGCCATCATCCTCTTTGAACCCGTCAGTCAGGAGGATAAGGCCTATTTCACCAAAGTCTATCAAATCTTCAGCGTTGATCCGGTACCGGCCGGGAAGTCATACAACCTGGGTGATGCCTTCCAGGCCGTGACCAGATGGTGGCAAGGGCTGCCGATCATTGCCCGATCCGAGAACTTTTATCAAGACAAGGACAAACCTTTCGTGACGGCATTGAATCAAACCAAGACCAAAGATCCCTTTAATTTCATCAAACACGACCTCCTGGAATTGCTTGACATCATTCCCGGTGAAAAGATCACCGCCAAGAAGCTTGCCCAAATAGACTCACGCTTGACCAGTTTCAAAGACGCTGCGCAGGGAATTCTCGATACCGTCCAGAATGACATCCTGAAGCAGGTTGCCGAGATTTATGCAAGCCCCAGCGTTTTGGATGTTGATATTCAGGAAGCCATCAAGACATGGTTCAAAGATAGTTTAACCAGCATTCAGAAAGATGCCCTGAGCCCCTTCCACAACAATGACAGCAAACCGCTTATTCTAAAACTGGATAAGCTGGTCAATATCAGAGACACGCTGTTCAACGCTTTGCCTGATGCCTATGGTCTGAATGCGGTGCAGAACTGGAGCGCCGATTTGGTTTCGGACTACATAAACAAAATCAAACGGGGGAAGGACCATATTGAAAAAAATGCTCCCAAAATAGGTCGTCTCAAGGTCACTTATGAAAACGCTGAAAGTCAGAAAGGAAACCAAGTCTATTATAAAGGGGAATTGAAAATTACTGGTGTTGCAGAAGATGGAAAGGGCGCGATTTATTTTACAGATAATGGTGCGGATCCAACAGATAAAGCGAGCGAACGCCAAAAGTTAAAACCCGGCCAGATTTTAACCGTAAAGGGAAACCGAACCTTAAAACTGGTCGTCGTCGATGACAAGGGTAATTATGGAAAGATAGAAACCATCCAGGCAATAGATGAATTGCAGAAGTACAAGATCAAAAGGGCACGCCAGCGTGTCCTTGGGGATGAGGTAATTAATTTCATCTTCCCGAAAGATAAAGAGGGAGCGAAAATCACTGTCTGTTCGCTGTTTGAAGAGCTCACGGAGGCAGGCACCGTAGATACTGCGGAGCTTGAAGAGATGACTTCAAAGATATTGAGCGAGATCGCGCATGATTAGACTGATTGAGGATTTGAATGGACTGGTGTCAACCGCTAAGGATGACGTGGTTTCATCCATAGCGGAATACGTATCAGCTTACGATAAAATCCTGAAAGCTCTTGCTGAGGGCCGCAATTTAACTCTCTACGTCCGCGACGCGACGGTTATGCAATGGTTTATGCAAATGTCCGGTCGCTATCCCAAGGAAAGCGTCAAAATCGAATGCATTGACGCGCGCTGTCGTTTGGAAGAGATCTGGGGCATATCCATACCAAAAGAGATATCCAATGAGGAGATCGTCTCGGCCGGCTTGCTGGAGTTGGATATATCCCCACCCAAGGGGGCGCACTTTGACAACGTTATTCTGGATCACTTTTACCATCCTTTCTTTACCGGGAAAACCTTCCCATTTGTAAAATTGTGCGACCTTCTTTCGGCTTATGACTCCACAAAGTGGGATACCAACACAAAGAATCCGCTTATTTCCAGAATCTATTCAAAGCGATTAGCCGAATGGAAAACAAAAGCCAAAAATTCCGATCTCAGACGGCTGATAGACTTGTTCTCTACGGATGTAGATGCCCTCAAAGATCAGTTGATGAAATACAAAGTTCTCAGGTCCTATAAAGCCCTGGGACATAAACTGATGGGAGATGACTTTTCTATTCTTGAATCACTGAAACTTGATTTGTCCAAAGTGAGCGTTGACGAATCAGGCATAAAAGATATTGTTACTCAAATAACTTACATCCTGAATGCATACCAGGTACCTGCGAATATGGCGGAAATGGAAGCCCTCATTTCCAATATGAGTGGTTATCTGGTCACTGAATTTGAAGCGGTCGAAAAGATTCTCAAAAACCACCCTGATTGGATTACTGCCGACATCGTCAATGCCGTGGATGAAAAATTTGAAGCGATTCAGGATCGTGTGGGAAGGCGCCTTAAAGCGCTGAAGGGGCTTGTCCAGCCACCCTTTCCGTCTCAGCCTGATAAAACCTGGGATTTCGACCACATGGTAACCTGGGCAACGCAATCCTATCTCCCCTATCAGTCCTGGTGCGCTTCGAACAACAAGATGAATGAGGGAATCTATAAACTTGCCGACGAGTTTGCCCAATGGCTCTATAGCAAATGGCAGGATATACGCGCAAATTCCAAAAGGATGGTTTTTAATATCCTTCCGAACAACGCTGACCGGCTAAAATCGGATGAAAGTATCAATCTGGTTCTCGTCATTGACAATCTATGGTGGGGGCTCGTCCCGATCATCAAGGATCTTTTCCAGATGTATGGTTTCTTTCTCTCCAAAGTAGAACCTTACCTATCCATGTTGCCGTCAGAAACAGAAATTTCCAAAAAGTGTTTGCTGGCCGGCACCCCCACCTACAATGACATAGACAACAAGACATACAAGAACATCATTGAAAAGGGCTGGGTCCCCTATTTCAACAATGCGACTTTTCAATATATGAGCGATCCGGGCAAACTGGCTGACATAGAGGAAATAACCGGGCATACCTATGTCGTCAATTACCTGGCTATAGACAAAGCCCTGCATATGTCGTCTGATCAGATCGGGATGCCGCATCTGAAGTACATCAGCAACCTGCTCGAAGGTTTCGTGGAAACGATTGCCGAATTCATTGATAAACATGACCTGAAAAAAAGGATTGTCATTCACGTGCTCACAGATCACGGTTCGACCACAATCCCCGTGGGTATTGCCAACGACCTCGACCTTTCCGGATTCAAGAGTACAGAATTCACGATTCGCTCCCCTCGATATATCGCTGTTGCAAACGAGAAATTTCTCAGTCTCCCGGAAAATTGGAAAGAGGACTGTTTCTTTTTGGATGCAACAGAATTTGGCAATGACAGCCATTACCTGAGCGCCAGACGGGGTAATCGTTTTGAAAAGACGGATGACAATTTCTATACCCACGGCGGGTTATCACCGGAAGAGGTCGTTGTGCCCCATCTGATCTTTGAAGCGGCCAAGGCTCCTCTCCGTGATCTCACGCTACTCTTGGCAAATAAAGAATTCCGCTATCGCAAAGAGAAGATTTCTCTGGAGATCGGCAATCCTAATGACTTTGCCGTCGAAAATATCCGTATATCGGTCATCAATTCCAACATCGAAACGGATCAGATAACCATCGCTTTGTTAAACGGAAAAAATAAAAGCCTGGTGGAAATGACTGCCCAATTCAAACAGACGGCTAACGCTGATGAAAGAAATAACCTGATCCTCCACATTCGATTCACCTGCCATGATGAGAAGCACGAGCAGACTGCTACATTGCCGATCACAATGCGCGTGATGGTCGAAACAAAGGGCAAAAGCGCCTTCGATGATCTGGAGTAGGAGAGCACAATGGAAACATTTGAGAAAAAGGCACTGGAGAACTTCGGTGAAATTGTCATCAACAAATCCTTTGTCCATCAAGC
>Ga0208940_1004088_pt1 | contig 11779 bp, 9 predicted proteins | sample AD_JPNNA6_MetaG_FD_184445 | JGI IMG/M metagenome (GOLD analysis project Ga0208940, IMG submission 184445) | Active sludge microbial communities of municipal wastewater-treating anaerobic digesters from Japan - AD_JPNNA6_MetaG (SPAdes) (version 2) | ecosystem: Engineered > Bioreactor > Anaerobic >... | reverse complement strand
CGCAGCAACATGGGCAAGGTTGAACATAAGGGCACCCGGATAATCCATCCTTGCGGGGTTCGGCAGAAACTGTTGGTATGTTCTGTTTTCAGCCATCTTTTCGTGCATCCTGTGAAGATAGCCAAGTACCGGTTCTGCACTGACAACATATTCGCCGTCCATCTTGATCACCACCCGCAAAACACCATGTGTGCTGGGGTGCTGGGGACCAAGGTTTACAAAGAAGGTATCCTCTTCCTCTCTCGGTTTAAAGGAATTGAGTAATTTCAAGTCTTCGGCAGGCACTGATACACGTTGTTTTCTCAAGGGATAAAAATCTATCCCATCATGGAGGAACAGATAAATAAGCTTGTCGTGACCTTCGAAGTAGACACCAAAAAATTCGTGTATCTCCCTTTCGTACCAATGCGCCATTGTATAGATATGAGAAATTGTCGGAGCTACAGGCCTTTCGGGATCAACCTTCAGGGAAACCTTAATCCGACATAGACTGCTATGATTGTTAAACAGATAGACAATCTCGAGGTACTCAACATAATCGACACAGCACATATCAGCGATATAAAAGCGTTTCTTATCCAAAAGACCTATAATATTCAAGAGATTACCCTTGGTGGCCTCAACGGCTAAATGATAACCCCTTTCAGCATAAGAAACCTCATTGATTTCTATACCTTTTATGCTGTTTTTTATGTCTTCAAAAATTGTCTTTACCATTTCTGTTCCGGTGTCGGAAATCGTCTTGAACCCGTAATCTTTTCTTCAAGTTTCATCAGTCCTTCAAGAAGCCCTTCAGGTCTCGGAGGGCACCCTGGCACATAAACATCGACTGGCACAAGAAGGTCAACGCCCTCCACAAGGTTGTACTGGCCTTCAAATGCAAAGGGCCCGCCCGAAATAGCACAGTTGCCCATCGCTATTACCCATTTCGGTCCAGGCATTTGTTCATAAAGCGTTACAAGTAGAGGCGCCATCTTCTTTGTCACAGTACCTGACACGATCATAAGGTCTGATTGTCTCGGGGTGGCCCTGAAAATCCCTGCGCCAAAACGGTCAATGTCAAAACGCGCCATAGCGGTCGACATCATCTCGATGGCACAACAGGCAAGGCCAAAGGTCATAGGCCAAAGGGAGTTGGCTTTTGCAAGATTCAGAATCTTATCGAGTACAGCAAATTTGATTATGGGATCCTTCGTTTCCAGGTGAAAACCCCCTTTCCCCATGCGTAAATAATAGCAAGTACAAGTAACGACACAAAAACGAGGAGTGAATAAAACTCAAACATCCTGCTTCCCTTTGTATAGCTTAAGGCTATCGGGAACAGATAGAGCACATCAACATCAAATGCAATAAAAATCAGCGCATAAATATAATATGCAACACTGTATCGTATCCACGCGCCACCAAAAGGCTCAATCCCACACTCGTATGTCGTATTTGTCTTATCCCCCAGAGAACGCGGCGACAAAAGGTATGCCACAACGATCGGGACTATCGTAAACAAGACGGCTACGATCAAAAAAATCAAAACATGATAAAATTCGTTAAGCGTATTCATGATTATGTTTAATACATATTCTATATTTGTCTAATGCTTGTCAACATAAAAAAGCATAGTTTGTAATTTTTTTCACGATTAGCTTTAACATACTTGTAATCATTGACCATTTTGTGTGCCCAACATACGCTTTCAAGGTATATTTTATTGCATTTTAGCGGCCATTATTTCATGAAAAACATATAGATTGTTCAATTTTTCACTACTGTATGGTTATATATTGATAATTTTTCAGCCTTTTGAGGAATATCTCCCTCTTTTCCATTGGTACGTTTATACTGTACACCCCTTTTGGAAGCCTGTATCTTCTGATATGAAGATTGTAATCACGGAATGCTTTGTATGAAAGTTCCATACACTTTGCAATAACAGAGGTATGAATCTCCCTGTCAGTTTCCAGCACAACTTCATATATATTGACTGGTTTATAAAGGTCTTTTTCGCTCAGATTTAACCCATACCGTTCTCTGTTAACAATAATCTCTTTTAGCGCCAGCACCCTGAATATGTACCTCTCGGTCTCTTCCGGGAGAAAAAGCTCAAAAAAATCCCTTGTATCCTGGTGTTCTATTGCCTCCCTCAGTCTCCCCGCCCCGGCGTTATATGCTGCCATCGCAATAAGCCAGTCGTTAAACTCCCCATAAAGCCTTTTTAAGTGTGTCAGCGCAGACCTTGTCGCCTTTTTCATATTATATCGCTCATCTATGGTGTCACTTATGTACAATCCCTCCCGCTTACCAGTCTCCTTGATAAACTGCCACATACCGGCTGCATTTGCCCTCGAAAGCGCCCTCGGGTTCAGATAACTCTCAGCAACTACGAGATATATAAAATCAGACGGAACCCCCATTCTTTTCGTTTCTTCGTTTATCATATTTAAATATTTGAAATACCGCTTGATCAAAATCATCATTAATCCTTTGTTCTCAAGAAACTGGAAGAATTCCCGCTCGAACCTCTCTTTAATATCATGCCTTGTAATGGGTACCTTTTTATCGCAGATCAAAAGAACATCAGGTAATCCGTCCAGATTAAAAATCTCTGTTGCGGTCTTGAGTCTGGCAACCTCCGCCTCCAAATCCGAGACCCTCTTTTCGACAGTCACGCCTTTTTTTTGCGAAATCTGTGTCTGTGCCTGCACCTGAGTCTGCATGACAAGAAAAACCAACACAATCAGCAAAACAAAAAACATTAAATGTTCGAGAATTAGCTGAGATCCACGGCTCTGTTTCATCCGCCTGTAATAAAAATCAATCCTCATGTCTTTTCCTTTGCCATTCGGCTCACCATTGCGATCCTGTTGTTCATCCGCTCTATAAGGTTTTTTATATCTATCTGCATCGAACTTAAATTTTCATATCTTTTTTTGTATATCATATCGAATTCATTTTTCCAGTACTCGACTATCTCTGCCTCCCTTTTATTCATCTCGATCTCAAATTTTCTTTTGAGTTCCCTTACAACCTTTTCGCTAATCTCCATAAATGTTCTCCTTATCGTTTATTATCAATAAGACCGTCCCTTTTTTCGCTCGTTGATTTTCATGATGAATATACTTGCCTCATACAATATGTACGTCGGAACAGCAAGTAGCATCATATTATAAATATCCGGCGTAGGCGTTATTATCGCCGATGCAATAGTAATAAAAAGTATGGCAAATCTCCTTGTTTTTGAAAGGGTTTTCACCCCTACCACACCCATTTTATTCAAAGCGATCAAAACAACAGGTAACTCAAATGCCAATCCAAACGCAAAAATCATGGCAGACGAAAACCTTATGAACTTCTCGACCGATATCATTGCCTTAATCGAATCACCTTCGTATCCGAGAAGGAATTTAACTCCAGATTGCAGCACTAAGAAACAGCAAAAAAGACTCCCTGCGTAAAAAAGCAACACCGCAAAAACAGCAAAAAGCCATTTTTCATGTGTTCTTATATTTATCAAATGACCAAATTCTCGCCATAAAAAGGCGACAAACACAGGCACCGAAAGAAATATACCCGCATAAACAGAAAGCTCAATCGAAGAGAAAAACACCTCTTGAAAGGTAAAATAATAAACTTTGATGTGAACTGTTTCAAGTAGCATATCCAAGATACGTCTGTAAAAAACAAAACAGATGGCACTGGACACCGCAACAAAGATAAGACCCTCTATGGCAAATCTTCTTAAGCTCGTAAGCATTAGGTGGAATGTTTTGCTTTTCATCTCAAAATGGTTTCTCTGGTTTCTTTAGTTTCTCTATTTTATCTGTTTTTTTTAGTTTATCTAGTTTCTTTACTTTCTCTGGTTGGGGATTCCTTGGCTCCTTCTCTTCTCATATTTAAAAAAAGATACCAAGAGAACCGCTCGACCCCTTGAATCCTTGACTCCTCGACCCCTTCGCTTTTGCTAACCTTCTAACCCTCCAACCTTCTCCTGTCTCCTGTCTTCTGTCTCTAACCCTCCAACCTTCTGCCTTTTCCACTCGACCCCTTGAATCCTCGAATCCTCGAATCCTTCGCTTTTCTGACCCCTCGAATCCTCGAATCCTCGAACCCTTTCTTTCTCCAACCCTCTGCCTTTTCCATATGTTTTATGCCCTGAAAAATTCTTTAACCTCAATGCATAATCTCTCGGGAAGCATAACGCTTATCGATTCCGAAAGCAACGCCTGAAAAAAATTGATGTCAGGTGCAAAATCCCTCGTATTAAGGAATGTCCTCGGTATTATCCTGAAATGACTGGAGAAATACCCCTGATCCTCAGGCCCGAAAAAAAGCGATGCATTAAAACTGAATACACCTGTCGACATGTAGTATTTAAAAACCTTGGTAAGCCCTGATATAAGCTGCTCTATGTGTTCATCTGTAAATGCATCTATTGTAAAAACATCCGGAAAGATGCACATAATTTCACCCATTATCCCAAGAGACACAAAGGACGCAATCCAGTGGGACGAACCAACCTGACCAATATAACGACAATCTTCCTCTTTTTCTTTTATAATCAAATCCGACCAGTAGTTTGACCCATTCCTTTTAAAATACCTTTCCGACGCATTGATCTCATCCATGAACTGATTTCCCGGATATTCTGAAGCAAAATATTGCTGGTGGGGATGCACCAATCCCCCGCCAGATGGCGGCATATAGTTCCAACTCATCACATGATACGGATGTCTTTGATCCATGCCTTTGATTAATTTCAAAAACTCAATTCCGAGAGAGAAGGCATCGTTCAGCCTTTTTTCGTTCAATCCATCAAGGGGAACTACATGGTCATCAGTCATAATTATCACACCGCTATATACATCGTATGGGAAAAGATTCGGTATGAGCACTGACTCGTTTCTTTGTTTTCGACCTTCCGGCAGGATTTCATATAAAAATTTGGGTGTGGTTTTCTCACGATTTTCAATACAGAATGGACAAAATCCCTTAATCTCAGGTTTTTCATAATCTCCAAAGGGCAGTTTCTGCTGTTTAACTGCACCAAAATGTGAAAAATGTCCTGTCCTACCGGTCAAAGGATCTATTCGAACCTGAAATCTTTCTGAAAAAGGCGCAAAACCCTTTCTCGGGTGAAGAAATGAACTCTCTGACTCAATAATATTGAATGTGATCCTCGAAGACATGTTAACCTCTTAAGAAAGATTTTATAATAACGTCAAAGACAGCCATTCAGCATATAGATGCCAAATATAGCAAAAATTTGAAATAAAAGAAAGGGGTCGGAGAAGCGAAGGGTTCGAGGATTCAAGGATTCAAGGGGTCAAGGGGCCAAGTGGAAAAGGCAGAGGGCTGGAGGGTTAGAGGGTTAGAGGTGTAGCAAAAAACCGGAAAGGCGAAGGAAAAGGCATTTTATCTCGCAGAGGACGCAGAGGACGCAGAGTTATAATATCTTCATCAGAACAGGAGAAAGATTTGTTCTGATGAAACAACTCACCCTTCGGGTAAAGTTGTTAGATAACAATGTTACAGAAACATGGTTCCCCGATAGAGGCACTCGGGGATGACAAAAAAGAAAGGGTTCAAGGATTCAAGGGGTCAAGTGGCCGAGTGGAAAAGGCAGAGGACTGGAGGGTTGGAGGGTTAGAGGTGTAGCAAAAAACCGGAAAAGAAAGGATTCGAGGATTCGGAGAAGCGAAGGGTTCAAGGAGTCAAGCGAAAAAAGATAAAGGACTGGAAGGTTGGAAGGTTAGAGGGTTGGCTAAACATCTAAACCTCTAAACATCTAACCTTCTAAAAATACACACCTAACCTTCTAACCCTCCAGCCTTCTACACATCTACGCATCCACACTGCCAAACATCTAAACTTCTACAAGGGGTGTCATTCCCGCATGTTCCACCACCGCTGTCATTCCCGCATGTTTTTAGCGGGAATCCAGCTTTTTAAAGTATCTTTTCACGCTACGGGCAGAAGTAAAAATATTTAACCCGCAGGGTTTGCGGGTTCGCCATGATTAATCTTTCTCTAAAGCATGGCAAAAACATTCACCCTCTGTGTACTCTGCGTACTCGAGACTGGGCGTGAAGAAAAGCCTTAAAGTCAGTGTCTCTCGCAGAGCCCGCAGAAAAAGGTATAAGGTTGGGAAAAGCGAAGGTTTCCCCTTACTCTACTTACTCTACTTACTCTACTCACTCTACTGTTTCCACAAAGTCCCCAAGAATAATCTTGACTTTTGCCCTAACAAAAACAAATAATACTATGATTAACCTGAATATAACCATTAAATAAAACGAGAAATAACAAGGGGGAATGTTTGGATCAAAATCCTGATAGAACGGTTTATGCCGCTGATGATGAAATCAATCTTATCGACTTGCTCAGGGTGGTTTTAAAATATAAAAAAATGATCGCCGCCATTGTCATTGTAATGGTTGTGCTTACTGCAATTGTTTCATTGTGTATGACAAAGATATATGAGGCAAAGGCGGTTATTGTCCCTGCGGAAACACGCACTGACATGGGAGGTATGAGTACGGTTGCTGCACAGTTCGGTCTTGCTGCCCCCGCATCTGCAAAGGCATCCGAAATTGTAAATGTGCTGAAAAGTGATATCCTCAAAGATAGGATCATCAAAAAATATAACCTTTTAAACGTACTATTCGAACCCGATAATTTAAAGGGAAAAACAGAGGACGAGAAGACATGGGCAGGCATCAGGGCGATGACTAAGATCTTGAAGATAAACTTTGCACAAAAGGAAAACGCCATAAACATATCCGCACAATTCAAGGATCCTAAAATCGTTGCTGACCTTGTAAAATATACGCTTGATGAACTTAACGAACTGATGAGCAGCGAAGCAAAAAGGGTCGCTGACACAAATAAGAATTATCTTGAATCCCAGATCGACAAGACGCTTGATCCATTCATACGTTCAAAGATCTATTCGCTCATTGCCCAGCAGATCGAGACTTCTATGATGGCAGAAGTAAAGGAGAATTTTGCATTCAAGATAATTGACCCCCCAAGGGTGCCGGACAAGCGGATTAAACCGAAAAGAACCCAAATGGTCATAATCGCCTTTATGGTTTCTCTTTTTCTTGGAGTATTTGCCGCATTCGGTAGGGAGTATATAAATAAGATGGGGAGAGGCGGTAAAGCGTAGAGTGAGTTAAGTAAGTAGAGTGAGTAGAGTGGGAAGAGGCGGTGGAGCGTAGAGTGAGTTAAGTAGGGGGAGTGAGTTGAGTCAAAAGAAACCAGAGAAACCAGAAAAAGAAAGGATTCGAAGATTCGGAGAAGCGAAGGATTCAAGGATTCGAGGATTCGGAGAATCGAAGGATTCAAGGAGTCAAGGATTCAAGGGGTCGAGTGGTTCTCTTGGTATCTTTTTTTAAATCTGAGAAGAGAAAGAGCCAAAGAATCCCCAACTAGATAAACTATAGAAACCAGAGGGCTGGAAGGTTGGTTACACATCCAAACATCTAATCCTCTTAGAGTATAGATTGAAGGGCTTATATAATTGATAGAAAAAGAGTACAAAATCATCAGGAGAATAAAATGAAACTCAGACAAATCTTCTTTATAATAATCTCACTGACAGTGTGTCTGTTTGGGTCGGGTAGCATTGGTTTTGCACAGATGCCCTTTATACCTCAGGCCATGCCAGGGGCTGGTGTCAGTCAGCCCGCTGTGGTGCAACCTACAGCACCGCAGGCCGTTCAGACAGGCCAGCAGGCCCCAGTTCAAGCCCCACAGACACAAATATCCCCAACTCAACCCCTGCCAGTTAGACCAGGGGTCACATCACAACCCATACTTCAACAACTCACGCCACAGCAGGCTGATGCCTTACAACATCTTACGCCGGCTCAGCGAGCCACTGCTGAAAGCGTTATGCAGGAAAAGGCAGGTGCACTCACACCCGAAGCTATCGAGGCCTTAAAATCGAAACCAGAGTTTAAAGGGTTAAAGCCAGAAGATATTATAAAAGGCAAGGAAACCCTTGAAAAGATGGATGTAGAAAAGAAAGAGGCCGAAAGAAAAGATGCCGAGAAAAAAGAACCAGAAAAGAAGATGCTTGATAAAGAGGCTACAACAGCAGACAAAAAAGTCATAGCGAGCGAAACAGAAGAGATGTCCCTTTTCGACAGGATTCGTGGCGTAGGGGCTTATCAGGATATTTCAACCTCACTGAGACCTTTCGGTTATGAATTTTTTCGTGAAGCAGCCATAAGGGTTATAACAGATAGAAAAGATATTCCTGTGCCAACAAAATATATAATAGGTCCCGGGGATGAGGTAAAGATACTTCTCTGGGGCAGGGTAAACGCCCAGCACAATCTCATTGTCGACAGAAACGGCAATATAACAATTCCACAGATTGGTCCAGTTCAGGTGGCGGGGATGACATTTGAAGATATGTCCAAACAGCTCATAACCCAGTCGCAACAGATAGTAGGAGCAAACATCGACATAACAATGGGTTCCTTGAAGACAATACCGATATTTGTGCTCGGTGATGTAAGGAGGCCTGGCGCATACACAGTTGGCTCTTTTTCGACTATCACTGATGCATTGCTCATGGCAGGAGGCCCAACAGGCATTGGCTCCATGAGAAATGTCCAACTAAAAAGAAAGGACAAGGTGATCACTACATTCGACCTCTACGATCTATTCCTTAAGGGTGATAAGTCAAAGGATGCCATTTTGCAGGCAGGCGATGTTGTATTTGTGCCTGTTGCAGGTCCTCTTGTGGGCCTTGCAGGAAATGTAAAAAGACCGGCGATTTATGAACTCAAAGACAAGCATGACCTTCAGTCTCTGTTCGACCTGTCAGGCGGCATTATCCCTACAGCTTATATGCAGCAGATACAGGTTGAACGGGTTATCAAAACAGAAAGACAGGTGGTCGTTGATATCGATGACAAGGATTTTACAAAGGCAAAACATTTTATGCTTCAGGACGCCGACTTAATCAAGGTATTTAACATAGTAGACAGACAGGCAAACGTTGTATTTCTCAATGGAAACGTAAAGCGCCCTGGAAAATACGAATATAAACTTGGAATGCGCTTAAAAGACATCATCACGGATGAAAAGGAATTTTTGCCTGAGACCTATTATGATTATGCACTTATCAGAAGGATTGAACCACCTGAAATGAATATTCATTATGTACCGGTTAATCTTAAAGAAATCTATTTTTCAAAAAACATTATGAAGAATCCGGAACTAAGGCCACAGGACACAATTTTCGTATTCTCCAAATGGTTTTTCAAAGACAGACCCTCTATATCGGTCGAGGGTGAGCTTAGAAGGGCAGGCAGGTTTCAACTAAACGAAAATATGCGCGTGAGAGATGCCATATTATTATCCGGAGGGCTCACTACAGATGCCTATTATAAGGAAGCAGAGATTTATAGAACCGACTTAAAGACAAAGGACGTTACCATCCACAAATTCAATCCTGAAAAGGCACTCGAAGGAGATAGTATGCACAACCTTCTGCTTCAGGATAGGGACAGAATTGTCATACAGTCATCTCTTGGATATGCCTACAGAAAACTCGTTCATATTGACGGCGAGGTGCTTAAACCAGGTACATACCAGTATGCAGAAAACATGACGGTCAAAGACCTTGTATTTACAGCAGGAAACGTGCTCGAATCAGCATACCTCGAAAACGCCGATGTCTCGTTTCAATTTATCGAAGAGGGTAAAAACGCAAGTCTCGAGCACAGACAGATAAATTTGAAAAAGGCCCTTGAAGGCGACAGCGAACACAACCTTGTGCTGAAACCATACAGCAGGCTCTTTGTCAAGCGTATACCTGAATGGAGGCTGGAGCAGTTTGTAAGTCTGACAGGGGAAATCAGGTTTCCCGGCAGATACATAATCAAAAAAGGTGAAAAACTGTCCGACTTAATCGAAAGGGCTGGCGGTTATACAGACAAGGCATATCTCAGGGGTGCACAGTTTTTGAGGGTCAGGGTAAGAGAGTTGCAACAAAGAACGCTAAACGAGACGATTGCAAGGCTTGAAAAAGACTTGATGGCAGAAAGTACACTTCGCTTATCTACTGCCCTTTCTGCGGAAGAGGTATCAGGACTGCGAGCGCAGCAACAGGGCACCTTAAGACTCGTTGAATCATTGAGGAGGATGGAGGTCAACGGAAGGACAACGATAAGGCTGGCCCATGTTCGTCTATTAAAAGGCAGCGAGTTCGATATTGAACTTGAGAATGGCGACAGCCTATACATACCTTCAAAAAACAACATAGTCAACATCACTGGCGCGGTAATGGCGCAAGGCAGTTATCTTTATTCTGATAGTCTGGCCTATAAGGATTACATCATGAAGGCAGGTGGCTTTACCCGTTATGCCGATGAAAAAAACATCTTTATTTTGAAGGTTGACGGGAGCGCAATGAAGGTTGCCGGGGGCTTCATGAATTGGAACTCATCCAATTCGAGATGGGAACTCACGGCATTCGGCGAAGAGATAAAAACATTGGAGCCTGGCGATACAATTGTCGTGCCGGAAAAGCTACAGGCAACCGCATGGATGAGAGGCATAAAGGATGCAACCGCGGTACTTGCTCAGGTCGGTATCTTCGCAAGCTCGATGAACTATATTTTTAAGTAAAAACAGTTGAGTAAGTAAAGCAAGTTGAGTGGGGGCAGGGCGGCAGAGTGGGGAGAGGCGGTGAGTGGGGAGAGGCGGTGAGTGAAGCAAAAGCTACTTTTGAAACTTTGGAAGTATGGAAAATGGCGAGAAAATTGAGAACAGAAATGGCAAATACGGTTACATTAAACATATAAAAAATCAAAAAACAGATTGAGATCTCTTTGTTCCATTTAAGAATTTACAAACGTTTTCTGCTTATTCTATTTAATTTGTTGTTACTCTCATTATCTACTCACTTACCTTACTCCCCTTACTTAACTCACTCTACTGTTTCCACCGCCCCTCCCCGCTCTACTCACTCTACTGTTTCCACCGCCTCCACCGCCCTTCCCCACTCTACTTACTCAACTCACTCTACCACTCTACGCCTCACCGCTTCAACCGAAGCCCACGCTGCCGACTGGGCGCCTCCTGCAAAATCGGACGAACCCTTCACTGGGCCTGCAAACTGGGGTGGAACAGGTCTCATGGAAACCCCAACAGCAAGGATAATGAATGAGAATAGATTCAGGTTTGGGGCGGGGCAGGTAGATCCATATCGCTACTATTATATCGGCTTGAGCCCACTCAAAAGGTTCGAGATAAGCGGCAGAGTAACAGAGGTGATAGGTGTCACTGCAAGTCCAGACAACCCAGCTTGGAGAGGATACGGCAACACAAAAGACAAGGCGATCGATTTCAAATATAAGCTCATAGAAGAAGATAAATATGCGCCTGCCCTTTCAATCGGTATTATGGACCCCCATGGAACAAGACTCTATTCATCGCAATACATCGTTGCAAGTAAGCAGATATACCCTTTTGATTTCACGCTTGGCTTCGGCAACGGACGATTTGGGAAGGTCCCGCTTCCATCACAGGATGAAGGCTTCAAGATTGAGATGTTCAGCGATACAAAACAATGGCTCAAGGACTCGCAGTTCTTCGGTGGCATTCAATTCTCCCCCTCCAAATGGTTTTCCCTGATGGTCGAATACAACCCCATCAAATACGAAAAACAAACACGTGACCCTGCACAGAAAAAATATTTTCAAAACCCTCCACCCTCACAGCTCAATTATGGGTTGAGATTAAAGCCTTTTGAATGGACGGATAT
>Ga0208940_1004087_pt1 | contig 11784 bp, 27 predicted proteins | sample AD_JPNNA6_MetaG_FD_184445 | JGI IMG/M metagenome (GOLD analysis project Ga0208940, IMG submission 184445) | Active sludge microbial communities of municipal wastewater-treating anaerobic digesters from Japan - AD_JPNNA6_MetaG (SPAdes) (version 2) | ecosystem: Engineered > Bioreactor > Anaerobic... | reverse complement strand
TGATGTACATGTTTGCAAGTGGTATGACATTGGGGGCAGCAATTATAAGTTTGCTTAAATTAATTTTAGGCTAAGATGAAAGAAATTAACGATAGGATAGGTTTCAGGCAGTTTCTGGCACGCATTTTCATAAGTCAGTCTGGCGTATCATCGAGAAGGGTTTGTGGGTTTATAACGCTTATTTCGCTGTTATTTGCCATATTCTTCAAGTACGACATAGAATACATAAAAGTATTGGCATTGCTTGTGATAGGATTCTTCTCATTAACTACTGCTTCGAATATTTTGCAACCAAAACAAAGCGAAGACAAATCTGATGTTAATATAAATAAAGGGTAAAAACCATGACAAAATTCAAAGATAAAGGAAATATATCACAGGTAATTGGTGATTTAACTGGTAAGAAACCAGAAATAATTGATGAAAAACAAGCATTCAATTATCTGATACCACAAATGCAGAAACTCTATAATCTCATTCAACCATATCAGAGTACTGTACAGAGCAACAATGTTGTATTCTTTTCATCAAATGAAGAAAATGATGACAATGCATACTGGATTCAAATATCAGATTTATATTCTAATGCATCGAGTACCTTTGCAAACTTGATTGACTTGCGTAGGAATATGTTGCAGGGTGCTGGTGGTTTAATACCAGTTGTACCAGAAACAGATGCTTTATATCAACCAACATTGGAATTCATAAACAGGGAAAATGAATATGGTGACAGTCTTCAGGATATATGGTTGAAGATATGTCTTGATTATTCATTAATGGAAACTTACTTTCTTGAAACACTTTGGAGTCAGGAAGGCAAGGTTGCAAGTGTTATTCACATTCAGCCAAACAAAGTGCGTGCTGTTGCTAATCCAGAGAATCCAAATATTGATTTAATTGCAAGATGGGAATTATCAAACTCATGGGGTTTAACAAACAAAGCTGGTAAATATCGTAAGCCAGCAACATCAGGTATTCCAGTTGCAAATTGGAATCCTTCAACATGGGCAACTGATGGTGCAAGACAGATTCTTAATTGCAAAAGATATACTGCAGGTGGTGGTTTTTATACCATACCATCATTTAATGCTATATTACCATACGCTGAATTACAGGCACAGCTTGCAACATTCTCATTGAATACTGTGACTAAAGGTTTTGTACCAAGCAGCATTGTAGTACTTAATGGTAATCCATCAAAGAAAGAGAAAGATGAATTTATTTCACGCTTTAAAACCAGATATACTGGTGCTAATGGCGAAAGAATCTTGTTTATCTGGACAACAAATGAAGGTGAGAAGCCAGAAATTATGCCATTTAACACAGTAGACCAGACACCACTTATTGAAGCATTAAATAAATTAAGCGTAGAAGCCATTGCAAGTGGTATGGGAGCACCATTTGAGTTGGTTGGTGCTGGTGGTGGTGTATCACTACAAACTGACGCAAATCGCCTTGTAGCAAGTTATAACTATTATCTTCAGTCAAGAATTAAACCCATGCTTGGAGAAATGTTAAAGACTTTAAATAAAATCTTTTTAGTTAACCAGCTATCACAAGTAAAGGTTGATGTTGAGAAATTGACAAGTGAAGCAATATCACCAATCACGCCAGTACAAAATCAGCCAGTAAATAATGTTAAAGACTTAATGAAATAATTACAATGAGCACGACAATCCTATCTGTTGAAAAATTACAGGAAATTTCAGCAATAAGCAATGCACTTGCAAATCAAACAGACTTGCTTATGCCATTCGTGGAATTCGCTGAAGTTGCACACTTAAAAGAAGACATTCTTGGTGAAGCATTGTATGATGACATTATTGCAGATATTGAAGCTGGCACATTATCTGGCAATAACCAAACTCTTTGTGAAAAGTATCTCTATAATCTCTCAGCTTGGTACTCTTATTTCGAAGCTTCACCATTCATAGCTTACAGGGCAGAAGCTAAAGGTGTGACAAAGAAATTCTCAGACAACTCACAGGCATTGGAAAAGAATGAGATAGCTGATTGGCGACAGGCAATACTCGATAAGTGTACTTTCTGGTATAATGCTACAATTAAATTCTTAACAAATAATAAAACTAATTACCCACTTTGGCGTACTCAGTTTTATTCAAAACAAACCAATGGTGATTGTGGTGATGCTGGTTATGATTCAGCCAATGGTATCTGGGTTGGTTAATCTTTTTGCTTTGGCATTAAGATAATATTGGTGTGTTTGTTTAGGATTAAGCTTTCTTCTTCTTCTTTGATTTTCATTTATTCGTTGACGATTATCAACTTTATATTGTTTACCATAGACTTGGTAATGTAGTTTGTTAATGTCTTTATCTGTCATAATCAGTCAAGATTTCTGTGTCGCCAATAATTTGGATTTTCTTTTTGTCCATAGCCATACTTCTTAGCCAGCGATTTTAACCACCAGTATTGTTTCTGTGTAAGATTATTAACACCATAATTTTTTAAGCTTGCAATAAATCTTACTTCTTTTTCAGTCATAGTATCTGCTGTTACACTATGCTTCAGATAACTATACCACTTTTCAACATTACTTATTAATTCCATAATTTATATAAAATTTATAGGGGGGGGACTTAGCCATCAATGGTGCTAAAGCACCAAAAAAGATTTGGAGTGTGAAACACAAAGTGTGTCCTGTTGAATTGGTACAATGCAATGGGACACAATAAAAAATAATTAAAAACATCTGGTGTTTACAACTGGTGTTTTTAATTTTAAATATTAAGTATTTTTCAATTGGCACAAGCGAAATATACTTAATATAATAATAGGGTATCATTTTTGATACCACTTGTGGTAACATTAATGATACCACTTTGATACCACTTTTATTTTTTATTTGGTTTAATATATACATGAATTTCAGTGTTATTATTATCTGTTTGGGTATTAATATGAATTATTTTTATGTAGCCAAGTTGTTTTAAATGTTTCCAGCAGCGTTTAATTGTTATTGGTTTTCTTCCAAATTGTTTTGCCATATTACTTGCTGTTGGAAAATATTTGTTGACATTACATCTTAATAGAGTATCCATTATTGTAAACTCCATTCTGGATATGTTGGTATCGTTTCTTATTGTTGTAATGGCTTTTGCTGTTTGCTTCCAGTCACCAATGCCATGTTTTATTACTTTCATCCAAATTATTTTTGTACAAAGATATAAAAAGATTTGGAAATACAAAATATATTCTCTATATTTGTACCATAAAATTTTTATATATGAAGAAATTAGTAAAAAAGATGATTGCAATTAATGTCATGCCAGAAACAAAAGTTAAACTGGATGATATAAGATTTGAAACTGGATTGCCACTTGGTGCTATTGTAGATAAACTCGTTAAAGAATATGGGGAAGTCAAAGGAGTTGTACATGCAGATGCATAACGAAGACATTCAAGAATATTTTGAGTGGATTCGTGAAGAAGAATGGCAGCACTATGTCAGTCAGATGGAAGATGAATACCATAAGAAGTATGGTTATGCTTTGATGTTTAGAATGAAGTGGGCAGAGTTTAAAACTAAAAATGGTATGGCATGATAAAGAATAATGAAAATTTTAACAGCAATTTACCAACAGGATTTGATGGTAAATTTGATTGGGATTTCTTATTGCCTATATTTAATGGTAGTAAGATAGCACCAACAGATATTGACTTTATGTTGGAAAGAAATGATTTCTTTTTAGTAATTGAAACAAAAAGCAATCTGGCTGATATACCAATGGGACAGAGAATATTGCTTCGTGCATTGCACAGGCGTGGTGGTATAACCATTATGAATGTTTTTTATAAAGGCAATGAAAAGAATCCAGAGGATATTGAGATTGTGCAGATACTTAAACCAGAAAAAACTGAATATGAATCATATTCATTTCCAAATGGTGGTGGTGATAAATTCATATATGAGTTTGTAAGTCAGTGGTGGAATTATGTAAACAATAATGAATACTTCTTATGATTGAGAAAACTAATGATGTTGGACACACTGAATACTGGTACACTGCAACAGAGGTTGCACAGATAGTTGGCATGCGTGATGGTAATGGCAAGATAATTGGCAGAAACAAATTCATTGCCATGCTTCGCCAGAATAATGTGCTGAAAGAAAACAACATGCCATACCAGTATTATGTAAACCTTGGCTTTGTACAGATGTATGCAGTGCAGAAATGGCATCAGCATTACATACCTATCTTTTCACAGACATTTATTGAGTATGTCAGAAAGAAAGTGGATAATGGTACATTCAAATATGTACATGAAAAACAGCCATTCGTCAAAATCTTCAAAGAAATTGATGAAGTTATGTAACATATCCAAATTTAATTCGTATAATTGTGATACAAATAAAACAAAATGACATGGAAAAGTATCAAGGTGAATTTAAAACAGAAGAAGAAGCCAGAGAAGCAGCAAACTTTCAATTAAGTGATGGCGACATTGATGCCATACACATAGTCCAATACATGGACGAAAGTTATGGCTTGGTTGACGATGCTGACTACGATGAAGATGATGAAAACAACGATTTTGATGTTGTTGAAACGATTTATTATGTAAGTTAAATTAAAAAACAAAATGGCAAAGAGAATTTATCACACTAAGAGTTGGGTAGATTATGGTTATTTCGCACCAACATTCAGAAGCGAATAACAAGGTTAATTAATACAATTTAAATTAAAAAAGACAATGAAAAAGTTAGAAGTTAAACAAAGAGAAATAGTTATTTGTCAGTATGAAGGTACTGATGTACCAGAAGAAGCAATAAGTGATGATGCGAGATTGCGTATGGCACTTAATGATTTTTTAAAGGCATATAAAGAAGGAAGCATGAAAGCAGAAACGAATTATATAGTCTTTGAAGATGATTTGTTATCTCAGTATTTGAAGATGATTTGGCTGATTTGCCAAAAGATTGATGTAACGCATTGATAATCAGACTCGCTTTTTTTGTTGTATGAGTATGTGAAAATAATTGGCATTTTATGTAACATTTTTAAAATAGTATCGTATAAGTAGAAAAACAAATAAGACTATGAAAATTACAGAAGAGATTATGAAAAAATTTATCATTATGATTGTAATACTTTTTATTACAACAAGTTGTACACAAAATCAAAGAAGTAAGCATGTTGGTGGTAAAGCCACAATAATTTTAGATGAAAATAAAAAATTAATTAATGCGTCTTGGAAAAAAGATAATTTATGGGTATTAACTACTGACATGAATAGTAATGATATACCAAAAACTTATATTTATAAAGAATACTCTTCATTTGGAGTATTAAAAGGTACTTATATCATTCATGAAAAAAAATCTGGTTATAGTGTTATTCGTAATAAAGATTAAAGAAAATAATCAGTGAATTTTGTAACATTTTCAAATAGTATTCGTATAAGTAGAAAAAAAACAATACGACAATGACAAACGCTGAAAGTTATTTACAGGATGTGCTGGTAGTAAAGCACAGATTAACAAAATGGGAAAATGATTTTGTTGATTCACTGGTTGACATGGGTGATAAAATGAAACGCAAAATCACCAGCAAACAGTATAATACACTTCGTAGTATTGCTGAAAAATATAAAGATACAATTGATGCAATTAATTGGATGCGTCAATCAAAAGCAATGCTTGAAGTTGCATTTGATAAATTAAATAAAAATTAAATAAGACAATGAAAAAAGAATTTGAATACTCGCAAAATTGGAAAGAAACTGGATTAAGCTTTAACGAAGTTAAAGAAAAATTAATGAATGGGTGCGCAGTATTTTTAATTGATGGTGAAGTATACACTGGCATAGAAACCAAGTGGTATTATACTAAAGGTGATGATGGTATTCTTATAAAAAATTTAGCATTATCGTCTATTTTTGATGAAGATTATAAAAACAAATAAGACAATGAAAATTACAGAAGAGATTATGAATGCGAAAACTGACAAGAAGTTTATTCGCCCAATTCCTGCACAGGTTATGAATGCTGTGGAAAAAGCAAGACAACATGGCACAATGTTATCTTTTGAAGAAGCAAAGATGCTTATGAAATGTCTTGACTTCAATGACAAGGATGCAAAAGAAGCATACTACATTTGGTGGAAAGACAGTATATTTAGAGATGTGCTGCCACTTCATCCAGAAATATACTACAAGCTATAAAGATTGTTTTTTTACTCGTTTTTTGTTTTCATAGAAGGACGCCCCAGCGAAATTTCACCCACCAAAGTGACGCTGGGGTTTTCTTTTTTGGTTATTCTTATTTAGAATCAATCTAAATTACAGTTAAAATCAAAAATAATTAACATTTTTTGTAACATTTTCAAATAGATTTCGTATAAGTAGTATAAAAACAATTACTGAAATGAAAACAATTGAAATGAAAAAAACTGCAAAATTGTGGAAAGCAATGGCTGACGCAATGGAGAATAACACCAAGTTATCTTATGCTGACGCTAAACAACTTATCAGAGAAATGAAAGAATCTGGTTATGTTGTTTTAAATACCAAAGAAGATTATGAAGCATGGCTGAAAAAATCACCAAGCATTGCTGCAATACTTCCAGAAAATCCAGAAGAATACTATTCGAATAATTAAAAACTAAAACCAATGGCTAAGAAAGAAAAGAAAGTATTTGCAGCATTGTCAGTGAGAAAACTCATTGCCTTGCTTGCAGAAGAAGTCAAAGACACTGATACTGTCAAGATTGAAACCAGTGAAACAGACAAGAATTATTTTGTTGTCAAAGTAAACATGGAATAAGTTTTTTGCTTTTTTTACAGTTTGTTTTCATACTAAGAGGACGAGTGCGTGAATTTCCACCTACCATAGTGGCACGCACTTTTTTTTTGCAACTAAGTTTAACTTAATTGCAAAAGTCATTTTATAAATTTTTATTGTTTTTTATAATCTGATTGTTTATATTTGTACAACAAAGTACGAATATGTCAAAGAAATTATATTGGGGTGAGAGAGAAGAATTATTATGTAAGCAGTGGTTAACAGCAACAACACAAATTGAATTTACAGCCATTTACAAGGCTTTACAGACACCCTTGAATAAAATGGCAGAATCCATCATGCGAAAGTATTTCGCAGTACCAGCGTCAAAACAGGACGAAATGCTGGACGATTGTAAGCAAGAAGTATTTATCAAACTAAATAGATTCAATCCACAGATAAGTAAATCGTATTCATTTTGCAGTATGGTAATAAAGCATTACTTGCATCAGAAAATGGTTTACGAGCCAAATCGTACTTGTGACATTAAATATGATTACAGGGATGAAATGGATGAAGAATCTGTGCCAATAGAATATTATGAAAAAGAAGAGCCAGATTATAAAGCAGTGATTAAGCATTTCGAGAAATTAAGAGATGAATACATTGAAATGCAAAAGAGGGCAGAGAAAAGACTTGCAAACAACCCAAAAAAATTAAAAGAAAGTACGAAGAAAAATCATGGGTATATTCAAATGTTTGATAGGTGTATTGAATATATTGAAAAGTTTCAGAATGCTAATCCAAATTTAATGGCAGAGTATGCCAAAGCAATAACGCCAAACAAATCAAATGAAAATATAAGAAATAAATTTTACAGATTATTTAAAGTTACTGTAACAATACCACATGACAAAGAAAAATCATCTATGGATAAAAGAGGCTATGATTATATTGATGATGACTTCACACCAAACGAAAATAGAAATGCTTGGAAAACTCGTACCTATAGAAGATATAAAAAGAATAAACGAATAAATGATGAATTTTAGATGGTTTTTTTTTAATTTACTTGTATTTATTTGAATAAAGTATTACTTTTGGTATTAATTATGATGGATTTAAATATATTTCAATTAGTTTTTTTCAATATTGTTTGGTTGTCGTTGGGAGAATTGGCGATACAAATTGCCATTTCAGATTTAAGTCAGATGGTGAAAGGGGCAATGCTATTACAGCAGCCATACCATAAAAAGTTAGAAGCGTTATGTACATTGGTGTTTTGGCGTAAGCTTTTTGGTAAATGGTGGTTAATAGCATCCCCAATCATTCTTTTAACCAGACTACACAGATTCTTTTCAGAAATGTTAGCATGTCCATTCTGTCTTGGCTTTCATTTGGCATGGCTTACTAATTGGCTGTATTTAGATTTAAACATTACGACAAGCATTATACTTGCGCCAGTTGTCCTTGTATATGTTGTGATATTAGATAGGTTGCATACAAAATGACAGGCTTTACTTACGATGTACAAAGATTTGATACATGGATTGGAAATAATTACACTGAATTACTGAAGTACTGTAAAAGATATCACATACTGGAAGATGAATTGCATGATACATATTTAAATTGTAAACAAAGAATAATCAAGTCAGGCTTTACTGAAACATATTTCAAGACTTATATTATAAAAAGTCTAAGAAATTTACACATAAATGAAGGAAAGAAACTGAATAACAAATTTTTTATTGATATTGATAATGAAGATTACATCAATACTGTTGAAGAAAGACTGCAAGATAATGATGAAACTGAAAAGGATACTGCACAATATAGGGAAGAAACGTTATATTTTTCCAAGATGTTGTTTAAATATATAGATGAAAATACATATACTGAAGAAGATAAATTTATATTCAGATGCTATTATCTGATGCCAAAGCGTTTTACTTATGCTAAACTAAATGTGATGACTGGAATTGATAAGAGTAAATGTACAAGGATAATCAAGACAATAAAAAAAGATTTGCGTGAAAACTTTTTATTGTGGTTGAAAGAAAAAAATAAACATGGATAATGATAGAAGAATGGAATGATATAATTGAATTTGAAAATTGTTATCAAGTTAATACTCTTGGTGATGTGAAATCATTACCAAGATTTGTTAATGCAAAAAATAATAGTCAGAGAATGATTAAAGAAAAAATTTTAAAAAAATCTTTAAGTAATTGTGGTTATTATCATATAATAATAAGAAAACCAAATAATAATAAATGTTGTTTAAAATTAATTCATAGACTTGTTGCAAAAGCATTCATTCCAAATCCAAATAATTTACCAGAGGTAAATCATAAAAATGGAATTAAAACAGATAATAGAGTTGAAAATCTGGAATGGTGTACTTCAAGTCAAAACCAAATTCATGCAATAAAAAATAAATTATATGAAACAGCACATGGTGAAAACCATTGTTGTGCTAAGTTAACAGAAAAAGAAGTTGCAGAAATTCGTAATAAATATATTCCACGAATATATTCAACAAGAATGCTTGCAAAAGAATATGGTGTTAACAAGCAAACTATACAATCAATAATAAGTAATAAAACATGGAAAATGATGAAATCGTAGCATTAATGAATAAGCCAAGAATGGCTTCTAATGTTGGAAAATATAAAGCAATATACCAAATAGCTACTGGAAAACCTTGGAAGGGTTGTCTCTGTGGAAATGGATGGGAAAGACTTTGGCAAACTTGCAAAAATTATGCGACAGCATTAAAAAATAATTTGGAAAAAAATAAAACACAATTATGACACAATACACACCAAGTCAAGATGATATAAAAAAAGCAAAAGAAATTTTTGACAAAATTATCATGACACAGACATTAAATCCAATTAAGATAAAGGAAGCATATAAACTATTATTTGGATTAGATGCAACGAATACACAACTGGCAAGAATGAAAGTGCATGCATATTTCACATACACTTTCAAAGGTTTCGATAAAACAGAAACAGCAATACCAGAAGAAAGTACATCACTGAGTACAGAAACAAGTACACCACAAAGCCATAGTGAAGATGATGAAGCAATAGAGGGAATTGTAATACCAGAAGGAAGTTTTGAAAAAGAATGCCATAGTGATGCATTCGCCAAAGTTATTGATGGTAAAATTGTATATGATAATACACTTCCCAAAAATGGGGAGTCTGAAACACAGCCAGTTAAAAATAAAAGAGGAAGAAAAGCAAAAAAGGTAGAAGATGGCAATGAATGATAGGGATAGGGAAAATTTAAAGAATGCATTAAGTAATGATGCATTGGCATACAGACACCAGAGTTTTATTAAGTATGTAACTGATGGTGCTGCAACAGGATTTGTTGATAGAGCAGAATATAAAGTGTTTGTTGAAATGACACAGAAGAAAGATGTCATTGCACTTGCACATGCATTACTTAATGGAGTATTCACATACCAAGAATACTTTGATAAGATTGAAATGATTATTGGCTGGGATTTAATGATACAGGGAATTATGGAAGGACAAATAAAAGCCAAGAAGAATGGAGAGGACAATGATAAAGACAAACAGGAAGATGTAAGTGATGACAATACATTAACATTGGAAAAAGATGAATGAAGATAATTTACCAGTAAAGCGCAAGGTAGGACGCCCAGCCAAAATAGATACACTTATCCAGACAAGGGAAGTTGCTGCAATGTTATTAACTGCACGCCCAAGAAGTGAAATAATTAAACATTGCTGTGAAAAGTATGGTGTGGCTGAATCAACAGTCGCTGGTATTGTTACAAGGGCATATGCTTATATTCGTGAAACACATGCACTGGACAAAGAAGGAATTGTACATACTCATGTACAACATTATTATGATGTTTATCGTATGGCTGTGTCAATTGGTGATAGTCGTGGCGCAGTACAGGCACTTAATTCCATTGAAAAACTATTGAAATTAACACAACCAGATGCACTGGTACAAAACAATACACTTAATGTTAATCTTAAAGACTTAACACTTAGTGAGTTAAAAGAATTACTTAAAGTAAATAATTAGATAAATATCTGCTTAAAATGAAATTAATTAATGGAGATTGTTTAGAGAAATTAAAAGAATTAGCAGACAATAGTGTTGATGCAATAGTGACAGACCCACCAGCAGGAATCAGTTTTATGAATAAAGAATGGGATAGCAATAAGGGTGGTAGAGATGAGTGGATGCAATGGCTTACTGAAGTCATGACAGAAGCCAAGAGAGTATTAAAACATGGTGGACATGCTTTGGTATGGGCAATACCAAGGACTTCACATTGGACAGCAATGGCAATAGAGAATGCTGGTTTTGAAGTAAGAGACTGTGTTTATCATATACAATCACAAGGCTTCCCAAAGAGTCTTAATGTAAGCAAAGCAATTGATAAGAAGTTTGGTGCTGAAAGAGAAGTGATAAGAAGTAGAAAATTATTTGGTGGTGGAAGAAGACTAAAAGGAGTAATGTTTGAAGAAGATGGTAAAGACACTGACACTTTTAATTACACTGCACCAGCAACAGACAAAGCCAAGCAGTATGATGGTTATGGCAGTCAATTAAAACCAGCAGTTGAATGTTGGTGGTTATGCAGAAAACCATTGTCAGAAAAAAGCATTGTTGATAATGTATTAAAACATGGTACAGGTGCAATTAATATAGATAAGAGTAGAATACCAACAGAAGATAAAGTACAAATAAATAAAGTCAATGAAAGTATTTCAAAAACAACAAGAGGATGTTTCATAAATGATAAAAAAGAAAAATGGGATGGTACTTATGAAATTAATACCACTGGCAGATTCCCAGCAAATTTAATACATGATGGCAGTGATGCTGTTATGGAAGAATTTAAAAAGTATGGGGAAAGTAAAAGCAGTATATTTCATTATGATGGTAAAAAGTTTAATACTATGCATGAGAAAGATGGTAGAAAAACAATTAACGAATACGCTGATGGTATTGGTGGTTACGATGACAGTGGCAGT
>Ga0208940_1004077_pt1 | contig 11805 bp, 8 predicted proteins | sample AD_JPNNA6_MetaG_FD_184445 | JGI IMG/M metagenome (GOLD analysis project Ga0208940, IMG submission 184445) | Active sludge microbial communities of municipal wastewater-treating anaerobic digesters from Japan - AD_JPNNA6_MetaG (SPAdes) (version 2) | ecosystem: Engineered > Bioreactor > Anaerobic >... | reverse complement strand
TGTCGTTGTATTTGCTGACTATTCGCCTGAATTGGCGTTGTGGTAGGAACGAAGTAATTTGAGCGAAAATGTACGTGCCAATATTCATATCTGTCCTGAATTTGATTCAGACGCGAAGGTAAAAAAAATCAAAGCCCGGACATGCTTTTTGAATATTATTTCGTTGAAAATGAGTATTTTGAAAATTAATTTAACTTTAATTAAGAGACACTAGTGTGTTTTGGTCATTCTTGATGATGAAGCAGATGCTTCAAGTCTTAATACATTAGTAAACAAGAGCAGGACAAGTACAATAAACATGCGCTTAGATGAAATCAAAAAGACAGCTGCAAGCACTATTTATATAGAAGTAACTGCAACACCTCAAGCTGTAATTCTCCAAAGTGAAATGTCGGGTTGGAAACCTGATTTCATTTATTATTTTAAACCAGGAGAGAAATACTTAGGAGGAAATTATTTCTATCCAAAAACAAAATCATTCACTACAATTAACACACCTAATTATGAATTAGACGATATTCTTTCTGGTGATGATATTATATGTCCTATTGGACTTCAAAGAAGCATACTTTCATTTCTAATAAACTGTGCACATAAAAAGCTAAATAGAGAAAGTAACTGTAATTTTATGATTCATCCTAGTTATAAAATAGACATTCATAATACTTTTGTTTCTGTAGTTCAAAATCATCTAAACCTATTAACGAAAGCAACAGAAGAAGATGCATTCATTGAGAATTTGAAAGACGAATGGTCAAATTTACAAGAAACGAAACCAGACTTAGAAAATTTCGATGACATAAAAGATACTGTCATCGAAATTTTAGAAAATACCGAAATAATTGTAATTCCACTTAATTCTCAAAGTTTTATTTGTCGAGACCCTAAGGACCCAAATGCGTTAGACCTTTCTAAAGGATTCAATATTGTTATTGGAGGTAATACTCTTGGCCGAGGAATTACATTTCCTAATTTGCAAACAGTATACTATTGCAGAACCTCAAGAGCTCCTCAAGCTGATACTTTTTGGCAACATTCTCGAATATTTGGTTATGATAGAGAAAAACAAATGGTACATATATTCATACCTCAAATACTCTATAAACTATTTTCAGACATAAATTCCTCTAACGAAATGCTGATAAATCAAATAGAATCTGATTACGAACATATTCAATTGATATATCCTAACAACATAAAACCAACAAGAAGTAATGTAGTCGATAATAAACATCTAAATTTACTTTACGGTGGAATTAATATATTTTCTTCAACAGCTACGACAGAAAATATCGAAAAAATTAATTCTCTCATTGAAGATTATTCCAAACATCAAAGTGTTGACACCGATACTGAACAAATAGAAAAGATATTAAAATTAGTGACATGTGAAAGTAATGAAGATTTTGACACACAGAAATTTATAGCATGTATAAATGGTTTAAAAGTTCAAAGGCCTCTAATAAAATGCAAACTAATCGTCAGAACGAATCGTAATATTGCAAAAGACACAGGAACATTACTTTCTCCTAACGACAGAATTTTAGGTGATTCTTTTAAGAAAGAAATAGTGTTAACTATGTATAGAATAACTGGAAACAAAGATAAAGGATGGAACGGAGAACCACTTTGGATTCCAAACATAAAATTTCCTAACGATTGTTGTTTTTATTCTATGTCATAATTATTTTATATCCACAAATACTTTTCATTTGCCAGCAAACGATATTCACAAATATACGAGTCTCTTTTCTGAATAAAATTCATCAAAGGAATCACATTATTTAATTAACGTTAAACAGATAATTATTTTTCGTTTTTATGTTGCATAACACAAAAACATGCCATATATTTGCACTGTGTTTTTCATGGTATTAGATTTAAGGTTAGGAAGATGGGAAGTCGTGAGACTTCCTTCTTTATTTTTAGACCTTTCCTATTCTAGTTTGCAAACCCTTCTAAGAAAGCTTCGAACACCAATTATCACGAATTAGTTTTACTGTTTATTGATTGATATTCAGAATATTATCATTCAATTTAAAAATTCGATAATATCCTGAATTTGTGCAATTTTCGGAGAAAAGGCTTCCTCCTCTGGGCAATTGTTCGAAATGATTCTCTGTATAGAATTCGATTTTTTATAGCTATGAAAATAAAGAGTTCTTTTTGAGTTGATATTTCATCAAAAAAGAGTCGTTATAATCATTTTTTTATTTTTTTTGGGCCTATTCAACTACTTTTTCTTCATTAAAGAAGATAGAAACAGATACTTTTATCCAACAATCATCATTATATAGATTTTTTTATGAATAAATTCTGCTATTAACCTATCTGTATATCAAATATATCCCCATTCAAGCCATTTTTATTTAGAAAAAAGTAGAGCAAACACTTGTTGAAAGACAAAAAATATCTACCTTTGTGCTCGGGTAAGTCCTACACGACCAGCTCCCTTCGAATCCCCCAGGGCTTGACCGCAGCAAGGGTAGTCGGTTGAGCGGTGCGATGTAGATCGCTTACCCACCTGCCTCTTTAGCTCAGTTGGCCAGAGCACGTGATTTGTAATCTCGGGGTCGTTGGTTCGAATCCGACAAGAGGCTCAAAAAGCTCTTCTATTCGTAGAAGGGCTTTTTTTATCCACTTATTTTCCATCTCCATTTGTCAATTCTTATAAAAAAGTAGAGATCTGCTAAAAAAATAGCGAATAGCCTTCGTTTTAAATTACTACTTTTGCCCCGAACTAAAAAAGGAGTAGTCATGGAAAAACAAATCGTACCGATTACACTTCTTACGGGTTATCTAGGAAGCGGAAAAACGACTTTGGTTAATAACATTCTGGCAAACAAAAGTGGCCTTAAAATTGCCGTTATTGTAAACGATATAGGTGAAGTCAACGTTGATGCATCCCTTATCCAAAAAGGTGGAATAGTTAATCAGGAAGATGATAGCCTTGTAGCCCTCAGCAACGGATGCATCTGCTGTACGCTGAAGGAAGACCTTATCAAACAGATTACAGACATCACAGATACAAACAAGTTTGATTACATCGTCATTGAAGCAAGCGGCATTTGCGAACCAGTTCCGATTGCTCAGACCATCACTTCCATGTCTGAGATGTCTCATCAGTTCATGATCCCTGAGATTTGTCGACTCGACTGCATTGTAACCGTTGTGGATGCTTTGCGAATGGCTAAAGAGTTTGCATGCGGGGAGAATCTTAGCAAAGAGGATATTGAAGAAGATGACATAGAGAACCTATTGATTCAGCAGATTGAATTTTGCGATGTAATCGTCATAAACAAGGTTGACGAGATTAGCAAAGATGAGTTGAATCAGGTTAAAGCAGTTATCAAAAAGTTGCAGCCTCACGCAGAAATCATTGAGGCCAACTATGCTAAATTCGATTTAAATAAAATTATCAACTCAAGCCGTTTCAACTTCCAGAAAGCCTCTGTCTCTGCAGGTTGGATTGAAGAGATGGAGAAAGACGAAGAAGAGCACGAAGAGGGAGAAACAGAAGAGTATGGCATCAGCACTTTTGTTTATTACCGTCGTGAGCCATTCAGCCTTAACAAGTTCGACTGGTACGCCAACAAATTATGGCCAAAGAGTGTTATTCGCACCAAGGGTGTAGTTTATTTCGAGGAAAACAAGGACATGTCATACCTATTTGAACAGGCTGGTCCGCAGAAGAAATTGACTGAAGCTGGTCAATGGATCTGCACAGCACCAAAGGCAGAACAGAAACTCATGTTGGAGAAGAATGCAGAGCTCCGCAAAGACTGGGACGAAAAATATGGTGATAAGATGATCAAACTTGTGTTCATCGGCAAAAACATGGACAAAAAGCAGATTTTCGACGAGTTGGACAACATCTAACGCATACGGAAAGGCGGTTTTAACGCTCTCCAAAGCGTTTTCCGCACAAAAACATATAAACACAAGAGACCGCATCTTTCAGAAGATATGGTCTCTTCTTTTTTGTTACAGAGAGAACTACAGAGGTGGCACCAAGGACCTCAAGAAATATTTTCCGTCAAACCCTATCTCATCATTTTATTAATCGTAACAAACAAACGAATTCGTTATTGTAGTTTTATTTGGTATAACAAATAAAATAACTATATTTGTTTAGTTTGTTATTTATACAAAACAAAATGGACTTATATAAACGTACACTCTATACTCAAAGGATAAAACCTTTCATTGGAAAAGGGATTATCAAAGTACTTACTGGTCAAAGACGAGTGGGCAAAAGCTGTTTGCTCAAACAGATACAAGAGGAGATCAAGAGTGAACATCCAAACGCCAAGATTGTCTACATCAATAAGGAACATGAAGAATATCGGCACATTCAAACCGACGAAGATCTTTTTTCTTATTTGGCAGACAAATTCAGGACAGAAGATGACAATTATCTATTCATAGACGAAATCCAAGACATCAAAGGTTTTGAGCATGTGCTACGTAGTTTACAAGCAAAAGAGACCTGCGACATCTTTATCACGGGCAGCAATGCAAAAATGCTCTCTGGTGAGTTATCTACATTTTTATCCGGCAGATATATTGAATTTCACATTCATAGTCTCAGTTATCTCGAATTTATGGAATTCCACGAATTACCAGACAACGACGAGACACTAACCGCATATCTCACTTACGGAGGCATGCCTTACTTATCTCAACTGCCTTTAAAGCCTGAAATCGCATTCGAATATTTAAGGAACGTCTATTCAACCATCATGCTGAAAGATGTCGTTCAACGCGAGAGCATCCGTAACGTAGACTTCCTTGAGTCTTTGTCTCTCTATGTTGCAGACAATGTGGGAAACCTATTTTCAGCAAACAACATAAGCCGTTATCTTAAATCTCAAAGAGTAGACATTTCTCCTCTATTGGTCATCAACTACCTACATGCTTTAAGCAATGCTTATATCATTCACAAGGTAGGAAGAATCGATGTAAATGGATTAAAAAAATTCGAGATAGGACAAAAATACTTTTTCGAAGACATAGGTCTTCGTAATTGTCATTTAGGATTCAATCTGCAACGAGACATTCAAAAAATAATAGAAAATGCTATTTTCTTACATCTGAAAGTCTTGCAGTACGAGGTCTTTGTAGGCCAAAAAGACAAAAAAGAGATCGATTTTGTCGGAATAAAACAAGGCAAAAAGATTTATGTACAAGCCACCTATCTTATGCCCGACGAGAAGACCCGTGAACGTGAATTTGGAAATTTAACAGACATTCAGGACAATTACCCTAAATATGTGGTAAGTTTGGATCCGTTCAATCAAGGTAGTGATGTAAATGGAATTCATCATATACATCTAAGACAATTTCTTAAAATGCAAGATTTGTAAAAGAAGGAGAATCTCAGCCATAAAAAAACGAATAACATTTCTGTTATTCGTTTTTTGTTTCTTCCTCTTTCTTTTCGCCTCTTCGATAGTAGTAAACTATTCCGTATTCTTCGCATTTCTTCATTTTCTCATTCATCGGAAGATCAGCAAATTTAGCCTCAACTTGATTCCAAATATCAAGGATGATCTGATCAGCCTGGTCATTCAGCAAAGAGAGATTATCTATTGTTCTTGAAGTATTGTTCTGAAGTATCTTCTGGTTATTGTAGTATTCTACAAATATATCATAGTGCACCTGCACCTTAGCTATCGTAGGATTATAGATGGGTGCACCACCAGTCTGCGTTCGTTGTCTTTCTCCGTCAATGACACGTCGGCCCCACTCATATATATTCTCGTCAGAGACAAGATCGGGCACCACATTACTTTCCGGATCCAAGCCATACAATTTCTTAACCTCAGGTTTGATTTCATTTCGAATCACACACATATTCAACACCTGAATAAAATGGGAGATGTACAATCTTGCCATCTTAATGGAATTCTGGAATTCTTTATTTGTCACAACCTGCTTGTTCGCACATTGCTTATACTCGCTCATAGCTCGTTCGTAGCGAACAAGAAGAGAAGAGGCATCTTCTAAAGACTTATAAGAAAACGCCAAACTATAAGCATCTTCCAACTTTTCGCCCATATCGACGGACTTTTTCAAGGATCTCATACGGGCTTGATTCGTATTAGGTAAACGTCTGTACGGCATATTCTATAAAAGTTGTTTTTTCATATACAAAAAAATAAGCATCAACTTCTGCAACCAGAAGTCGAAAAAAAAGATTTGGGTGGAGAAAAACCGACAGATTATAAATTCAGATATTAGTCTTCTCGATAAAGAAGATTCTCAGCCAAAAGATATAAATCTGCCTTTTTGTCCTCAGAAACAGAGACTTGACGTAACATGGAGATAGCCTCATCATAATAGCTACGCATAGCGTTTTCTGCAGTCTCACGAACATTCAAAGTATTATAGATTTCTGTCACAGCAGCAATCTTCTCAGCCTTGTCAAACTGAGTTTTATGCAACCAGCTTTGCAACTCGGATTTTTTATCAGCATCTGCCTTATCCAACGCAGTAATAAGCAAATAGGTTTTCTTATTACAACAGATATCGCCACCTATCGCTTTGCCGAACTTCGCAGTATCACCATAGACATCCAAAATATCATCCTTAATCTGGAAAGCAATGCCAATTCCGATTCCGAATTTATATAACAAATCAGCATCCTTCTCAGAAGCACCACCACAGATGGCTCCGATCTTCATGCTGCCAGCCAAAAGAACGGCAGTCTTCAATCGAATCATCTCAATATACTCAGGCAAAGTGACAATCTCTCGGGTTTCAAACTCCATGTCGTACTGCTGACCTTCACAAACACCAACGCTAGTTTCTGAAAAGACATCCAATATGGGTTTCAATACAACAGCCTCGCATTTAGCCAAAAGCTGATAAGCTTTGATCAACATAGCATCACCCGAAAGAATAGCGGCATTGTCGTCCCATTTTTTATGTACGGTAGGCATTCCTCTACGAAGATCAGCCCTGTCCATGATATCGTCGTGCAACAAAGTGAAGTTATGGAAAACCTCCAAAGCCAAAGCCTGGTTCATTGCCTTCTCCAAATCGTCAGAGAAGAGTTGACAAGCCAACAAAGCAGTAACTGGCCTGATTCTTTTACCACCCAAAGAGAGTACGTATGCAATCGGATCGTACAATTCTAAAGGTTCAATTTTCCAATTCAAAGCAGCCAATCTTGTCTTCACTAGCTGCTGAACATTCTTCATATTATCATTCATATCAACTCCTTCTTTCTTGTTCGAGTCTTTGCTGCTCCGTTTGCTACGGTTATAACTGCGGTAAGAATCATATTCAATCTCCACATCAGGCTCCACAAAAGCCGATTTAGGATTCATGATAAACTTTATATATTTGATGGTCAAGCCACGCTCCAACCATTGTTGTTCATAAAAAGTCTTAATAGACAAAATCTTATCATCCGAAAAATCAGAATGATATAGGTCGTCGTTTTTAAAAAGCACTTCATAATTGTTGGATTTCACCATCTCTTCCGTATAGCGGAACATGAAGTTACTGTCTGTCTTGAGATGGATAACTCCTCCTGGACGGACAAACTGCTGGTAAAGATCCATGAAACGAGTTGAAGTAAGGCGTTTGCTAACCTTCTTCATCTGCGGATCAGGGAAGGTAAGCCAGATTTCAGAAACCTCATCCTTGGCAAAAAATTCAGAGATAATCTCTATGTTTGTTCGGATAAAAGCCACATTCTTCATTCCTGCTTGGAAAGAATCCTTAGCTCCAGCCCACATACGAGCACCCTTGATATCGACTCCAATGAAGTTTTTCTCGGGATACATCTTGGCTAAAGCCACCGTGTATTCTCCACGACCACAACCCAATTCCAAAACAATCGGATTGTCATTCTCAAAAAACTCATTCCATCGACCTTTGTATTCGAAAGGTTGGGACAACTGCCTCAACGTCGAAAAGGTATATTGAAAGACATGGGGAAACCCCTCCATATCACTGAACTTCTGCAACTTATTCTTTCCCATCGTTCTATCAATCTTCTTCCGGACGACTCTTCATTATCCTCATTCCTATATCGTATATGCCCACCAATGTATCGTAGCGCATACCCTGAATAAACTCAAATGTATATTTTCCCTTTACAGGAAATTTAATCTGCGACATAAACTCCACTGGCAAATGACGCAACGATCCACTTCCCTCTCCTATCCAACGACCGTAATTATCGGCCAAAACGCACTCTAGCGTATCTTTAAATACAGCAGAGTCAGGAGAAATTGAGTTGATGAACAACCAAAAATTCTGATTCTGGTAATTACCATCATTTCGGAGATCTACAACGACGTCATACAAGCCAGCCGTATCTGTTGCATCATAGACAAAAGTCAAAGTAGTATCTTTGCTCCATCCATATTCTGGCAATTCAACCGCCTGTTGGAATACCACATCCTCATTCGAACAAGAGGTCAAAACGGAAAACACAAGTGCCATGCACAATCCGATGATATTAGTTAGCTTCATTACCATTTGATTGTTGTTTATCGTTTCTGTTCTCGTTTCTATTATTTGCGACGTTATTGTCTCGGTTTTCGTTATTTCGGCCCTCTACATTACGAGACTCGCCATCGCGATTCTGTCTGTTGTCTGGACGCGGACGACGTCTGTTATTATTGTTGAAACGGCCTCCATTATTGTTGTTGCGTTGATTGCCTTGTTGAGGATTACCTTGCTGACCCTCGCCATTCTGCTGTTGCGGAGCGCCTTCCATGCGTTGGTTCGGCATTGGCTGCTGGTCTGGATCTCTCCTCTCTGCGCCGTTATTACCTTGAGGTCTCTGCTGTTGAGGTCTACGGTCGTTACGACGTTGATCACGGTTACCATTATTGTTTCCGTTATTATTAACGTTGTTGCGGTTACCTTCACGATTATCGTCTCTATTTCCGTCACGATTACCCTCACGATTTCTGTCGCGGTTGCCATCACGGTTGCCGTCACGGTTACCATTGAACTGAGGACGGTTTTGATTACGGTTCTGACCGTTATTGTTATTTCGATTGTCTCGCCTATGGTTCTGATTCTGCTGAGCAGGTTGCGGTGCCGACTCTTGAGCATTATCTGCAACAAATTCTCTATCGTCCTCAACAAACTGATTTCCATCTACATTTGCAGAAGCAGTATTTGCAGAAGCATTTGCCTCATCCGTAGGAGCATTACCACCAGCCTTATTATTGCGAGGCTTCTTATTCTTTTTTCTCTTGTCGAAACGAGTCAAACTATCTTGGCCAACCACATTCTCGTAATCGGTGATCTTCTCCTCGTCCTCGTTCTGATCCAGCAAAGACTCAACTTTGATTCCCTGCTTGTTCAATGCGATGATCTCTTTTACACGCTCAAGCGGAACAGAGACAATATTCGCAGCCATCATAGGCGAACTAGAATACTGTATGATTTTGCCGAACACATCTGTCTTGAAATGGTAGAATGTACCATCTAGTGTCTCCAATTGAATATCCTTGGAAGGAATACCCTTCTGAGCCTCAACGTAGGCATCCAACTCGAAATTCATACAGCACTTCAGCTTAGCACACTGTCCGGCCAACTTCTGTGGATTCAAAGAAAGTTCCTGATAACGAGCAGCACTCGTAGCTACAGAAACGAAGCTCGACATCCATGATGAACAGCACAAAGGACGTCCGCAAGGACCAATACCTCCGATACGGCCAGCCTCCTGACGAGCACCGATCTGCTTCATCTCTATACGAACCTTGAACGCATCTGCCAAGACTTTGATAAGCTGACGGAAATCGACACGCTCATCAGCTATATAGTAGAATATTGCTTTATTACCATCTCCCTGATATTCAACATCTCCAATCTTCATATTCAGCTTAAGGTCTTCAGCTATCTTTCTCGCACGCAACATGGATTCATGCTCACGAGCTTTTGCCTCCTCATACTTTTCCAAATCGACTGGACGAGCCTTACGGTAAACACGCTTAATCTCCACACGTGCAGGATCGACGTGATTCTTCTTCATCTGAAGAAGCACCAAATGACCAGTAAGAGAAACCGTTCCGATATCATGGCCTGGAGTAGACTCCACTGCCACAACATCACCCTTCTCCAAAATCAAATCATTGGTGTTGCGAAAATATCCCTTTCTAGTATTTTTAAACGTAACCTCTACCAAATCTGTTGAAGACTGTGATTCTGGAATATCACAGAACCAATCAAAAGTATCCAATTTTTTATCTGTATGTTTGCCGCAACCCTTCTCGTTCAGATTGCAACCACCTCCACTTAGATTTGCCATCTATATATTGTTTTAAATTAACGGAGTGCTTAACAAGGAACTCCGTCCGGTCTAAAGGCTACCGGATCACCGTTTGAGCAGCATTATCAGCTTCAGGGCCAAATCGAAAAAGACCAATTTAGCCTGAGCATTCTGCTCTATATGTCGTTCTGCACTTTCCAATTCGGAAAGTAGACTCCAAATATTCTTTTCATTCACAAATGGCGAAAATCGGACCGAAAAGTCGTTCTCGAAATTCGTCATATAGTTGAGCGAACTGTTTTTGAGATTTAGAATAAAGTTTTCGCGGATCATCCTCTGCGCATACTGAAGGAAAGAGATCTGACGCTTACGGCCTAAACGAGCCATATCGTCGGTCCAAGTCTTCATTCCCTTGGCATTGCGGCTGTAAGAATCACGCATCACCTGAACAAAAAGTTCGAAGTACTCTTTACTCTCGTCAGATGTCTGCACAATCTCCTTAGCCATGATGAAACTGCCGTTGGCAATATGCGAAATCTCCTTACACTCGGTCTCGTTAAGATCATAGCGAGAAGCCAATGCCGAAGCCAATGTCGGCTCATCCAACGGTGGCACAAAAATGCGCTGCGTACGTGATACGATAGTCGTCAACAACCGTTCAGAATCTTCAGATACCAGGATGAAAAGAGTCTTAGCTGGTGGCTCTTCCAAAATCTTCAGGATTTTGTTGGAACACACTTCGTGAAAACGTTCCGGCATCCAAATAATCATTGTCTTGTATTCTGCCTCGTAAGTCTTTTGGTTTAATTTATGAGCAATCGAATCGCTTTCATTGGCATAAATAAGCCCCTGCTTGTTGTCCGAATCGATTTTGGACATCCACTGATCCAAATTGAAATAGGGATCTTCCAAAATATTACTTCTCCATTGAGGGAGAAAGTTATCACACAGTACCGAATCAGAAGAACGAGTAATAGGAAAAACGAAATGCAGGTCCGGGTGTATCAGTTTATTAAACTTCAAACAAGAGGGACATGTTCCACAAGAATCGCCATCATGACGGTTTTCACAACAGATATATTGCGCAAAGGCGATGGCCAAAGGCAATTTTCCAGTTCCCTGCGAACCACTCAGCAGAATAGCATGAGGTACTCGATTCTCATCAACAGCGCGAATTAACGTCTGTTTGACTGCTTCTTGACCATATACATCTCTGAATAGCACTGTTCTGAAAATATTTTTATCCTAAATTAGGCTCAAAATTAATCAATAAAATTGGAATTAAAAAATAGAGGAATCAGCAATCCAAACTTCATTTCAAAAAATTCAACGACATCAGCGTTTCCTATTCAAACAAAGCAAAAAACAACTCTTGCAAATTCATCTAAGAAAGGGAAAGACAAGCCCCCTAACGCAAGGGTCCTAACAAAAAAAGGGGTCTATGTTGATTTGAGTGGGTAGAGGAAGCACTCGCCTCCATTGATATAGTACACCATATCCATAAAGTTATAGACATTAGCATATCCTCTGGCACGTCTTTTCGCAAGTTGAACTTTTGCATT
>Ga0208940_1004068_pt1 | contig 11818 bp, 10 predicted proteins | sample AD_JPNNA6_MetaG_FD_184445 | JGI IMG/M metagenome (GOLD analysis project Ga0208940, IMG submission 184445) | Active sludge microbial communities of municipal wastewater-treating anaerobic digesters from Japan - AD_JPNNA6_MetaG (SPAdes) (version 2) | ecosystem: Engineered > Bioreactor > Anaerobic... | reverse complement strand
GAATTGCTACTCACCCCCACGCTGCGCGCGCAACTGGCTCACATCAGCCTCTCCACCGTGCGCCGTCACTGCCCACCGGGCCACGACGACGTGCCGCCAGGCTCACGCTTCGGTAGCATTATCATTTGATTTGACACGTCATTTCTTGCCCCGCTGCAGGTTTACGGAAAACTCACGGAGGAATTCAAGAGGCGTTGCGAGCCCGGCCTGGCACCCTCCCCTTCGCCTGTTCGTCAACGATAGATTCCCTGAAGGGGAGCCACTCCAGGACCAGGTCTATCGGACGCCCAAAGAGCGTCAGCAATTCCTGGCGGAGCTGGCCCAGGGCTCCAAAACCGCCTTCGACGCATTTTTCCCCATGTTTAGGCGTTAAGCCATGCCGGTAGATTCTCCGGGAAGACAGTCAGCCCCTGCATATGACCTGCGTCCCACAGCTGCCGATCATAGGTGGCCAGGGTGACGGCTTCGCCCACACCCTCTTGCCAGATGAGGGCGGAGGCCAGATGCACGGCGTCGTAGCCGCGCAATCCCAGTTCCCAGGCGAGGGCGTCGGCGCGGGCCAACACCAGTTCCGTCGCCTGTATCCGAATCAGCCAGGGCCACTCGCTGCGGAAGACCTGCAACGCCGCCGCAGCCCCCTCGAAGGTCAGCGCGCCGACGCGGACGGCCTTCGCCAACGCCGCACTCGTCTCCGCCCGGCTGATCAGCGACGTCCCCACACCGGCGGCTGCGGCGATGAGCGCGGTCACTTCGGCAGTGCCCCGCTCGGCGACGTAACGTTTCACCAGCGCACTGGCGTCCAGGTAGACGATCATGCTTCTTCCTGCGACAGCGCGCGTTCCTCCACGAGGAGCTGGGCCACGGTCGTCGCGCCCGTGGTCTGCGCCGCCGGTGCGAGAGGCGGCAGCGGCTTCCCGTTCCAGGCGAGCATGCCCGCCTGCTTCAATGCCTCCAGGCGTGTCGTCAGCGGCGCTTCCACCGGCACAATTCGCCCCACGGCCTTGCCGTGCCGGGTGATGATCACCGTCTCGCCGGCCTCCACACGTCGCAGATAAGCGCTCAGCTGCGCCTTCAACTCACGAACCGTCGTCCTCGTTTCCATTGTGCCCTCCTGTAAATCGTAACTACATTATATCACAAAAGGTCACAAAGTAGTCACCAGCATCTCAGGGACGAGGCCATGGGTGAGGGGTAATGGGGCATGCGGGGCGGCCTTACGCGCTTTCGCCGGCGAGGGACGGCCGCCGCTCGCTGCATCACCCGGGCCCACATCATAGCTTTCAGTATTCTCGAACGGATCGACGTGGGTGAAACTAGTCTGCCACCGGTTGCTTGTTGCTGGGCGCTCCACCGCTTTCAGTATCCTCGAACGGATCGACGTGGGTGAAACGTAAGTTTGTGAAGGCTGGGGGTCGGTAGTGTTTGGGCTTTCAGTATCCTCGAACGGATCGACGTGGGTGAAACGATGTTTCATTTTGGGTCGTTTTGGTGGCCGTACACGTCTTTCAGTATCCTCGAACGGATCGACGTGGGTGAAACTCGTCGAAAACCCTCGCGTCGTTTTTTTGCTTACGCTTTCAGTATCCTCGAACGGATCGACGTGGGTGAAACTTCATACGGCCTCGCGAGTTTTTTGCTTAGCATGACTTTCAGTATCCTCGAACGGATCGACGTGGGTGAAACAGATGGGAGGGGCTTTTGGGTATCACTCTTACTGGCCTTTCAGTATCCTCGAACGGATCGACGTGGGTGAAACTCTCCAGAAACCGGCACGCTCTTGAGGTCCGTACCATCTTTCAGTATCCTCGAACGGATCGACGTGGGTGAAACATTGCGCAATGAAGTGGCAGAGTTATCGTTCTATGGACTTTCAGTATCCTCGAACGGATCGACGTGGGTGAAACGCCATAGAATACCCATGGCCAGACTACGCTACGGTCGTCTTTCAGTATCCTCGAACGGATCGACGTGGGTGAAACTTGGTTCTCTCAAGACCATCGCCGATTTCCTCAGAGACTTTCAGTATCCTCGAACGGATCGACGTGGGTGAAACGAGATCGTAGGTCCCTATCCGCAGGTCCCAGTAGACTTTCAGTATCCTCGAACGGATCGACGTGGGTGAAACACTGATAGGCATATCCACCCCCTTATCTTAATTATCTTTCAGTATCCTCGAACGGCTCGACGTGGGTGAAACATGGAAGAGGCGGGCGGCATTTGCGCTTGCCTCTCTGTCTTTCAGTATCCTCGAACGGATCGACGTGGGTGAAACGAGGCACAAAACATACTCCAGCAAAGCAGCCGTATACCTTTCAGTATCCTCGAACGGATCGACGTGGGTGAAACGCAGCGTGTTTATTTGCAATGCTTACGGCAAGAAACATCTTTCAGTATCCTCGAACGGATCGACGTGGGTGAAACTTACGCGTGATTTGGTTGATTTTGATACTGTTCCTCTTTCAGTATCCTCGAACGGATCGACGTGGGTGAAACTTGGGGAAGTCGTCAAGAACTACTATTTGAACATCTGGTTGAAGACTTTCAGTATCCTCGAACGGATCGACGTGGGTGAAACTCTTAGATACATCGCTGCATCCAGGATCTCCTGATAGCTTTCAGTATCCTCGAACGGATCGACGTGGGTGAAACGATGTGGACCAAAACCAGCCACGAGCCGTTTCGATGCCTTTCAGTATCCTCGAATGGATCGACGTGGGTGAAACCAATGAAAGAAACCGTTTCACTGACCATAGAGCCAACCTTTCAGTATCCTCGAACGGATCGACGTGGGTGAAACCCGATGGCGCAGCAACCGATGATTTTTGGAGTCTGACTTTCAGTATCCTCGAACGGATCGACGTGGGTGAAACTTCACGAAGCCGGCAACTGGGGGCGAGTGTGGGAATCTTTCAGTATCCTCGAACGGATCGACGTGGGTGAAACGAGCGCGAAGCTGCGCGTCGTGTGCTCATAGAAGCACACTTTCAGTATCCTCGAACGGATCGACGTGGGTGAAACTTATACCGAAACCGTCGCGGAGGCGTTTGAAACCGTGCCTTTCAGTATCCTCGAACGGATCGACGTGGGTGAAACACCGGGGGTTGGGCGCTTCTGGGGCGTCTTTAATGAACTTTCAGTATCCTCGAACGGATCGACGTGGGTGAAACATTTCCCGCAACCGTTCACGAGAGTTGAAGCTGTTCGCTTTCAGTATCCTCGAACGGATCGACGTGGGTGAAACTCTTTTATTTCCTCGATCCCCTTGATCGGTGGGTGGGCCTTTCAGTATCCTCGAACGGATCGACGTGGGTGAAACTCGTTACAGATTGCTCATGACGTCGTGAAGTCAGGCACTTTCAGTATCCTCGAACGGATCGACGTGGGTGAAACTTCTTGCGGGCCATCATACACGCTTCGCACTCGGATACTTTCAGTATCCTCGAACGGATCGACGTGGGTGAAACTTTTATGTATCGCCTGAGCGTATTCAGTAGGAGTTCTTTCAGTATCCTCGAACGGATCGACGTGGGTGAAACCTCGGTTTTGTCTGCTCGTTTCACGCAACCGTTTGTCACTTTCAGTATCCTCGAACGGATCGACGTGGGTGAAACAGCGTCTTCTGGAAAGATTCGCTCGGCTCAATCCTCTTTCAGTATCCTCGAACGGATCGACGTGGGTGAAACTTGTCTGGGGTGGGGACTTTGTAAGGCGGGATATTGCCTTTCAGTATCCTCGAACGGATCGACGTGGGTGAAACGTTGCGTTGGTGACGGGCCGGCATTGGAGTTCTTAGCCCTTTCAGTATCCTCGAACGGATCGACGTGGGTGAAACTAAGTAATTTTTTGACAATAAAAAATGCGGCTTTCTCCCTTTCAGTATCCTCGAACGGATCGACGTGGGTGAAACCATTGATGCGCGAAGGCTAAAAGATTGTAGTATTGTAAGCTTTCAGTATCCTCGAACGGATCGACGTGGGTGAAACAACGTAAGATTTGTGTTTGGGGCATGGGTTCAAAAGGCCTTTCAGTATCCTCGAACGGATCGACGTGGGTGAAACGATTTGCACTGGGCTTGTTTGCGCGGCGCGAAGCTGCACTTTCAGTATCCTCGAACGGATCGACGTGGGTGAAACCTCATGGGACTGGACCGCATCGTGCGCCAGCGGGCGACTTTCAGTATCCTCGAACGGATCGACGTGGGTGAAACGATTTTCGTGCCGTCGAGTATCGCCATGATGGCGATTCTTTCAGTATCCTCGAACGGATCGACGTGGGTGAAACTCGCAAGGGTGCGGCGCTGTTCATTTCGACGCCGCACCTTTCAGTATCCTCGAACAGATCGACGTGGGTGAAACAAAGACGCAGTACCAGTCAAAAAAAGGGAATACGCAAACTTTCAGTATCCTCGAACGGATCGACGTGGGTGAAACGTGTCACAAAAAGCGCAGATGAGCGCGAGCCGTCCTCCTTTCAGTATCCTCGAACGGATCGACGTGGGTGAAACTACTCCTATCGTCGCCCCAGCCGTCGGCAGGGGCAGGTCTTTCAGTATCCTCGAACGGATCGACGTGGGTGAAACCCCAGCTGCCTCGGGGTCGAATGGCGGCCAAACCTCACTTTCAGTATCCTCGAACGGATCGACGTGGGTGAAACACAAGGCGAGGTAGAGCGACGCGCTAAGGCGACCGTCCTTTCAGTATCCTCGAACGGATCGACGTGGGTGAAACGCGTGTGTGGCCGGAAGTGTCTGCGTCTCTCGTCGTCACTTTCAGTATCCTCGAACGGATCGACGTGGGTGAAACGTGGTGGGTGCAGGGGCGCCGGAGTCGACTGTGGTCTTTCAGTATCCTCGAACGGATCGACGTGGGTGAAACATAATCTGGGGTGGCGACTTTCTGAGGCGGGATATCGCCTTTCAGTATCCTCGAACGGATCGACGTGGGTGAAACTTCATAGAAGTCTTTGAGCGTAAGATTGATGTTTCAACTTTCAGTATCCTCGAACGGATCGACGTGGGTGAAACGCAATGGCGCGCCTTCGTTAGGAGAGCGCGAACGGCCTTTCAGTATCCTCGAACGGATCGACGTGGGTGAAACCTCAACACCGAGAGCCGCACCATCTTGCACGGAATTTCCTTTCAGTATCCTCGAACGGATCGACGTGGGTGAAACGCCCGACGACGTGGGCGCAATCATAGCGGCTATACGTGCTTTCAGTATCCTCGAACGGATCGACGTGGGTGAAACGCGTCTACCCACCAATGGGTGAAGCCGGTATGGGCACTTTCAGTATCCTCGAACGGATCGACGTGGGTGAAACTACGCGGCTGGCTTCATCTGACAGCAGCGTCATGGCTTTCAGTATCCTCGAACGGATCGACGTGGGTGAAACTAGGGAGGGGGGCAGTGAAGAAGGCGGGCGAGTAGCCTTTCAGTATCCTCGAACGGATCGACGTGGGTGAAACTTCGATGTGCGCGATAACAAGGTCAACCTGAACTCTTTCAGTATCCTCGAACGGATCGACGTGGGTGAAACTCTGAGCGCATCCAAGCCTTGCAAGAATTCCATGCCGCCTTTCAGTATCCTCGAACGGATCGACGTGGGTGAAACCAAACTGCTACCAGCACAGTACGCATTCGTTTAGATCTTTCAGTATCCTCGAACGGATCGACGTGGGTGAAACAATTGCGGCAATGGCAGGAGATTAAACATCGAGGCAACTTTCAGTATCCTCGAACGGATCGACGTGGGTGAAACAGGAGTGTCCTCCAACTGTCCACAGATGGGGCAGATCTTTCAGTATCCTCGAACGGATCGACGTGGGTGAAACCAAGGCCATAATCGCGCCGCTCCAGTGGCGCAAATTTACTTTCAGTATCCTCGAACGGATCGACGTGGGTGAAACCTCAACGGCGGGTCGCGGCCCGCCGCCGGTGACGCCACCTTTCAGTATCCTCGAACGGATCGACGTGGGTGAAACCACGTAAGACTCCCAATAGTTGGGCCATCATGTTTCCTTTCAGTATCCTCGAACGGATCGACGTGGGTGAAACCAGATTTGCGCGGCACCAATCTATCCCACACGAACATCTTTCAGTATCCTCGAACGGATCGACGTGGGTGAAACAAAAACCACAGGCTCACCCTGGGCCTCGACTAAATAGACCTTTCAGTATCCTCGAACGGATCGACGTGGGTGAAACCCCATTGGCGCGCCCCCGCCCATCGGCGCTCACGCCGCCTTTCAGTATCCTCGAACGGATCGACGTGGGTGAAACGCGGGTTGGCGCCATGCACCGGCGCCACCGGCGCCACCTTTCAGTATCCTCGAACGGATCGACGTGGGTGAAACGATACTCATCCAACGTTGCCGCGACACGCAGACCCTGCACTTTCAGTATCCTCGAACGGATCGACGTGGGTGAAACAGAGCCAGGAGGAGCGCGACGAGGCGGCGCGCCTGTTCTTTCAGTATCCTCGAACGGATCGACGTGGGTGAAACCAGAGTATGGTCTGGATACCATCCAGGCAGTGCTTCCTTTCAGTATCCTCGAACGGATCGACGTGGGTGAAACCCTGGAGAGGAGATAGAGACATGACACTGTTGCAAAACTTTCAGTATCCTCGAACGGATCGACGTGGGTGAAACGCGACCCCATCTTCGACCCGCAGGGCAAGCCTACCTTTCAGTATCCTCGAACGGATCGACGTGGGTGAAACGACGAAATCCTGGGCGATGACCTCCAGGCATCCAGTAACTTTCAGTATCCTCGAACGGATCGACGTGGGTGAAACCAATGGGGAGCGGTAAATTAGTAAAAAATGGTAAAAAATGACTTTCAGTATCCTCGAACGGATCGACGTGGGTGAAACTAATGCATCATTAGACTCAACAATAACGTGGGAAGAGCCTTTCAGTATCCTCGAACGGATCGACGTGGGTGAAACGCTGCCAGCGCCTGAATACGCTCCAGCAACTTGAACTTTCAGTATCCTCGAACGGATCGACGTGGGTGAAACTAGAAGGCCCCATGCTCAACGTTCGAACAACCTACAACTTTCAGTATCCTCGAACGGATCGACGTGGGTGAAACTGACATAAACGGGATGCGCCTTCCCGTCGTAACCGACGACTTTCAGTATCCTCGAACGGATCGACGTGGGTGAAACAATGTGATGCTTGGCACTATGCTGCGCTGAGCGCTCGCTTTCAGTATCCTCGAACGGATCGACGTGGGTGAAACACGCGATAGTTTTCTTTGGCCGAGACCCGTATAAAAGCCTTTCAGTATCCTCGAACGGATCGACGTGGGTGAAACGCGGCGGTGGTGGCACGGTCGAGCGGGCGGTCGGGCTTTCAGTATCCTCGAACGGATCGACGTGGGTGAAACAACTCCCTCGCGATTTATATCGCGGCCGGAGTGGTAGTCCTTTCAGTATCCTCGAACGGATCGACGTGGGTGAAACTCTTTGCGTACTCCCGTCCCGGAGGTGGCTGTAGTGGCTTTCAGTATCCTCGAACGGATCGACGTGGGTGAAACTACTTTTTCCTGTTCTCCGGATTCTGACGATGACGATGCTTTCAGTATCCTCGAACGGATCGACGTGGGTGAAACTTGTTGACTATGATGTATATTTCGACAAATCTCTGTCGCTTTCAGTATCCTCGAACGGATCGACGTGGGTGAAACTACTAAGACATCGACACATTAACACTTTACCGCGCTTCTTTCAGTATCCTCGAACGGATCGACGTGGGTGAAACATTCCCTTAGTGCGGATAACATTTGCCATCCGCACAACTTTCAGTATCCTCGAACGGATCGACGTGGGTGAAACATCTCGTGCGCATAGTGCGGCACAAGTTGACGCTCACTTTCAGTATCCTCGAACGGATCGACGTGGGTGAAACACAACCGCCGATAGTACCGCCCCTCTTGCGTCCGCCACTTTCAGTATCCTCGAACGGATCGACGTGGGTGAAACTGTCATGACGCCGGCCCGTGATATATTATGAGTATCACAAAACTTTCAGTATCCTCGAACGGATCGACGTGGGTGAAACGGGAAAAGAAAAGCCTCGCGAGAACGCTAACATTTCTTTCAGTATCCTCGAACGGATCGACGTGGGTGAAACGAGGTTGAGTTCAAGATTGAAGCTGAGAAGCAAGGCCTTTCAGTATCCTCGAACGGATCGACGTGGGTGAAACACGATGTCATTGATTTTGCGCAAGACTGCAAAGAGCACTTTCAGTATCCTCGAACGGATCGACGTGGGTGAAACGGGGCGAGTGGCGTGGCGTTCCGCAAGGGCAGGGTCGACTTTCAGTATCCTCGAACGGATCGACGTGGGTGAAACTTAGGATGGGTGCTGGAGTCTGTCCAGGGGATATCTCAGCTTTCAGTATCCTCGAACGGATCGACGTGGGTGAAACAATGCCGCCTGCTTCTTCCATGTCGTCTCCGCCATCTGCTTTCAGTATCCTCGAACGGATCGACGTGGGTGAAACACGGTATCTCGTGGCTGTGGTGGAGTGTTGTCAAGGCCACTTTCAGTATCCTCGAACGGATCGACGTGGGTGAAACTCCAGAGAGGTCACACTCATTAGTGGCGACCCTAACTCCTTTCAGTATCCTCGAACGGATCGACGTGGGTGAAACTCGCCCGCGACAGCACCTAGGAATGCCATCTCATCAGCGTCTTTCAGTATCCTCGAACGGATCGACGTGGGTGAAACTTGTCAGCGTAGGTCGCAAACCTGCCGCAGCGCTCAACTTTCAGTATCCTCGAACGGATCGACGTGGGTGAAACGGCGAAACCGTAGAAGTCCCCATCAGCGCAGCTGACCTTTCAGTATCCTCGAACGGATCGACGTGGGTGAAACTCAAAGGGCGTTTTTTTATGCCGGTTTTAAGTCTTTCTTTCAGTATCCTCGAACGGATCGACGTGGGTGAAACTGTGGGACCACGCCCACCACCAGTTTTGCTTACCGCCTCTTTCAGTATCCTCGAACGGATCGACGTGGGTGAAACTAGAGGTGAAGAAATGACGACAGCGGACGATTTTCTAATTCTTTCAGTATCCTCGAACGGATCGACGTGGGTGAAACCAAATGTGCAATGCCCCTCCCAAAAACGGTGAAGGGAAAACTTTCAGTATCCTCGAACGGATCGACGTGGGTGAAACAACAGCCATGTCGTCAGCCCAGCGCGAAGCAGTAAAAGACTTTCAGTATCCTCGAACGGATCGACGTGGGTGAAACCTTGCTAATTCCATGAAACCTCGAGTGTTTGCCGCTCGCTTTCAGTATCCTCGAACGGATCGACGTGGGTGAAACTTCTCAGTCTCCGCCTCGGCAATGTCGAGCTTCATGCCTTTCAGTATCCTCGAACGGATCGACATGGGTGAAACTTGATTGCTTCGAGGTGGGGAATTTGGACGTCCGTTCTTTCAGTATCCTCGAACGGATCGACGTGGGTGAAACCCCACTTGCCCGTTTCGCTGTTGTAGGTGGCCGGCGTCTTTCAGTATCCTCGAACGGATCGACGTGGGTGAAACGGAAAAACCTCCCTGGGTGAAGCGTTCGCCAAGGCACCTTTCAGTATCCTCGAACGGATCGACGTGGGTGAAACCTTTTTCGCAAGATTGCCAAAGAGAAAGGCATTTCCAGCTTTCAGTATCCTCGAACGGATCGACGTGGGTGAAACGCGCCGGCGCCTTTGGCGGGCGTGCGCTCACATTGCGCTTTCAGTATCCTCGAACGGATCGACGTGGGTGAAACATTAGTTATGGGCTGAGCGGGTTTGGGTATGACCTGCTTTCAGTATCCTCGAACGGATCGACGTGGGTGAAACTATAGTGACAAATGTCATATTCGCACATGACAAATGTCATCTTTCAGTATCCTCGAACGGATCGACGTGGGTGAAACCCCACTTACACTGAGGTACCTCACAACATCAGCAGAACTTTCAGTATCCTCGAACGGATCGACGTGGGTGAAACGCCGGGAAAATCGCGCCCATCACCGCGACCGTGAGCTTTCAGTATCCTCGAACGGATCGACGTGGGTGAAACTGGAAGGTGCTTACTTTTGACGGACCATCATTCAGATCCTTTCAGTATCCTCGAACGGATCGACGTGGGTGAAACGCGAAGAAGTCTATGCCTCCCCACACTTCGCTGATGTATCTTTCAGTATCCTCGAACGGATCGACGTGGGTGAAACTTTAATGATTTGGGCATAGTCTGTGGCTTTTCCAACTTTCAGTATCCTCGAACGGATCGACGTGGGTGAGACTCGAAGAAGTCTTCTCCAAACTGCGCGCCACAGGCCCTTTCAGTATCCTCGAACGGATCGACGTGGGTGAAACGTGACATGGAACTGTCTGACGTTGGATTGACCGAAATCTTTCAGTATCCTCGAACGGATCGACGTGGGTGAAACTCTTGGTTTTTATGTATCACCTGAACGTGTTCGTTCTTTCAGTATCCTCGAACGGATCGACGTGGGTGAAACGTGACACTGCTGGATTGATGCGCTGTGACGTCGTTCTTTCAGTATCCTCGAACGGATCGACGTGGGTGAAACCTACTACGGGTTAGTAGCAGTTCACGTCAGCCTACGCCTTTCAGTATCCTCGAACGGATCGACGTGGGTGAAACGGCCTCGAAACTGAGATTTAAACATCACCTGGGTGTCTTTCAGTATCCTCGAACGGATCGACGTGGGTGAAACGATTACAGCAGAGCATTCCCCAATCAGCCCATCACCTTTCAGTATCCTCGAACGGATCGACGTGGGTGAAACGAGTGCCCCTTCTCCCCTGTGCGTGGTGCTCATAGCCTTTCAGTATCCTCGAACGGATCGACGTGGGTGAAACTTGATGCTGAGTCATTGACTGAGGCATTGGGTGTGTCTTTCAGTATCCTCGAACGGATCGACGTGGGTGAAACATCATGGTCGTACTTATAACCAGACTCTCTATCAAACTTTCAGTATCCTCGAACGGATCGACGTGGGTGAAACTATTGCCTAGCCACCACCCCGCCCTCACCGTGCTACTTTCAGTATCCTCGAACGGATCGACGTGGGTGAAACTAGGGGCGTTTGTGGTGGATGATCCGGCCTGGAAAACTTTCAGTATCCTCGAACGGATCGACGTGGGTGAAACAAAAATGAGGGAGGTTTGAGATGTTGAACTTAACTGTCTTTCAGTATCCTCGAACGGATCGACGTGGGTGAAACAATTCTGTGCGATGTACGGGGCTTGGACTGACGAATTAACTTTCAGTATCCTCGAACGGATCGACGTGGGTGAAACAGTATAAGGTTGTCTTTGCTCCGCGGGACGTTTTTTCTCTTTCAGTATCCTCGAACGGATCGACGTGGGTGAAACTCTTTGTTCTTGCAGTCCTCGTTGCTGCTGTTGCTGTTTCTTTCAGTATCCTCGAACGGATCGACGTGGGTGAAACATCCAACAAACCAGCGAACCGCCGACAGTATCAAAACTTTCAGTATCCTCGAACGGATCGACGTGGGTGAAACGTAAAGTCTGTCTTCCGTTAGCATTGCACCAGGAGACTTTCAGTATCCTCGAACGGATCGACGTGGGTGAAACCTATCAGACGGATAATGACCTCTTCGTGGTGTACACCACTTTCAGTATCCTCGAACGGATCGACGTGGGTGAAACGATTGTTTTTGGCGTGAGGTCTCACCATTCGCGTAATCCGTGACCACTATGGTGAATTCTGTGCCAGGCCACAGTAGATATCGGGAGACAGACCCAGCAATACCAGGATGCGCTCCTGGAG
>Ga0208940_1004060_pt1 | contig 11825 bp, 9 predicted proteins | sample AD_JPNNA6_MetaG_FD_184445 | JGI IMG/M metagenome (GOLD analysis project Ga0208940, IMG submission 184445) | Active sludge microbial communities of municipal wastewater-treating anaerobic digesters from Japan - AD_JPNNA6_MetaG (SPAdes) (version 2) | ecosystem: Engineered > Bioreactor > Anaerobic >... | reverse complement strand
AAATGTTTGCATATAGTCTGAAACTGTGATTACTTTGCTTTTAAGTTCTTTAAAAAAATGTTCACGCCTTTTCATAATTTAAAATTTTATTTCGTTAAGATTATTCTGAATCTGTGGACTTTTTGTAATTGTAGGTGTCTGAAACTGATTATTTATAAGTAATGATTTTTCTCTCACATTAAAATAAAGAAAATCAAATAATGTTTGTAAGTCAACATTTCCCTTAGTTTCTTGTAATTTTTTAAGCAAGAAATAAGTGAACATCCCGTGTTGCATCTCATCATAAGCTTTAGATGCTTCTTCATTAGAACTTGCTGAAAGAATAATTGAATTTCCTTTAATAACATTTTCTTTTGGGCGAACACGGACTGCACGGTTTGAAAGCAAACTCTCATTTCTAGCCGCCCCACTAAAACAAGCATCCAATATTAGTAAAACCCTTTTTGGATTATTTGAAGAAAGTTCTGATTCAATCTCATTGATTTTTATACCGAAGGATAAATTAGAACTGTTTACATCAACAGGAATTATATATTGCTCTTTAGTTTTCTCATCAGGTAAACCGTGACCAGCATAATAGAAAATTATTTCAGCATTAGAATTTACTAAAGGTAATTGTTTAACTTTATTAATTGCTTGTTTTATTTGTGCTGATGTAGCATTTGTCAAATATGTAATATTTGTATTGGGAATCCCTAATGTATTTATAAGATATTCCTTAAAAATTTTTGCATCGTTTTCTGCATATTTAACATTCGTTTCATAACTCAAATTAGGCTGTTTTGACTTGTAATCCTCATTGCCAATTACAATAGCATAAGTATTTCTGCGTAGATTTGAAGTTTTCGGGATATTTAAATCTATTTCTGGTAACTTTGAGATTAAAATTTCTTGTGGACCACTATTGAAAGTTGCTATTTTGACAGTTTTTTTTGTTATTTCAACATTATTGCTTAAAACTTTTATTTCAAAATTGGCTTCACCAATTTGAAGTTCATTGTTACTTTCAATTTTTATTTCAATATTTCTAGTTTGGTTACTAGTTAAAGTTTGAATATTATGTTTTTCTTGAAATACTAAACCTTTTATTTTGTTTAATTCCTTTATTTCTATGGATATATTGCTAATATCTCGCTGATTGTGGTTTTGTAGTGAAATTATTAAAGATGTTTTTTCCGTTTCGTCAATTCTATTGTTCTTATTGATGTCTTCGTACTTTATATTTGGAATTGATATTTTTATGTCGTTTAGTTCTTTAACTTCGTGCTCATCAAAAGGATCCTTTACAACCGAAGCTAATCCAGGTATTTCATTTGAAAGGGTTTGTAAATGAATTAGGGAATTTCGAAAACGTGAAATAATTGTATTATTTGGTGAAGTAATAGTTATTTTTTTTAGTAGGCTCTTTTCTAGTTTTATACAATCCTGAGAAGATTTACAAGAAATCGAAAAAGAGTGAGTTGTTTGTGTAGATACGATTTTCCCGATTTCTACATTTATTATATTAAAAGTACAAGAAACTGAATTATATCCATCATCACTATAATATTTAAAATACAAATTTCCATTATAATCTTTTTTTAAAATAGAAGCAGATTTATAATCATATATACTCGCATATTTTTTAGAATTTAAATAGTAGGTTTTTAATTCTTTAATATCAATTTGATAATTTTCAAATGAATTCTCTATATATTTTTGAGTTTCTATTAACGAAGGTGATACGTTCGTTTGAGAAAAACCTTCTAAAATAAAGAGAGATAATAGGATGAATGTATTTGCTTTTAACCATTTCATAGTTTTATATTTTAAATGTCACTTAGTTAAATACGTTGATATTTTTCCGATTGATTTGGTTTACTAAAAGTGCTTTAATGATTGAGAGAGCTGATAATTGTTGCCAACGGTTGCGTATATGAAACGTTTGGCATTTCGAAGCACTGCCCTATCAAGTTACAAGTACTTTTGATACGGGCTGAAACGCTTGATAACACATTGACTGCCAAATGTTTTATATACGATGTTAGCATTTCGGTGGTTATTGTCATACTGTTTTTGTTTTCATTTCAAATTTACATATTCCGCCCGATAAATTCACCCCGTAGGATATAGCTTTTTTACAACTTTTCGCTTCATAACAAATTTTTCATATCCAACGGGGTAAACATAATTCCTCCACCAACCACTCAGGTTTTTAAAAATCATTGTTTTTCGTAGTTTGTAGCTTTTGTAATGCTTCATTATTCCTAAATATGAGTTCATGCTGCTTTGGAAGGATTGTTGTTCTTCTTTTGTCGGCTTATGGTCACGGGCTATTGGGTTTTGTTTTTCTATGGCATTGTAAAAGTTACCTTTGGTGCGGTTGGCTATGTAAATTCGGTTTGGTAAAATGACCGTTCCAAGAAATTTTACGCCTTTGCTGTAATGCTGCAAATAAATTTTCTTAGGATGGATTGTAACGTGTAATTCCGTTTGCAGATACTCCGCCAATTTTGGAATGAGTTTCTTCAAATACTCCTTATCTTCATGCACTATCACAAAATCGTCAACATAGCGTCCGTAATGCCGTATTTTTAAATCGTGTTTTACAAAATGGTCGAAACTGTCCATATAAAAATTGGCAAATACCTGACTGGTAAGGTTGCCTATTGGCAAACCGCATTGGGGTTGGCTGTGAAAAAGGCTTTTGTTCAGGGGCAAATTGTTCCAGTCGCTTTTATTGCCTTTAATGATGCAATTTTTTGTAGGGTCGTTGAATATTACTTGCTTGCAAAGTTTTATTATCAAATCTTTGTCGGTTTCATTATATTTCTCTTTGATAAAATGTTCAAGTTTTGCAAAAAGTATGTTTTTGTTTATGCTCATAAAAAAGCCCTGCAAGTCGAGTTTTAGTATGTAGCAATCTTTGGTATAGTTTGCCGAGCATTGGCGGATAAATCTATCAATACGCCCGATGCCAAAATGCGTGCCTTTGCCCACTCTGCAACTGTAACTATCGTGTATAAACTGTTTTTCAAACAGATGGTTTAATTTACCGATGATTAAATGATGAACTACTCTATCTTTGAAATCAGCAGCAAAAATCTCTCTCTTTACAGGTTTATCTACAATAAACGCAATGGAACGACCTATTTGGTATGTACCGCTGTTTATTTCTTCACATAGTTGCACTAAATTATTTTCGTAGTCAATTTCAAACGCCAACGCATTAGCTGTATTTCGTTTGTTTTTGCGACATTCAAAATAAGCAGTGAATAGTTCTTCAAGTTCAATTTTCGCTGGTTGTATGTCAAATAATGATAACTGCATATTTCTTTTTTCTTTTTTTAAAAAACACTGACAGGCTTTTTTCCTGCCAGTGTTAAAATTGTTTTGCTGAAGAATCCCGAACGGCACGCACACTATAAGTATTTGTCTTATTGTTGTTGTTCGTGTTGCCGTTGTTGAAGTTGAAGTTGAATGCGTTTGTTGCATTGTACTCCGTACTACTCCAATAGTTGGCATTTGCAACCAAGTTTTGATGCTTTTGCCGATTGGCATGGCATACAATTTTACCCCGTACAACTGGGGTCTGGTTGCCCTTTTTCAACAAAACCTTGCTCGCCTTTTACCACCTTAGCAATAAAAGTTCCGGCTATGCAGGGTTGGCATTGCGCCACCCTACAATTTGTTTGCCGATACTATCCATTAATTGGCTTAACTCTGCCTGCTTTTTTATCGATAGTATCTTCATATCAACACAAAGGCGTATCTCAAATTTTAACAACTCAAAATCATCTAAAAATGCTTCAAGATACACCCTTTTTTCTTTTGCTTTATTGGCTATATAGATACTCCTTACCAATTGTATGCTGTCTCGCTTCATATCTTGCCCCAAAGTATGCTTATACTCCCGTGGAAAATCTTTGGTATAATCAAAAATCTTCAACACGAGTTTATACACATCTTTAAAAACAGGTAAATCATAATACAAAGCCATTCTTCAAAAATAAAATCGACCGCTTCGCGGTAAATAGTTAAATAGATAAATAGTTAAAAAGCCCGAACGGCACGCACACTATAAGTATCGGTCTTAGGGTCGTGGTACGTGAGGCCGTAGCCGAAGTCGAAGGTGAATGCGCTTGTAGCACTGTACTCCGTACTACTCCAATAGATGGCAGTACTTGAAAGCAAAGTAGCTCCCACATCATTTAACCCTTTATTAGCGTGAAAACGATTGTGCCATAAAATAGAAAGTTCGTCTATTGAAGGTAGATACCAATCCGCTCCTAAACTGGTAACCCATGTTTTTGCAGGGCTGTTGGTCATCAAGTTCATGTTATAAACACCATCCCAACTACGGGTTGCATCGGTTGTGCTTGTTGTGCTTTGCCATTGAGCCGTTGTTTCTGTTTTTGAAACAATTAAACCGTGTTGATTGCCATTAGCATCTAAATAGATATAAAATACAATGCCACCTAAAGTATCTTGTCCTAAGTAGAAATCGTTTGAAGCACCACCGCCTGTTGCACTTATGGTATTACCAACTATGGTAATGTTAGTGCCGGCTATTAATTGGTCTTGTTTATTGTTCCAGTTGGTGGTATCTGTTCCTGTTATTCCACTGGCTACCGATGCCCCAAAAATTGGGTCGGTTTCAGTATAACTGTCAAGTTTATTGTTCCAATTAGCAGTGTCGGTTGCTGTAATACCACTGGCTACCGATGCTCCAAAAATTGGGTCGGTTTCGGTTATTGTTCCTGTAACTGTTTCCGCTGTTTTTGCATGCAAGGCATAAGGCACACTTAATAATTGACTAACGCTTGTAATGGTGTAGTTTGCTCCACCGTTTAAATCGATTTCTGTTTTAATGAAATAAGGTCCATTTGCCCAGTCAATAGTGGTAAAATTTCCACTTACAACGGTTCCTGCTCCAATTTCAATACTTACTAATCCATTGGCGTTGGTTGTTGGGAATTGTCTTTCTACATACATCGCCGTACCGTTTGATGAACCTTGCAATATGCTTATTTGCATACCAACAGTTTGATTTGTTACTAATTGGTTACTACTGTTACGGATTACTGCCTGATAGCTCATTTTTTCAGGTGATTGAGCGAACACACTTGCCGTTAATAATACGGCTACTAAAATTGTTAATAATTTTCTCATTGTTTTGTCCTCCTTAATTTTTAATGATTTTAAACGTTTTTACTTCTTTGTTTCCTTGTGTTACTTTTACAAAATAATTGGCAGGAACAAGATTGCTCATAACAATGCTTGTTTGGTTGCCGGTGATTTTTTCGCTTTGTAAAAGTTTTCCGCTCATATCATACAGTTGGAATGATAAATTTGAAATTTCAAACTCATCAATACGCAATGTAAGATAATCGGTAGTTGGGTTGGGATAAGCCGTAACCGAAAGCGTAATGCCTTTGGCTTCTTCTAATCCGGTTACTACCGAAATTTCGTAGGGTTGTTGTACGCCTTGTGCCACCGAACCATTTGTCCCTGTGTTGGTGGTGTAAACAACCTGTCCTACGGAATAGCTTACAGATCCTCCGCTACCCGAAGCATCTCCGCCTGTGGCGTTAACGCTTGTTTGAGCCTGTAGTCCTGTCAGTCCAAGTCCTAACAAGAGTATGGCACTTAATTTTAACTTTTTGTGTCGCATTTTTGACCTCCTTTTTGATTTGTTAATACTCATTTTATTTATCTGTTTTTGATACTGCTTCATGCTGTTGCTGGGTTTTCTCCACTGAATGCTAACGTTTTGCAGCTTGGCGTAGTGGCGGCATTCGGAGCACTTCACTGTCAACCAAGCACAAATGTTGATTTGAAAAACTACTGTTCAATTTACCACGTCCCCCGCCATTACGCCAAACTGCTGTTGGCTGCTGGTGTTCTGTCTTTCGTGTCTGCAAACCGCTGTCCCTGTTGTGTTTAGCTGTTGTTGTCTTTGTCGTGTTGGGTCGTGCGATTGCGTATTTTTTATTTTCAGAAGGGGAGGAAATTTTTTTTAATTCAATTTTTTCTGCGTGGGAAAGGTGGAAGCTCTTTTGCAAGCTTTGCCCTGTGCGTGGGCTTGTGGGGCTTGCAAATGTGCTTACACCTGTGCGTGGGCTTATTGTTTTTGCTTTATTCATCAACTGAAAGTTCTTTTATTAAGTCAACTATTTTGGTGTTGCTGAATTGTGTCTTGAACTCAATTTTTACTTTGCCATCAAAGAATTTTTCAGCGTGTTTGATTTTGAATTTTTCTTCGTCACGAAGTCCGTCTTTGCTGTTTACGTCTTTGGTTTCTACAATGAAGTTTAGTTTTTGCTCTCCGTCTTTGAATTTCAAAACATAGGCAAAGTCAGGTGAATATGATTTGCCACCTGCAACTGGAATTTTAATCGAGTTCTTTGGGATTTTGGTGAACACAATTACTTCTTTTATTTCTGTCTTGATGTTGGATTTCTCCAAGTCAGAATCGTAATACAATTCTTCAAAGAAGTAAGAGTCTGCAACATCTTCGTCTGAAAACAAAACACCAACATCAGATGCAGAAATTTCTTTCAGCACATTTCCTTTTTCGTCTGTCAACTTGGTTGGATGAATGCTGTTTGAAACCTTTTTATATTCAATCGAATACTTGTCAAACGCTTGTGTCATTAAGAAAAAGTCGAAATTCTGTTTGATTATTCTCAATGTAGTTTGATTAAGATATTTATTGATGTCCGTTTCTGCGTCAATTATTGATTGATGAAGTGTATTGATGTTGATATTTAGAATTTTTGATAATTCTTTCAGAAAATCGCTATATTTCATAATAGAAATAGTCGCTGTCTTACGGTTGTAAACAGATTCAGGTTCGTTTACAACTGCTTTATTGTCTTTGATTTCAACTTTTGAAATTCTCTCGTTAATTCCGTCCGAAGTGAAATTGTCTTTTTGTGCTTTCAAAAACTCTGTAAACAAAGTTTTGAAGTTGGCTTCGTTGTCAAACTTGTATTCAAGAATTACTTTCTCATTCAGTTTTTCCCAAAGGTCTTTTAGTTCTTGATATTTCTCTGTTCTAACTACAACTTTCTTTTTCGGGTCGGTTGCTTTGCGAACCTTGTTAGAGTTTACGCCTTCAAATATTCTCGGATAGTTTTGTTTGATGAAGTCAAACCCACCTGCCTTGAATGAGTTTGTTCTTGTGATTACGTTATTAGTGTCCAAAACTTCCAAAAGTTCGTCTTCGGTTGTTTCGTATAATTCGCAAATCTTTTTAATCATTTGCTCAGAAAGTTTGTCTGGAACTTGCTCAATGGAAATAGCTCCCGATTTCTGATTGATTTCACTAACCAATTTATCTACAAAGTCGCTTTCGGTAAAGTCAACAAAATAGTTGAGATAAAACTGTTCGTCTTTTACACGATTGCCATATTCATTCACTGGTAAACGCAAACCACGACCAACTTCTTGAAGTTTTGAAATTTCACTTCCACTGCTTCGGAGTTTGCAAATCTGAAATACGTTGGGATTATCCCAACCTTCACGCAACGTCCATTTTGAAAAAATAAATCGTCTTGGATTTTCCAAGTCTAGCATTGCTTGTTTGTCGTGCAAAATTTCGTTTATCTCTTTTTCAATGGCTTCGTCTTTTTCGGTATTGTCTTTTGAAAAATATCCTGCGTGTGTTGCCGAAAGGTAAAGCAATGTTTTTTCAAGGTAGGTTTTGTAAAAAGCATCATTTTCTGTTTTTAGCAGTTCTTCAATTTCTGCCTTGATGTATTGCTCAACAGTTTTGCGGATATATCCTTCTTTGTTACGGTATTCGTCTATATTGTCAATGAAGAAAAGTGTTAATGGTTTAATCTTTACTTCACGTGTCAATAGCTCTTTTTCAATTTCAAAGTGGTGCTTGATTGCCTTTTGAATCATTGTTTCCTGCAACTTTTCGGCATAAGAATAAGGGTTGATTTTATCTCCCTTTTTCATTTCTAAGCCGTTGGTTAAAACAACCGTGCTTTTATTCAAATTTTCAATTCCCAAGTCAGACATTTCAGGATGTATCTTTTTCAGACTTTCCTTTTTAGAGACTGTTACTGTTTTTCGTCTGTCATTTTCAATCAATTCAAAACTGGCTTCGGTTCCATCTGAATCAATGAATTTTACGATTGCGTTTTCACCTGCATTAAATTCAGTGATGTGTCCGATTACGCCTTTCACTAAATTTCTGTTGAATGAATCAACGGCTGTTAGAGTGTAAATCAAGTTTTCATAACCTTGAAAAGTCGCACCATAACGCAAAATAAATTGGGGCTTCATTTTCTGAATGTTCTCCCAAGTCTTATTGCCTTGCCCAAATTTGTGTGGCTCGTCAATAATCATAAAAGGTTTCGTTGCTCCAATGGCATCAAACGGAACGGTGTATTTGTCAAACAAACCTTTGTCAAAGCTTTTTTGCATTGTTTCAGAGTTAATCATACCTGCGTTGATAATCATAACCTGAATACTGTTTTTCTCAAAAGTTCCAGCATTTACAAAACTGGTTACTGCAGGTGGTATGAATGATTTTTTGCTCTTGCTGTTTTTCTGACTTTCTACAATATGCAAGTGAAGCGTTTTGCCATATTGTTCTTTGAAATGCTCACGGCTACTGTCCGATTTCAAAAAATCAATTGTTCCTGCTTTGATGGATAAGGTTGGAACCACTACAATAAATTTGAAAATGCCGTAGTTTTTATTGAGTTCAAAAATTGTTTTGGTGTAGGTATAAGTTTTACCTGTTCCTGTTTCCATCATTATATCAATGATGTTGCTGTTACGCTTTATTTTTTCATTAACTCCGTTCCTTTCTTGAATGGCTCTTAAATTTTGTGGATAAGCCCAATCGCTTAAAAAATCAAATGTAGGGTTAATGCAGTTCTTATCCGCTTCTGTGGGCTGAACAAGGCTAATGTTCTCAAACACCGCAATAGTGCTATCTACTGCGTGTGATTGATGGTTTAGGTTTTTCTCAAAATTAAATCCCTTCATATTAATACCTTGTTATAAAGTCAATATCACTTTTTTTCTTGTTGTTGTAAGTTTTTACGTTTTCTGAAATCTCTCGTAAGCTCTTACTTTCCATGTTATAGCCAAAGACAATGATGCTTTTAGGTTCAAAATGTTTATCTGAGTCAATTTTTTCCAACAATGCTTTTAGGTTGTTTGTGGTAAAGCCTTTGTGCATCAGATACAATCTGCCATTGCCGTAATAAGCGGTGTAACCGCTTAAATCAATACTTTCCAACTCTTGCGTTAAGGCAATGCCATCATACGTTTTCCAGGTGACGAGCAGGGCTTTAATGTCATCTTCGGTTAGTTTGCTCGTGTCAAAAAGTTCCTGTTGTGGGTTAAACTCTTCTGCTTCAAAATTGTAGTCTTCCCAAATAGGCATAGTTTCAAAGATTTTGAAACCTAAATCTTGACTTTTAAGGGCTTCTATTTCGTCCTGAAGTTTTTTGATTTTTTCTTCTTTGTCTTCTAAATTCAATTCATTTTGCAATTTCTGAAGCTCTTTTTCTTTTTCTTTGATTTTGGTATCAATTGTTTTGGTTTTAATCTTTTTTGCTGCGCGAATAAGCCGTTCTTTTGTAATTTCAAAAATAGTTGGCTCGGCTTTCAATTCGTTTTTTACAAAATCGTAAGCAGCTTTGTTTCTCTTAGGGTCTATTGGCTCAGGAATTTGAACTGTTATAAATTTTCTATCTCCACCATCTTCGGAATTTAATTGATAAATTGCTTCCGCTGTTGTCCCTGAACCTGCAAAGAAATCAAGAACTATATCACCTTTTAACACACAAAAACGAATGAATTTTTTAATTACTTCTTCATCTTTGGGAAAAGCAAAAACATCTACACCACCAAATAATTTTTTTAACCGTTTCTTGGCTCCCCTTGCATCTCTATAAAAAACACTTGATGGAACTTCAAATTCGGTTTCTGCTAAATATGTTTTTTTATTTGGAACAGTTGTTTCATCTTCTCCAAATAAAATTCTATTCTCCGCCAATAATGTATCCTTTGTCTTTTCATTAAATCGCCATCCACCTTCTGGAACTTTGCAAGGCTTTTTGGTAACTGGGTGAAGTATATCAAAGCGCCCACCATCACCTGTGCCTTGTGATATATTATCTGGAAAGAATATTCCTCTTTCATCAGCATATTTATAATGGTCGTGAGCTTTTGATGGATTATCATCACTTAGTGAGTCGTAAAAATCTTTTAAGCCATTAGAAATTTTGGCGTAATCATTACCAAATTCTGCTTTTAATTCTTCAAATCTTTTATAAATCGGTTCGAGACCCTGTTTTCTTTCACGCCAAAGTTTTCCGTTAACTTCACTTTCATCATCTTCATTTATGATTTCTTCTGCTGATTGTTTGTTTTTTAAGTTTGCATAAATCACGCAATATTCGTGGTTGGTTGCAATCAATTTTGCCATTGATTTTCTTCCTGTGTTCCATATCATTGAAGCAATGAAATTTTCTTCTCCAAAAATTTCGTCCATCAATAATCTGAGTTGAGCCACTTCATTATCATCAATAGACACAAAAATCACCCCATCGTCTTTTAATAATTGCTTTGCAATATAAAGTCGTGGATACATAAATGTAAGCCAAGCCGAATGACTGTTACTTTTTTGTTTTGTAAAATCTAAAATCCGTTTCGCTTTTTCTTCGTCAATGCCAATAAGTTGCTGTAGTTCCTTTACTGTAAATTTCCTATCGTCTTGATATAAGAAACCATCATTGCCTGTATTGTAAGGCGGGTCTATGTAAATCATTTTTACTTGTTCGTAATAGGCATTGGCAAGGTGTTTCAGCACTTCCAAATTATCGCCTTTTATGAGCAAGTTTTCAGAATTAGCGTTTTCGGGTTTGCTATTATGAGTTTCGTCTGCTTTTAGCAAAGTGGTGGCAGGGTCGCTCGCCAAAAGTCTTGCGTAGCTTTTGCCTAACCAGTCTAAACCGTAACTCTCGGTAGAAAAACTTACTTCCTTTTCAGTTAGATTATTTTTGAATTTTTCTAATTGAAAATTTCCGTCTTTGTCAAAGCAATGCGGAAAATGAATTTTCAAAGTTTCCAAATCTTTATTTGGCACTTTTATGTTGTTCGTTATTTTTTGTTCCTTGCTCATTTCTTGTTCTTTTTAATGTCGTTGTCAATCAATAGTTCCTTTACATTTACGCCAAGAATTTCAGCGATTTCAAAAAGCACTTCAATTCGTGGTTGTTGTCTGTTTTGCACATAAGCATTTACCATATTGTAGCTTTTTCCCAATTGCTCGGCAAGCCAAGTTTGCTTAATGCCTTTTTCGTCCAACACTTCTTTTATTCTGTTCATTTGTTCAAATGATGTCAAGTCGCAAAGATAGGTTTATAATTTTTAGTATCTCATTTTGTAAGATAAAAAGTAATCAAATTATTTTTAACAATCTCATAGGAGCATTGGCAAAAAACGGCTCTTTGGCTTTTGCCTGTGGGTTGGCTTGTGCAGTTGGGGCAAAAGCCAATGTGCCGTTTGTGCATTGGCATAAAATTGAATTAAAAAAAATGTGCGGTGGGGAAAATAAAAAATACAGAAGGGTTGGCAATGAGTGTCGGCTTACTCGTTGTCTGTTATGAATATCGTTTCCTGTTCTTTTGTAACCTGTCAAAATAGTTTGCTTTTTTTGTTTCTTGTTCCTGTTTCTCTGTCGGGTTGTATCGTCCGTTACACTTGCAGCCAACGTTTTACAATATGAAACGGTTGGGTTTTCGGAGCCCGTTCTTATCCAACGTTGGAGAAAGTTGAAGCGGGAACCAAAACCCCGCAAACCACTGAAC
>Ga0208940_1004050_pt1 | contig 11846 bp, 9 predicted proteins | sample AD_JPNNA6_MetaG_FD_184445 | JGI IMG/M metagenome (GOLD analysis project Ga0208940, IMG submission 184445) | Active sludge microbial communities of municipal wastewater-treating anaerobic digesters from Japan - AD_JPNNA6_MetaG (SPAdes) (version 2) | ecosystem: Engineered > Bioreactor > Anaerobic >... | reverse complement strand
CGATCACCAGAGGCAGTTCTCGGCGGGCCGCGTCGCTCTCATCGAGGCTTCCGTCACCTCTCTCGCCTTCCTGAAAAAGGACATGCAGAGCAGAGCCGCAAGCGGGCTGTCCACCTTCAGGATCGGCGTCGCCCCGCTGCCTTCGGGCGTGCGGCGATCCGTGTTCATAGCGGGGACCAACGTGGTGATCTTCCGGTCCGACGACCCCAGGGAGATAGCCGCCTCCTGGGAGTTCGCGAAGTGGTTCCTCGAACCTCGCCAGCAGGCGAGGTGGTTCGCCGGCAGCGGTTATCTGCCCGCCGTGCGCGGAGCGCTGTCGGAACCCGAGGCGATCGCGAGGATCGAAGCGAACCCCGGGCTGGACGGCGTCATCGGACAGCTCGACTACGCGCTGTTCGAGCCTCAGACCTCCGCCTGGTACGAAGGCAGGGAGTTTCTTTCCGAGGCGATCGAGATAGCTCTGTACGGGCGGATGTCGGCCGGAGAGGCCCTTTCAAGGGCCGCCAGGCTTACGGACGCAGAAATCGCCGCCGGCAGGTGAGGCCGGCGGGGCAGGGGGAAACCGCATGACAAAATCTCTTGCGCTACTTCCGCTCCTCGTGCTTCCGGCCGCGGGAATCACCGTCCAGGAGGCCAGAGCCGATCTCGACGGCGACGGGCTGCCCGATCTGCTCGGCCAGACAGTCACGATCGTCGCCGTGGCCGTGTGCGAGCCGACGCTCTTCTCCACGGGTTCCGGCGCGAGCTTCTACGTCCAGGACGCGACGGCAGGCATAAACGTCTATTCCTACAAGCTGCCGGGCTTCTCCGTAGGGCCGGGGGACACCCTCCAGGTCACCGGCGAGATCAAGCAGTACAACGGTCTCGCGGAGATCTCCCCGGCTGATCAGTCGGACTACGTCTTCGTGGGGGCCGGGGCGCCTCCCGAGCCCTTCCCTCTGGTCAGGCATCAGGGCGTCGGCGAGTCGGTGGAGGGGCTCCTGATCCGGGCGGGCGACCCCGGGAGAACCGAGTGGGTCACGGTGGCCAACGACCCGGTCCAGTCGGGCGGGGGCTGGAACTTCAACGTCTGGAACGGGGATACTCCGATAGCCGTTCGGGTGAGCGGCTCCACCGGGATCTCCGTGTCGGGGATCCGTGCCGGAGCGAGGCTCTTCGTCACCGGCGTCGGAGGTCAGTACGACTCCGAACCTCCCTATGACTCCGGGTATCAGCTCCTTCCCAGGTATCAGTCCGACCTCCAGGCGTATTCTCCGTCCATTCCCCTGACCTTCCATCTGGACGTCATGGGAACCCCCTTCGCCCCCTCCCGCGGAGAGGCTCTCCGGCTCGAATACGGCGGCCCCGACGACCTCAGATTCACCATCAAGGTCTTCGACAGGTCCGGGCGCGAAGTGGCGAGGCTCGTGGAGTCCCGGGTGGGCGGCGACGTGATGGAGTGGAAGGGCACGGACGATCGCAACGAGGCCCTTCCGATGGGACCGTACATCATCCAGCTCGAGGGGACGGGCCCCGCGGGCGAACGCATGGTGACCACCGAAACCGTCGTGGTCGCCGCGGGACTGGAGTGAGACCATGATAAGAACCGGAACCATCGGTCCTGCGGTTCCCGCGCTCCTGCTGCTGCTGACTCTCGCCCCGCCGCAGGCCTCGGCGGCCTTCGAGGAGCTGGAGATGGGAGTGGCGGACCAGGCAATGGGTGGAACGGGCGTCGTGGGCCTCGGGCCGTCGTCTGTCCTGTCGAACCCCGCCAGCCTCGCCCGGGGCGGCGGATGGACCGTGTACGCCTCTAGCAGGCTTCCCTTCACCGCTTTCGACTTCGCAACCCACGGCCTCGACGTTTCCACCTCCGTCACCGACACCTGGTCCGCGGGGGCTTCGATGAGGGTGTTCGGTTTCGAGGACTACGCCGAAACCCTGCTGGCCTTCACCGCGGCCGGGCGTCTGGGCCGCGGGATGCTCTTCGGTGTGCAGCCCGTTTTCGGGAAGGTGGACATAGCCGACGGGCAGAGCAGTTACGGGTCAGCTTCGGCATTCTCTCTCAACGCCGGCATCCAGGCCGAGGTCTATTCCAGATGGATGCTGGCCGCCTCGGTGCGGAACGTCTTCGAATCGCGCATAGGCGAGAGCGGGGAGACTTTCGGCAGGAAGCTCGACGCCGGACTGTCGTACGAGCCCTCCACGGGCCTGGTGTCAAGGGTCGTTCTCTCCCGCGACTACAGGGGGATGAGGATCCATGTCGGGCAGTCCGTGCCGGTCGGACCTCTGTCCGTTCTGGCCGGGGTCCGCACCGATCCGGCCGTGCTCACCGCAGGGCTCTCGGCCCGTGTCTCGGGAATCGAGCTTCAGTACGGCTTCGAGAGCCACCCCGACCTTTCCCCGACACATCAGTTCGGGGTGGGCTATGCTTTCTAGCCTCGTCCTCCAGGCGGTCCTGCTCTCCGTGCCGGCTACCGCCCCGGACCTGAACACGGCCACCCTGGAGGAGCTGCATGCGCTTCCCGGCCTCTCCGGAGAGCAGGCGGAGGCTCTGTACGCCTTCATACTGGAAACCGGAGGCCTGCGCGACGTCTACGACGTGATGGAGATCCCCGGCTTCACCGCCCGGGAACTCTCCTGGCTGAAGGAGAACACTTCGGTGGTCCCTCCTCCTCCCTCCGGCATCAGCCCGGCCGTGCTGGACGTGATGGAGCGCCTGGCCGTCGAGGACGGGCCCGGCGACGCAGCGGTGGCCCTCTGGGAGGATCTGCTGATAAGGCCCATGCCGGCGAACCGGCTCACGAGCTGGGATCTCCGCAAGCTCGAAGGCGTCAGCCTCGTGGATGCGGCGGCCGTGGAGGCCAGGCTCGCCACGCTCGGTCCAGTGTCGTCCGTCACCTCCTTCCGCGGGGCGGACAATCTCACCTACTACGGATTCCGCAACATGCGCGACTACATCGCGGAGGGAACTCGACCTCGGCAGCATGGAGCCGTTCGGGTCCCTCCGGATCTCGGTCGATGCCGTATCGGGGCGCTGGTACGACGAGGAGGGCCTCGAGGCCAACATAGAAGAGCTCAACAGCGCGATCTCAGACTTCGAGGAGGGCGGCAGGGACTACACCGGGTCCTCCGTTGACAGTCTGGCCCTGTACCGGAGGCTCATCGACGAACGCGACCAGCTCCTGGATGCCAGACACGTGATCGGCAGCGAAGAGATCGCGAGGATCGGCATGGGGGACAGGCTGAGGGCCGGCGTCCGCCTTTCCCGCGGAAACTTCTCCACAGCCGGGCACGGGCTGTTCTCCGACATCGACATGGGTGAAGCCGGCGAAACCTGGGACGTGGCCAAGGGCTTCGCCTCCCTGCAGTACCTCGGGCCGGTCCGGCAGGTGATACTGGGCAACTACCGCCTCTCGCTCGGACAGGGTCTGATGGTGGACAACACTGACGAGCTGATGAAGAGAACCCTCTACAGGCCGTGGGGGCTGAACCCCGACCTGACCTCGACCCGGCAGTTCGCCTTCACGGGCGGGGCGGCGGAGATACGCGCCGGGAGGTTCATCGGCTTCGGTTTCTTCTCCAGCGCCCCCAGGGACGCCATCCTCAACTCCGACGGCACTCCGGCCGCCCTCGTGCTCTCCCGGTTCCGTACCTCGCAGCAGGCGGACGCCGTGAGGGAGACGACGGTGGGCGGATACGGCATAGCCGATCTGGGAGGCATCCTTCCATACGGCACCGCGATAGGCGCGGGAGTCATGAACATCTCCTGGAGCGACTCGCTCTCTCCGAATCCCGCAGAGATCGACATCCCCGGCGATGCGGAGCCCTGGCTCTGCCCGGAGTTCATGGACATGCCGGCAGGCGCCGGCATGAGAGTCTTTTCGCTGAGCGGCCAGACCGTCCTCGGGCCGATGTCCTTCGAAGGCGAGGCCGCCTTCCAGGACGACGACGGATCGGCCGTGCTGGCCGGCGCCCGCTGGCAGAACGACTGGTTCTATCTGCTCGGAGCCTATCGGCGGTACAGCATGGGCTTCACAAACCCCTACAACAGGGGATTCGCCGAGCAGGGCCGCTTCGACGACACCATCTTCGACAAGCCTTACTACCTGAACGATCCGCTCATGGGGCAGATGGCCGACTGGCCCGTGCCCAAGCCCGAGGAGGGCCTCTACGTCGAGTCCAGATTCCAGGTCAGCCGCCAGGTCATCTTCCCGAAGGTGTATCTCGACGTCTGGCGGTCCATACCCTGGGGTTTCGAGAACTACAGGTTCCAGGGCGAGATCGAGTACAGGCCCGTGTTCCCCGTGCGCTTCAGGCTCAAGTACAAGCTCCAGGACAAGACCAAGATGCAGGACATAATCCCGACGAACTCCACCACTCACGAGATCACTCTCAGGACGTTCATCCTGCCCCCCGGCAACGACTTCTTCGAGGTATCCCTGAGGGCGGGGGCGGTCGAGCTGACCCCCAACCCGAGATACAGCGACGACAGGCTGATGACGGGCGGTTTCGTGAGCGCCCGCTGGGAGCACCGCTTCACGGAGGGCTTCTCCGCTCTGGGCGGGACCACCCTCTGGACCACCAGCGGCATGAGCCAGTGGGAGTTCGAGGACACCGGAATCGATTTCCTGGACGGACGCGGCTCCAAGATCTATCTGACGATAAAGCAGACCGTATCGGACTCCCTGCAGCTACGCCTCCGGATCCTCCGGAAGGACACCTACTTCCCGAGGACGGGCCTCTATCGGCCCGATCCCGACGACCAGTACTACTACGAGGGTGACGGGTCATCCCTGGTCAGGGATTTCGGGGACCACAGGGCGGGCTACGGGATAGACTGCCAGCTCGATTTCCGCTGGTAGGCCGGGGGAAGTGATGAAACAGATCCTGTCGGTTGTCTTGATATCCCAGGCGGCTTTCGCCGCGGGGCTCCCCGGCATCCTGCTGGGTGACGGGGAATGGTCCGGGGCCGTCGGCGCCCGCGCCTTCGCGATGGGCGGCGTCGAACTCATGGACGCCTCGGCCCTCGGGTCGCTCACGAATCCGGCGGCGGCCGCCTCCGCCGGCCCGGGCATAACGGTTCAGCTCGCCGGCGGCATGGACGTCCTGGTCGAAAAGAGAACCCGGACGGTGTACGACTCCTTCGAGAGTTCCATCGGAGAGGCCGAGCACGCGTTCAACAGGTCGTCCCCGCTGATCCCCGGCGGTCTTGCCCTGACCCTGTCGCGGACGGGCGGCATGCCCGACGCGCTCTCCATAGCTCTCGGATGGGTCGAGCGGGCCTCCTTCGGATACAGCTACGACCGGACGATCAGGAACGACTACTACGTCACCACCGGCGAGGAAAGGCTGGAGATCGACGGATGCGTGGGCGAAGCCTGCGCTTCCGCGGCCATGACCTTCTCCGATCTGGTCACCGTCGGCCTAGGCGGGGGATGGCTGAGCGGCAGCCGCGACACCCGCTGGACGCGCAACTGGATCGATCCCTCGATCCCGGACACGGACGAGGCCTCATCCAGCGACCTCTCCGGCATGGTAGGGAGAGCCTCCGTGGTCGTCTCCCCACGGGAGGACCTCAGCGTCTCGCTCGGCGTGGAGAAGGCGATGTCCGTCTCCTGGACCGGCGATTCCTCAGGCGATCTCGAACTGCCTCCGAGGATCAGGGCCGGGGCCGAGTGGCTTCCCGGAAACGCGCTCAGGAGCAGATTCGTGGCGGAGGTGTCCTATTACGCGGCTTCGGGGGCGGAGTTCGACGGCTCGGACATGGGCATGCGCGACTGCTGGAGCGCCTGCGCCGGGCTGGAGAATCACATCCCGGGCGGCCCGGCGTGCAGGTTCGGCTTCAGGTACGACAAGTCGCCCGTTTCGAGGGCGCTGGATTCGGTGAGCTTCACCGGAGGTATGGGCTTCTCCGTCGCGGGGATGCGTCTGGACGCCGGCGCCAGCTTCACGCCCAGGTGCTGGGACCAGCAGGACATCCCCCTCCTCCCCTCCTTCGCCGACGACGACACTCTGGGAGTGGAGGAGACGGTCACGGCGCTGCGCATTTCGGCCTCCCGGGCCTTCTCGCTGTAGGGTGGCCGGAGTGAGAGCGCACGAGGCCGCCGCGATAGCGATCCTGGCATTCCGCCTGCAGGCGGGCGCCGGGGTCTTCTCTCTCGACATCATGCACACCAACGACGTCCACGGGGGGATAACCCCGAGGAACGCCACGTTCCTGAATCCGGACTTCCCTCCCGGGATCGGCGGAGGCGCATGGCTCCTCACCTATGTGGAGTCGGTCCGCGCCGAACGCGCCGGGGAGGGTGGATACTGCCTGTTCGTGGACGCCGGCGACATCTATCAGGGCACTCCTGTCGGCAACTGCGACACCGGGGCCTCCGTCATCCGGTGGATGAACGCAGCCGGATACGAGGCGATGACCCTGGGCAACCACGACTTCGACGACGGCGTGGAGAACGCGCTGGCCCTGGCGCGTGCGGCGGAGTTCCCCGTGCTGGGCTGCAATTTCGTAAGCGCCTTGGACGGAGGCATCCCCGATCCCGTGCTCGATCAGGTGATGCTGGAATACGAAGGCGTCAGGATCGCCCTCATCGGCCTGTGCACCACGGACACGTGGGGGCTGGTCGATCCGGAACTTCTGTCGGGCTATGTGTTCGAGCCGGAGCAGGAGGCCGTGGAGCGCGAGATCGCGCAGGCGAGGGATCAGGGCGCCGATCTCGTCTTCCTCCTTTCCCATCTCGGCCAGCCGTCCGACCCGGAGCGGTACGTCGGCAGGGTGCTGGAGGCCCGGGCCGCCGGGGAGGAGTTCTCCAAGGACTTCGCCCTGAACAATGCCGAGCTGTCCACGCTGGTGCCGGGAATAGACCTGATCATCTCGGGTCATACGCACTACGGCCTCAGGACTCCGTGGATCAATCCCTACACCCACACGATCGTCATTCAGGGGTATGCCAACGGCACGGGCGTATCGCACCTCCGCCTCTGGATAGACTCCGAAGCCCGCGAGATCGTAGGCTGGGAGCTTCCCGCAGGCGAGGCGCTGGTCAACCTTCTTCACGACGAGTTCTCGCCGGACCCCGACGCCGAGTTTCTTATCGAGGGATTCCGCGAGGTGGCCGAGTCCGGTATGGACAGGGTGCTGGCCGAGGCATCCGAGGAGATAGTGCGGGGCGGGGCCGAGCACCCGATGGGGAGGCTCGTAGCCGACGCCATGCTGGCCTCCTCGGGCGCGGACGCGGCCCTGATGAACCGCGGCGGCATCCGCGCAACCATCCCCAGGGGGCCTGTCACGCCGAGGATCGTCTACGAAGCGATACCCTTCGAGGAGGATATCTACCTGATAAGACTGTCCGGAGCCGACCTGAGGCGTGTGCTGGAAACGGGCATGCAGGGCCGCCGCAGGGACATGGAGCCCGCCGGGTTCACCGCGGTGCGCAACCAGGCCATGCCCGACGGCTCCAAGATCGAATCCCTCCTCATCGGAGGCATTCCCGTCGACTCCTCGCGGATCTACACCCTCGCCACGACCGGATACCTCGCCCAGGGCAACGTAGGGTACGACCTGCTGAGGGAGTTCGAGGCCGTGCCGACGGGAGTCACCCTCTTCGATGCAGTGGTCGATTACATCGAAACCCTGTCGGTCATCGAAAGCGACGATATCGAAAGAGTGAGATGGATAGACGAACCCCGCTGAAGCCAGGCGACACGGCCGTAGTCCTCGGAGCCGGGCTTGCCGGCCTGAGCGCCGCCGACATCCTCTCATCCCGTGGGATCAAGGTCGTCGTCCTCGAGAAGTCGCCCTTCACGGGCGGCCTGGCGGCGACGCGCAGGGACGGCGGATTCCATTTCGACTACGGGCCCCACCGCTTCCACACCACGAACAAGGCCATCCTGGAGCGCGTCCGGAATCTCGTAGGGGGAGACCTCCTCGAACTGGACAGACTCAGCAGGATCAGGCTTCTCGACAGGTACTTCGTCTATCCCCTGAACCTCGGCGACGTGCTCTCCAGGATGCCGCTCCACAGGGGGGCGGCGATGATGGCGAGCTATGCCGCCGCGAGGCTCAGGGTGGCCTCGGGAGGCGCCAGGGACGACAGTTTCGAATCGTGGGTGGTGAACCGCTTCGGCAGGGCTCTCTATGACGTTTATTTCGGGCCGTACACCGCCAAGCTGTGGGGCATCGCCCCGGATCGCCTCTCGCCGGACTGGGCCAGCCAGAGGATAACGGTCCCCGGCCTCGGCGGGCTCGTGAAGGAGACGCTGTTTCCGCACAAGGAGAAGGTCAGGAGCCTGGTCAGCCTCTTCCACTATCCCAGAGGCGGGATAGGCAGGATCGCCGAAGCCCTGGCCGCCCGGATCGTGTCCGCCGGAGGAACGATCCTCACGGAGACCGAGCCGGAATCCATCTCCAGGTCGGGAGCCGGCTTCTCCATCGGAACCAGGGGCGGATCGATCGAGGCTTCGGGCATCGTAAACACCATACCCGTCACCGAGTATGCGGCCCTCCTGGGCGACATGCTCCCGGGCGCTGTACTGGAGGCGTCACGCAGCCTCCGCTTCCGGGCGATCGTCTTCCAGGTGCTCCGGGTCGCCCGCAGGCCGGACGCCCGCGACCACTGGATCTACACCCCCGAATCGCACTACGGCTTCAACAGGCTGTCGATCCCCGAGAACTTCGATCCGGGCGTGAGCGAGTCGGGTGCGCAGGTCGTGTTCGAGTACACCTGCGACGCCGAGCCGGGCGACCCGGTGTGGAGCGGCTCACAGGGGCTCGCGGAGGAGTGCGGGGCGGGCGGCGTCAGGCTGGGGCTCTTCCAGCCGGGCGAGGTCCTCGGGGCCGTCCCGGCCAGGCAGACCCATGCGTATCCCGTTTACACCCACGGTTATGCCGAGGCGTCCGGCGCCCTCCTCGATGCGCTCTCGAACCTGCCCGGCTCGGTCACGTGCGGGAGGCAGGGCCTCTTCCGGTACAACAACATGGACCATTCCATCGAGATGGGCGAGTACGCCGCTCTGGAGCTGCTGGGCGAGGGTTCCGTGAAGGAGCGTTTCGACTGGAGCGCGGACACCTGGGCGGACGGCTGAGGCGTGCCGCCCCGGCGCTGGCGGGTCTCCCGGCGGCGCTCATGGCCGGGGCATCGCTGGTGCATCCCCTGCTTGGCAGGCGTCGGGCCGTGATGCTCGGGAAACTCCTCGCCACCACCTGTCATCGCATTCCGGAGCGGTGCATCACCCTCCCGTGGGGCGTGAGCGGCCTCTGTGCACGCTGCACCGCCTTCTGGACGGGGATGGCCCTCCTCGCGGCCGTACCCGTGGCGAGGCTCAGGATCGGGTTCACGGCCTCGGTCCTGATGCTTGTCCCGATGATCGCGGACGGATTCATGCAGTATGCAGGCCTCTACGAGAGCACGGCGCTGCTCCGCACCGCGACCGGGTTCCTGGCCGGCGCGGGCTTTACGGCGATGCTGCTGAACCATTTATCTTGATCTCGCCTTCCGACCCCATGAATATCGACAGCACCCCTTGACAATCACTGGGTGCATTTTTCTTTTCAGTAAGCAGGTGGAGTCCTGCCGTCGGGTTGTTATGTGGTTGTGGTCGAGGATGGTGACACGGAGTTCACGCGGAAGGTGGTCGTGCTGAGATGAAGAAGAGCGACGGCGCCCGGCGGCTCATTCCGGCGGCGCTGCTGCCGGGCGCCGCCCTCGTACTGATGACAGGTGTTTCCTCGGCCGCCCCCATCTTCCACTTCGCGAACTACACATACCTGCACGAGGAGGATTTCTCGGACATCTGGAACCGCTTACACTCGGGCGACTTCAATGGAGACTCTCTGCCCGACTTCGTTCTTGGATCGTGGGTTTCTGATGGTGAAGGCTTCCTCAGGGTTTTCCTCGGTAACGGCGACGGGACGTTTCAGGCTCTGGATCATGTTGTGACCAGATCGATCAATGTCTGGGCCGTGGGGGATTTCGACAACAACGGTCTGGATGATGTTCTGATAAAGGATTACGATTATGACACCTCCAGTTCGCGTGATACTGCGCGATGCTACCTGAGTGTCGGTGGCGGTTGGTTTGCCGATCCGATCGATGTGCCGGGCTTCCTCCGGGCAGCGGGAGGTTATTTCTACCGTACGGATGTTGCTGACTATGATAATGACGGCAATCTCGATATCGCACTCGGCGCAATAGATACCGTCGAGGTTTATCTGGGTGCTGGCGACGGGACATTCGCGAGATCGTGGGGGGTTACTATTGAAAGTGGTGCAAGTGTCGCGTCTGGAGATCTGGACAATGACGACCTCCTGGATCTCATTACGACGGGATACGGGTTCTTTCGGGTATTCCCCGGTTTAGGAGACGGGACGTTTGGGGATGTGTCCGCGGCAGGATACTTCATCGGTCCCGGTTTTGATGTCTGCTGCGGTGATTTCGACGAGGACGGCTGGAACGACATTGCGGTGGCCGCGTGTCGCGGCATCGGCTGGGATAGCTTCCATGTCTTCCACAACAAGGAAGGTACATTTCCCCCGCAAGGGGATTCATACATAGACAGCTGGGCCTTCGAGAACATCTTCTGCGAGGATCTGAACCTGGACGGGCATCTCGACCTGGGCGCATCGACAGGCGATGGATGGGGTGCTGCAATGATTCTCGGTGGCGTTGGGGATGGCACGTTTAATGACACAGAGCTTCTGTGGCACGTGTGGGGCTGCGGCGGGCAGGAGACGGCCCGCGGCGACTTCGACGGAGACGGCGACCCGGACATGGCGGTGATAAGCACCGATGACTACTATCCTCAATACCCTCCCGGTGTCTACGTCATCCCCAACGAGACGAACCAGCATGGCGTTGAGGGAGGAGAATCCGCCCCCGGGCTTCCTACCCTTACGCCCTCCATCAATCCCTTCACTTCCTCGTTGACTATTACCTGCGAAGGGGAGACGCTTCCGGAACAGCTCACCGTGTGCGACCTCAGCGGCAGGTTGATCGCTACGCTTTCCGACCGTCAGGGCTCATGCTTCATTTGGGACGGTCGGGACGGTTCCGGCATGGAGGTGCCAGTCGGCGCCTACCTGATCCGTGGCGTTGCCGCCGGCTGGACATCATCGCTCCGGGTGGTTCGGCTCTAGCCTCGGACTGTTGAGCGGTTCCAGAGCGGACGGCTGAGGCGGGCCGCCCCGGCGCCGGCGGGTCTCCCGGCGGCGCTCATGACCGGGGCATCGCTGGTGCATCCCCTGCCGGGCAGGCGTCGGGCCGTGATGCTCGGGAAACCGTCACATGCCCGGGCAGGGTGAATCACCGATGACGAGCCTCTCGACGAGTTCGCCGAATGCGTGAACGGCATCGTTCCGGGAGGGCATCGAATCCGCAAGCATAGTGATGCCCAGATACCTGTCGCCCTCCATGCGGGCCGAGAATACGGCTCTCACGGATTCGCCGTCCCAGTGAGCGAGCCCCAGCGCTCCGGTGCATGCCTCGATGCAACCGATGTCCATCATGTCCAGATTCGTGGCGCCCAGACCCTCGATCCCTGTGGCGGGAAGCATCCGGTCCATCCAGGCCAGCATCATCATGCAGTCCCACGGGGTCGAGACGTACGAGATGCAGGAGCCGTCGGCATCGGTCAGCGTAGTGCCGAGGATGTCGCAGGCCGCCAGCCAGGCTTCGATCCTCTCCCTGCCGATACGGTCCGCAAGAATCCGTGCCGCTTCGCCGTCACCGTGCCAGGCCGTCGTGATCAGGCTGTCCGGGGCGAAACCCATCATGAACCCGAGGGGCAGGGCGCGGTGGCAGACCGCACAGGCCACGGGCATCAGTGGAAATCCGTCGCAGACGAAGAAGCCTCCCTCGCTCTTCACG
>Ga0208940_1004049_pt1 | contig 11847 bp, 10 predicted proteins | sample AD_JPNNA6_MetaG_FD_184445 | JGI IMG/M metagenome (GOLD analysis project Ga0208940, IMG submission 184445) | Active sludge microbial communities of municipal wastewater-treating anaerobic digesters from Japan - AD_JPNNA6_MetaG (SPAdes) (version 2) | ecosystem: Engineered > Bioreactor > Anaerobic... | reverse complement strand
AAATCTTCTATGCTTGGCAATTTTTCTTGTTCCGTTGGCTGTTCTGTTGAAATTTTTTCATACATAATTTTATTACCTCCGTATTGTGGAAAACCACAAATTAATCATTATATATTAAGATTATAGTTAAAACAAAAAAAGCGCAAGCGCTCTATCAGTACATATAATTATTTATTTAAAAGAAATTTGAACCCACGACCTCCAGGTTATGGGCCTGACGAGCTGCCGGACCGCTCTACCCCGCGTCGTTTTAATAAAAATACACTAATTTACTATAAATTGCAATACTTAACTATAATTCATTATCCAAAATGTTTAATTAATTTTTTTGAAAAATACTCTCTCTTCATTAAATTGAGTAATAATTTAAATATACTATTAGCTAAATGTTTATTAATTTTAACTAAAAAGGATATTAGGGCAAGAGTATTTTCATGAAATCTTTTAATTTTCAATATTTCCGATATTTCTCCACACTTATATTCTGGATTTATAATTTTTCTTGCTACTTCTATACCAGAAACCATGCCAAAATAAATACCCTCCCCGGTTAAGCCAGAAGTAAAACCACCCGCATCACCTACAAGAAATTTATTTCCAAAATTAAATCCGCGATAATCAAAAGAAATTATAGATCCCTGCAATTCCGCATTTTCAACTTCAATTTTTTTATCAATTAACCACTTATTAAAACTATTTTTCAATTCTAATTTTTCTGAACATTTAAAATTTTGAACACCACAACCAACAGAGACATAATCTTTATGTGGAAATATCCATCCATAACCAGATCCAAATAAGGTGGCATCAAAACACAATTCCATATATTGATTGTTTAAAGGTAATGAATATTGAATTGCTGTAATAAATTTATTATTTTTTAATCCCAAAAATTTTCTAACTATTGAATTGCTCCCATCAGCACCAATAAGATATTTATATTTTATTTTCCTGTTACCGGCTATAATAAAATCATTTTCGATTTGTGAAACTTCAAAATCTCTTAAAATAGTAACCTTGTTAGATAATTTATTGAGTAAATATTGCCCTAGTTTACCCCTGTCTAATGTTCCGACGAATGGAATATTGTTATTTAAAATAGGTATAGTTTTATCTGAAACTGAAACCAATACTGAAGAAAATAATATTTCTGATATCTCTAGTGGTATTTCAACATTTTTAATTTTTGCTGTTAATCCACCAGCACAAATTTTCGGTCCAATTTCTTTATTTTTCTCTAATAATAAAATTGTCATATCCGATTTCTGTAATTCAATGGCACAACTTAAGCCAGATGGACCAGCACCAATAATAATTACATCATATTGATCTCGCATATGAATTTATTTTAAGATTCAAATTTTCAATTAATAAAAATAATCTAATATATTTGGTGGGGATAGACGGAGTCGAACCGTCATGAGATTGCTCTCACAGGTTTTTGAGACCTGCGTGTCTACCAATTCCACCATATCCCCTATACACACCTACTAACTAAATTGAATTACGCGAAATTCTACAAATTTAACACAACACTTCAATGACAACTATTTTAATTAAAATAAAACAATTAGTCAATAATTAAAGGTAATGTGCACACACATATTGCACTTTTGTGCTAATCTAGGGGCATATGTCAAAAACAATGCCAAAATCAACACAAGAAGAAAAATATAGATGGATAAAACCTATCTTAGATAAACATATTACTATTAAAAATCTATCTATGGTTTGTCCTTTCAGTGAAAGAACTATTAAGTATTGGTTAGCTAATTATCGAAAATATGGATTAATTGGATTAGAGAATAAATCAACAAGACCTAAAACTTGTCCTAATGAAACACCAATCAGGATTAAGGAAAGAATTATTGAATTAAGAAAGGAAACTAAATTATGTGCAAAAAAATTAAATTACAAATTAGCAAAAGAAAATATATTAGTGAGTGATAGATTAATTGTTAAAATAATTAAAACTGAAGGTTTAACAAGAAAGTATAGAATTAGGAAATTAAAGTATAAATATGTTAAGATTCCACTTAAACCAGGAGAATTAGTAGAAATAGATATTAAATATGTGCCTAATTTAATTGATGAAAAACGATATTATCAATTCACTGCTATTGATTGTGCTAGTAGGTGGAGATATTTAAAAATATATAATGATTGTGGTAATAGTTCTGTAATTTCTTTTGTTAAACAATTATTAGAATTAGCACCGTTTAAAATTCGTGCTATTAAAACTGATAATGGTTCATGTTTTACAAATAGATATACAGGCTATCAAAAATCAACTGATCCTATGAATCCTAGACTTCATCCATTAGATGTATTTTTAATGAAAAACAATATTATACATTACTTAATAGATCCAGGTAAACCTGCTCAAAATGGTAAAGTGGAACGAAGCCATAGAACAGATCAAGAAATGTTCTATGATAGACATAAATTTAAAAGCATAATAGAATTAAAAAAGGCTTTAAGACAATGGAATATTGATTATAATAATTTAGAACATTGTGCTCTAGGTGGATTAACTCCAAATGAGGAGTTAAAAAGAGTGCAAAATGTGTGTGCCTAAAACATAAATATTTTATAAAAAAACACTACTCTGCTATAATTATTACATAATTTTAAATAAATGTTTTTAACAACACATACAATAGCATCTCTTGCTACGCTAAAAATTAGCTCAAATCCAATAATACTTTTTGGATTAAATTTTTTGCTTCACTATATATTAGACAGCATTCCTCATGGTGATTGGGGCGCAATTAAAGGATTTAAAAATCTTATAGCAAATTATGCAATACTCTTTATATGCGATATATTTTTTGTTATAACTATATATTTTCTTTATACAAAATCAAATCCTGTTAATACTATAAATGTTTTATGTGCAATAACTGGCTCTATATTGCCTGATATATTGTGGGGAATGTATTATGTTACAAAGTTAAAATTTCTAAAAATATTTGTGAATATTAACTACTACGCACATCAAGTATTTGGAGTTCAGGAAGAACAAAAACTTTATTTTCTTACACAAATATTGGTTATATTTATTTCTCTAATGATTATTTATTAATATAAAAACAGACCGAAAATTCGATCTGTTTTTATATTGAATTTTACTTTAAAATTGCTCCGACCGGGCAACTCGATATAATATCGTCAATATTGCAATCACACTTACAATCATCGCCACATGAACACTCTGCTTTTCCATCATCTCCCATTATAAAACAATCCCCGCACATTGCTACACATGTTCCACATGAAATACATTTTTCTTTATCTACTTTTGGCATAAAATTTAAGTTAATAATTAACACTATAATATTAAACTTTTTTCAGCTTTTGAGCAATGCCTAATCTTTAGCAATAACAATTGCCCAAATTTGATTCGCCCCATTTTGTTTCAAAACTTTTGCAATTTCATTTACAGTAGCTCCTGTTGTATAAATATCATCTATAATTATAAAATTTTGATTTTTACAAATATCGCAATCAGATACAGTAAAAGAATCTTTTAAATTCAATAAGCGTTCTTCCCTATTTAATTTTGCTTGTTGCTTGGTATGTCTTGTTTTAGCTATTAAATTTGGTAAAAATTTGTAATTAAAGTGCTCTGAAAATTCTCTGGATAAAAGTTCTGCTTGATTATAACATCTTAAATTAAATCTTTTTTTGGACAATGGCGCACAAACCACAATTGGATTTAAAATTTTATTAAATTCACTCTCATATTTTTTTATAATGAGTTTTGAAAGCGGAAAACATAAATCGCTTATGTATTTATACTTATAAAAATGAACAATTTTTTTAATTAAAGCATTTTTATATGACGCGCATATCAAAACTTTACTCACTGTTTCTGGAATCACCTTTTCTCCATTATAATCCTCTATTTTTGACAAACAATCTTCACAAAGCAAATAATCATTTTTACCACAGCCAAGACATTCTAAGGGAAACAATATGTTTAAAATATAATTTATTAATTTTTTCATTCGCTTTTCTTTTAATAATAAAAATCGCCTAAAGTTTGGCGACCATTATTAACTAAAACTTATCACAAGTCTTATAATTTTGCAATAATTATTTCATCTCCAGAAACATCAACATAAACGCTATCTCCCGGGTTTATTTTATCAGCCAAGACCTGATTTGCAATATTGTTCTCTATTTTATCAGAAATAAATCTTCTAATCGGTCTTGCTCCCATCTGAGGATTGAAAGAGTTTTTTGCTATAAATTTATAAACTGATGATTTTACAATTAAATTAATTCCACGCTCTTTCATTCTATCTATTAATTCTTTCATTTGCAGTTTTGCTATTTCACTCATTGCATTTATATCAAGTGGTTTAAACACTAAAACTTTATCAATTCTATTTATAAATTCAGGATTAAAATAATCACTTAATGATTCAATAATTTTCTTCTCTAAATGTTCAAACTCTTCTGTTAAAAATTCCTTTTTTGTATCGTTGCTATCAACATCAAAACCAATTGACGCCTGCCTATTAAATTGTTCACTTCCTATATTTGAAGTCATTATTATTATTGTATTTTTGAAATTTATCATACGCCCCACAGCATCGACTAAATATCCCTCATCTAAAATTGGTAAAAGTAAATTGAAAATATCGGGATGAGCTTTTTCTATTTCATCAAATAAAATTATAGAATATGGTTTTATTCTGACCTGATCTGTAAATCTATTTGAATCCCTGTATCCAACATAACCCGCCGGAGAACCAATTAATTTTGAAATATCAAATTTTTCAGAAAACTCAGACATATCAACTCTTATGAGGGCTTTTTCGTCGCCATAAATATCACGAGCCAGTACTTTTGCCATTTCAGTTTTCCCTACTCCAGATGGACCTAAAAATATAAAAGAGGCAAGTGGTTTATTTGGATTTGAAAGTCCTGCTTTTGATTTTTTAATATATTGACTCACTGAACTTACAACTTCATCTTGGCCAATAATTTTTTTAGAAATTAAATTTTCTAAATTAACTAACTTTGATTTTTCTGACTGTAACAAATCTTCTACTGGAATATTTAATGACTTTGAAATAATTTCTGCAATATTTTTTTCTGTAATTTCTCCAAGTGGTTCAGTTTCCTTCTTAGCTTCTTTTAATTTATTTAATTCTTCTAAAATTTTATCTTCGTTTTGTTGAAAAACTATCGCTCTTTCATAATCGTCCTCTGAAATAGCTTTTTCTTTTTCTTTTATTGCAATATTTAAACTTGTCTTTAATTCAAATGTTTTTTTAACATTTACATCTTTGGAATGCTTTACTTTAAATTTTGAAGAGGCCTCATCTATTAAATCAATTGCTTTGTCTGGTAAAAATTTCTCTGGCATATATCTTTGACTTAAAGATATGGCAGATTTTATTGCAGAATCAGAAATTTTTATATTGTGATATTTTTCATAATGATCTCGAAGTCCTAAAATTATTTCCTCTGTTTCTTTCGCATTTGGTTCATCAATTAAAATTGACTGAAATCGCCTCTCAAATGCGGGATCGCTTTCTATGTATTTTTTATATTCACTTACGGTTGTAGCTCCTATCACTTTTAAATCTCCCTTTGCGAGTTCTGGTTTTAACATATTCGCAGCATCAAGTTGTCCTCCTGACGCTCCCATACCAACAAGTGTATGAATTTCATCAATAAATAAAATCGTATCATCGTCATTTTTTGCATCATCAATAATTTTCTTGAGCCTTTTTTCAAACTCTCCCCTGTACATTGTACCTGATATTATTGCACCTAGATCAATTGCAATAATTTTTTTGTTTAATAAAACATCCGGAACATCAGCGCATAAAATTTTCTTAGCCAAACCCTCTACAATTGCAGTTTTTCCTACTCCGGGTTCGCCAAGTAAAATTGGATTATTTTTTGTGCGTCTGCATAAAATTTGAATCAATCTATCTATTTCTTTTTCTCTACCTATAACTGGATCAATTTTTTTCTGCGCATCGCTTGATGTTAATTCAATCGTAAATTGAACTGGATTTGAATCACTCACCATTCCTGTTCCAGACATCATTTTTTCTATTATGTTTAAATTGGACAAACTATCATCAATTATTTCTGCAAATTTATTTGCGCTCACAAGCACTCCTTCTATGGTTTTCAAAAATTCGGATTTATTAATTTTCATTTTTTTCAAAAACTCATCTATTTCAAAATTATCTAATTTAATAATTGCGCACAATAAATGTTCTGTGCCAATATACTTATGCTTATACTGATACGCAATATTTACTGCTTTTTCAATTACTCTCTGACACTCCTCTGAAAATATAGGAATTTTTTTATTTTCTATATCTAAAAACGATTCAACTCCTAATTTTGTAACTTCTAGCTTTAAATTTTCTGAACTTATTCCAAAATCTTTCATAATCTGTCCTGCAATACAACCCCTTTCATTTGAAAGTTCATAAAAAATTTCCCAAATATTTATTTCGGATTGATTTAGTGTAATTGCTAAATCCTGCGCTCTTACAAGCACATTTTTTAACTTTTTTGAAAACTTTGCAAAAATGTTTTTTATATTTTCCTGCATAATATAATTATATCATTGTAATATGTTATTCTAAAATATTTAAGATAAATTGTAAATATTGACAAAATACAAATTTATTTATAAGATACTATGATTTAAAAATCCAATACTAGGAGGAACAATGAAACAAAAACAAAGAGATTATGGAAAGCTCTTGCGTCTAAAAAATCTCGTAACAGAGCTTGAGAGCCTTAGACCTCAAATTGATTATGGCGTGAATTGCGCAGGTACAATCCACCACATAATTCAATACTTCATCAACGAGCTGAAGGTTATGGGGTTTAATTTAAAAGAGTTGCCATTAGCTCATGACTTAGGTCATGTGGTATATGACACAAAAAGCGCCATATTACTCATGAATGACCCCAAAATTGGAAAATATGTAGCACCCCCTGATTTCATAGCTGGGATCATTGGTGGCATATTCCACGACTCTGGATTGTTGCTTGCTAACAAACCAGAATTTTGTCAAAAAATGTTCGGATTCAGGGCTGTTTCAAGATTTGAAGAAGCCGAAAAATTATTACGCCATGCTGAATCCGGAGCCATCCTGGCGGAAAAATTGCTGTCAAATATTGAGTTGGACACGGATCCTATAACGCAAGAATATATCAAAAAAATGATTGTCTACGTTATAGCTGCGCACACCAACTACAAGCAACAAGTAGTGCAGGGATACACAATACAACCCTACAAAGACGCCTGGAGTGATGAATTGCCAATATACCCTGTAACCATCGCAAGGTGGTGCGACAGAATGGATCTTGTTGGCCCACATTACATCCTAAGGCACTTCTGCACACTTGCGCCAGAAATTCACACACACCTCACCATCAAAGATGGCAAGCAACAATTTCGAGAAATTTCTCTCGAAAGCAGTATGGATCTATCTCTTGATGGCAACATGAGAGATCATGTACTAATGTACAAAAACTCTCAAAGTAATGATAGCCCCTATGGCAAATACGATTTACCTGGGATAATGATAGACTATAGAGAATATCAAAAACAAAGAACCCAGGAATGTCTAAATATCCTGGATCAAACAGGAGAGCCAGAAGAGGCAATGACAAGAAAAGAACTGTTCCAGTTGATCAAAGAAGCATCAATGTGTAACGAAGATGAAAATATTGATCATCTGGTTACAAAGTTCTTCAATATTCCTGATAAAAACAGGATTCCGTGGCTCAGAGCTTTTGCAAAAGCCAAAGAACTTATGGATAATCCTGAGTTCCCTGGGGAAGGACATGCACTAGCATTAGCAAAAAAGCTACTAGTGCGATAATTTATAAAAACACCGACTTGTGTAACGCGACTCGGTGTTTCTTTTTTTATAAATTAAATTGATCTACACACTCATTTCTCTAAGTTTTTTTATCCTATCTTCAATTGGGGGATGTGTTGAAAATAATTTTGCGAAAGATTTTTTATTTATTCCAAATGGAGATGAGATAAATAAATGCGCAGTTGCTGTATTAACTTTTGTCATTCCAATTCCATCATTTTTTATTTTTTCAAGTGCATTTGCAAGTCCCTCTGGATAGCGGGTTAAGAGTGAAGCAGATGCATCTGCTAAATATTCTCTTTTTCGAGAAACTGCCAGTTGAATAAGATTTGCAAAAATTGGAGAAAGAATAGCTAAAATAATTCCAACAAGTACTAATAGTCCTCCACTTTTATTATCATCATTATCGCGTCCTCTAAAAAAACTTCCTCTTATAAAAAAATCCGCCATAAGTGATATTATCCCAACACAAATTATTACAACAGTCATAAGACGAATATCATAATTTTTTATATGACTCATTTCGTGTGCTATTACACCCTCTAATTCCTCATTCTCCAATTTATTTATAGCTCCAGTTGTAACAGCAATACTAGAATGTTTAGGATCTCTTCCGCAAGCAAAAGCATTTATGGATTCATCATTCATGATATAAACCTGGGGCATTGGATTCCCAGATGCAATACTTAAATTCTCCACCATTCTATAAACATAAGGATTTTCTTCTTTTGTTATTTGTTTTGCCCCAGATGCAAAAAGAGCGACTTTATCGCCAGAATAATAACTCATCATACTCATTGCAATAGATATGATAATTGCAAGTATTAATCCAGAATATCCCCATTCAAAAAGATAAGAAAATAAATATCCCAACGCTAATATAAATACAATAAAAAAAATTATTAACACGACTGTCTTTTTCTTATTGCTTGATATTTGATTGTATAAATTCATATTGTTAAAAATTAAATTAATCCAACGAGATTTTTAATTTCTTTCATGTTTTGTTCTGCGATGCTTTTAGCTTTTTCTCTTCCTTCTTCTAAAATCTTCAAAACCGATCCCTTGTCATTTTCCAATTCTCTCCTCTTTTCACGAATTGGTTCTAAATGTTTGTTTACGACATCCGCAAGAGCTGTCTTTAATTCCGAATATTTCAAAACTCTATTGTGGTAGTCAACATTGAATTTCTTTGCAATTTCTGGATCTGCTAGAAGTTCTAATATTGTAAATAAATTATCAACTCCTGGCGACATGTGAATAGATTTTTGCGGACCTGTATCGGTAACCGACGACATAATCTTTTTTGTAATAGCATCTGGAGAATCATTTAACAGTAAACAACTTTTTTCACCCATTGATTTACTCATTTTTCTATTTGGATCTTGAAGAGATCTTATTCTTGTTCCTTTAGTATAAATTGGATTGACTTTTTGAAAATACTCTCCAAATTTATTATTAAACTTTCGTAGTATTATATTAGTAAGTTCTAAATGTTGTGTTTGATCTTCTCCCACTGGAACAAATTCCGATTTATAAAGTAAAATATCTGCAACCATTAAAACTGGATAATCCAAAAGACCCATATTTATATTTTTATCATTTTTTCTGGCCTTATCTTTATATTGAGTCATTCGTTCTAATTCTGAAACAGGAACTATTGTATTTAAAATCCAACATAATACACTATGTTCTGGAACTTGGGACTGTAAAAATAAAATTGATTTTTGTGGATCGACACCAATTGATAACAAATCAATCGCATTTGAGATAACCTTTTCTTGATATGATTTCACATCATAATCAATAGTCATTGCATGTAAATCAACAATTGAGTAAATACAATTATATTCTCCACTATTTTGTAAATCTACCCAATTTTTAAGCGCACCAAGATAATTTCCGAGGTGAAATTCCCCAGTTGGCTGAATTCCTGAAAATAATGTTTTTTTATCCATATTTTTATATTATTTCAATTACAATTTTCTGTCAAAATATTCATCTATAACTTCTAATGCTAATGGTTTAAAATTGTGAATACCCAACATTGCTCGCTCATCTCCTCTTTGTATTTTATTACTTGATAATATATCTGCTTTTTCCGTATAGGGTCTTACTGTGCTTGAATGTAGACGATGTTTTTGTTTAAAATTATGTAAAGCTAAAGTGGGATTTTGTTCTTTGTAATAAATAATTTTATTTGGCTTTTTTGCTTTATTTTCTCTGAAATAATTTTCCCAAAAATCCTCAGAGTTTATTGTGTCAGTTGCGTGTTTATAGTATAAACCATTATTCTTCAAAATAGTTTGTATTACTTCATCTAATCTAGATTCATAATCTTTGTAACCTAAATAAATTTCATGAGCATCTTTTATGTTTTTTAAAATATATGGATCTCGAGAAATCAAATCCAATAAATCCCCATCTTCTATATTTAACATTTCCCGCACTTTTTGTTTACTTTTTTCAAAAAAGTCCCTGGGTAAACCACTTCTATTATACTCCTCAAATTCTTTTATAATTTCATTAATATCTGAATTATCTATATTTATAATATTTTTTAATATTGCTACATTATTATCATCCACTATGGGATTTTGATTTTCATCTAATTCATATCTTGATCCAGTTTGTTTATCAACTTTTGCATTTTTTGGAATAAAAACCAATCCACAATTAAGATCAATGCCTCTGTTTTCATTTGTCCAAACCCATACATCGTTCCAATAACCACCGCCACCATTTAAGATATTTCCATTATAATAATATTGACTCGCAATAAGCGCCGATGGAAAACAGAAAAACACTTCATTAAACTTTTCCGATCCATAATAACAGTCAGCAACTTCTTCTGTTGCAAAATGAATAGCATTAGAATCCGAATAACTGCCGGCATCTGACATTCTCTCTGGATCTAATTTATAATTTAAAGATTCTATAGCCTGCTCTTTACTTTCATATAAATTTAGATATAAAAAATTTTCAATTGCTTGTTTTTTGTTTTCTTGTGATAGGTAGACCCCGAGCGGTGACTTTAATCTCCCATCTTCTAAAATTTCCATGAAACCCCTAGAATAATCCCCTTCTCCCGCAGAATGAAACATGTGTCCTGTATGATCTCTTATTCCTTGTCTTGTAACATGAGTTACCATGTTACTTGGAAATCTTTGCAATAAAATAATATAATCCTCAAGCGACACCTCTTTTAACTTATCTTCATTAAAATATTTTTCCATGGTTTCAAAATCATATCCACAATTTTGCCACTTTTCCAACTCTCTTCTATGAAAATCTTCAGAGATAAACTTTGCTCCGCTTAAATCTAATAAATAATTAAGTTTATTTAATTCAATGGTTTTTATATTTTTATTTTCTTTAAGTTCCTCTATTTTGTTTTCCAAATCTTCAAATGTTTGTTTCCCTATTTCAAGTTCTGCTTTTACTTTTTTTATCTTTTGGTAATTTAATAATTTCTTGAAAAAAGTATTTGAAAAATAATTTATCTGATTTTGTAGTTCGCTTATACTATCCAACACTTCCTCTAATTTATTCTCTCTTTCAACAATTTCATTGTTTAAATTATAAAAATCTATATCTTTTTTATCTTTTTCTTTTAGAGCATCAAAATATCTAGACCTATAACTTCTGATCTTCTTTGCTGTTTCATTTCTTTCCTCCTGGAGATTGTCTTTAGAAAATTCTCTTAAAATTTTTGATTCTTTAGCCATATTATTAATAATATACTGTTAATTAAACTTCAATAACAACCGGCAAAACCGACTATTTTTGGATTATGTTGTTTTGCAAGTTTTCTTGTCTTATCTCTAGTTTTTTCTATTAAATCTTTATTTTCTTTCATATAAACAAATCCTCTTGAGATTATATCTGGAGAATGAACTAATTCTCCAGTTTCTGAAGATAATGTAGCAATTGCAACAATCATTCCATCTTCGGCCATTTGCTTTCTATC
>Ga0208940_1004046_pt1 | contig 11854 bp, 23 predicted proteins | sample AD_JPNNA6_MetaG_FD_184445 | JGI IMG/M metagenome (GOLD analysis project Ga0208940, IMG submission 184445) | Active sludge microbial communities of municipal wastewater-treating anaerobic digesters from Japan - AD_JPNNA6_MetaG (SPAdes) (version 2) | ecosystem: Engineered > Bioreactor > Anaerobic... | reverse complement strand
TGTGGGGCATCGTCCTGACCCTTGCATATCTCAATTTATGACACACAAAGAAACGCGCCAGATTCTCTTCGCATGGCTCGCCCGCTGCCACTCTCCCGCCATCCCTGTTCCGGCCGGTTCCACGGTCCCCGAGCTTGTGGCACTTGTCTCCGCGCGCCGCGGCTCCGCAAAGATCGGTCTCCCGTGTCCGCCCGTCGTCGGCCCCATTGCCCGGCGTGTCCTGGCGTACCGTGCCGCTCATGCCCGCGCCCTTGCTTCCGACCCTCGCAGGGCGACGTACCCCATAGACTGCGCATACCGGACCCGCTACGCCACAATATGCGAGCACTTCGCCCGCCGCATCCGCTGACCCTTCAACCCTCCAAAACAACCTTAATACCCAATCCCCCTACCATGACCAAACAATCCATCTTTTCCGCCCTCGGCAGCCTCAAGCCCGGCCGCTCCGCATGGAGTCGCGCCGTCCACAAATACGCATCCGAGCTTGTCGAGTCCATTGGCGACTCGGCAGACCTGAGCAACGAGACGCTGCTCCACAAAGCCCTGCTGAATGGCGCCGGCGACTGGCAGCAATACTCGGAGGGCGGTTGCGCCCTCGTTTACGACGCCGACATTGCCGAGCGGGTTTGCAGCCCGTCTGAACTCAAGCGGTGCAAGGGTGGCGAGCGCCAGCCCAACGCCCGCGAGAATTGGCTGGAGTGCCAAGCCCGCGCCCTCTGGCAGGCTGAGTGCCTTGTGCTCCGCGCCTATCGCAAAGCCGCAGCAATCGAAGGGGGTGCACTGTGAATCCCGCACCCCGCCAGCACACGCCCGGGCCGTGGAAGGTGATGCCTTGCCCGCAACACCACGGAAAACACCCGTGGTGGTTCACGACAGCCATTTCCACCGAAGACGCCGAAGTGGAATATGGGGACGACCCCCGACCCGACCAGTGGTGCCTTGGCAAAGGTTCGCTCATTTGCGAGATGCGCGACGGGCCTCCCGCCAACGCCCGCCTGATCGCCTCGGCCCCAGAGTTGCTTGCCGCGCTGGAATCGGCAGCCGAGCTTGCCGAAGGTGCGATCAAGCTCCTCCGCCAGCTCAACATGGAGAGCGGCCGAATTGCCGCCGAATGCGTCTTGCGTGACGCCCGCGCCGCCATCGCCCGCGCCACCGGAGGGAATGCGTCATGATCGCGGACGGCTACTCCCCGCTTTCCCCGACGGCATGGCGCGCCACTGGCAAGCGTCGTTTCGTCGTCCACTATCTCGACCAACAGCTTCGCCGAATGGCAAAGGACGGGCATTCCCTCGCGATCCGAGCCGAATCCCCCGAACAAGCTGTGGTGTTCCTCTTCGGAATGCCGGCTGATCGGTGGGATGGAAACTACTTCTGGAAATGGACAGACGAGCCCGATGGTGGGCTCAAGTGCCGGATTGAGGAGGTGACATCATGAAGCCCACCCGCGCCACCGGCAACCAATAACCAAACGCTCGCCATGCTACTGGATGACATAAAAACGGAGCTAAGGGCCACAATCGAAACAATGTCCCGCGAGGCATGGCTAGACTCGCACAAATGGGCCATCCCGGCGCAAGACATCGCCAACAATGACCCGTGGAAACTTGCAAAGGATGTTGAGCTTGGCCGCGTTTCCCCGGACCTAGCAGGTAGGCTAGTGCAATCGGCTCTTGCCGCTAGGGTCATCACTCCGGCGCAATCGTTCCGGTTTTCGGAGTTCATCAGAGACGCCGCAAAATCCTCCCAATAACCAGCAATTCAGACACAAGCAATTCAGACAATCCCATGAAAGAACACTCCGAAATCCGCAGCTTCGCCCATGCAATCGCGGCACTCGCACAGAATTGCGACGAAGAAACAGGAAGCACAATTGAACGGCTTGCCAACGGCACGATTGACCGGGCGCATGCACTAGAGCAGCGGGCAACCAAGGTTTCTGCCCTGCTTTCGTACTTAGAAGAGGAGCTGAAAAATCGCCGGCCGGAACTCACCCGTTGCCGTGATCTCATCGCCGAAGCGAAGAAAGTTTAATCCCATGAATCCACTTGACCGCATCGCCCAACTGGCAGAACGCGCCGCCATCGACCGCGCCACCGGACAAACCCAATGACCAAACACAAGTCCGGCATCATCATTCAGAGCTTCTAAACACCCCGCCCGGTTGTTCCTTTTCACATTATGAACACACAGCACAAAGAAATGCGTGGAATGCTAAATACCATCAATCAGATGCGCCAAGACGCCTGCGAGAGAAAGACCGCCGAAAAACTATGGAAGAAATCTGATGTCAGGTCCGCGATTCTGATCGCGGCAAACTCGCCTGAGTTGGTGCGGGTATGCGACGCTTGGAGGGTTTACGATTTCGCGCTGAATAAGCAGATTGTTTCCGAAGTTAAGTTTGTGCTGCGAGTCCTCAACCCCACCGCCTTTTCGGCTATGTGTGAATATGAGGCCGAAGAGATCGAGGGTGCCGCCCGCGCCGCCATCGCCCGCGCCACTGGCCAGCCCTCCGCCTCCTGATTCCTCCCGTTCTGCCCTCGCCCGAGTCATCGGGAGGGAGGGCAGCGGGGAGCAATCCCGCTCCGCCAACCATCAGAAAAAACGACACGACACCATGAAAGTCTCCATCGACAGCATCAACTCCGCCGGAATCCGCGCCGAGATGAAAAAAGACAGCTACACCACCGCCGAGTTTTTCGGATCGTTTGCCCACCCGACACGCGAAGGCAATGACTGGCAGATCCGCCTCTACCGCGCCGCCGACTCGCTCGTGTTCGACACCAATGGAGACCCGGTGTGGGAAAATCAACCCGGCTTTGACGAGTTGCTGGCCGAATACGGGATCGAGGTTGCCGCGCTCTAACCTCCTGACCGTCTGCCACAGCCCCCGCCCGCCGACCCAATCGTACCATGATCGTCCTCCAATACCTCGCCGCCGGAGTGTGCGGGCTTTGCGCCACCATCGCCGCACTGACCTTTGCGCTCTCGTTCGTCTCATGGGCTCTCTGTGAGCCTGCCGCCCGCCGTGGGCCGTATCGCCCGCGCCCTGGGCTCGCCCTCGCCGCCTTCACAATTCTCTCCGCCATCACCTACACCCTCCTCCCATGAGACCGATCCAAAAGTTGGAAAGCAGCGCCCACGCCGTACTCGGCCAGGCCATCGCCCCACGCGCCGGCCTTGCCCCGAGCAAGACCCGACGGTCTACCATCGGCCTGCACCTGCCCTCCGCCAAGGAGATCCGCCGAGCAGCGGACTCGTGGCAGCGTCGCCAGTCTCTTCGAGCTGGCTCCGGCTACTTCTCCACCCCGCCCCTGACCTCCAGGAACCTTAACCGCTAACACCCATGATCGACCCAACCCGCCTCAAGGCCAATGTCCTGCGCCGCATCGCCGCCGATGCCTCGTGGGATGCCGGCCGAGCCAACAGGTTCGCCATTGAGTGCAAGCGCGCCTCCGACATGGAAGCCGCCCGCCTCCACGAGCACGACGCCGAGGGCTTCCGTCTGACCGCCCGCGTCGCCAACGAGGAGCTTCGGAGCAGAGGGGAGGCGCTGACGTGAAATCCAACCTCCACCCCTACACCGAGAGGCTGCTGCGCGAGATCGCGGAGAGCCTCCAGGCCAGGATCAACTCCCTCGTCCGACAGGCCGACAGGGAGGACTGCCCGGGTGTCCGCCAGCACATCCAGGACGAGATCGCCGCCCTGTACGAGGACAAGAAGGAGATAGTCGGTCTGCTGACTTGACAATCCCTAAACAATAAACATCTAGAAGGGAACGCCGCGGATGAGCAACGGCGAGGAAAGGACAATGCACACTGAAACGACACCCTACGAGCCGTTGCGCTCTGGCCGCTTGTTCGGCGCTTGCTGCTTCAACTGCGAAAGCTGGGCAGGCTCAAAGCGGAAACAGGCTGCGTACTGCTACGAACTCCTGCTGTCTGGATGCGACGCACCGGATGGCGATTGTTGGTGCTCCCTGTGGAAGCGGAGGAAAAACTCTAGGCTGCCGAACACCAAGACTTGCCACGGCCCGGAGGCGAAGCCGTAGGGACGTTGGCAATGGCGCATGGTTCGCCCTTCTTTTTATGACCGAACTTGAACAACTCAGAAAGGACAAGGAACGCCTCGACTGGCTCGAACGCTTCCTGCAACTCGGCGGGTCGTCTGTCTTCACGTCGCCGACGTGCCAAGCGCACGAAGAACGGCCAGATGACACCGAGGAAACGACATGGAATCATCCCTTCGCTATCGGCTACCAAGTCGAACTTGAGCATCGCGGGTGCTATCGCTGGGAAGAACTGGCCAATGGCGCGAAGGGAATCCGGCCCGCGATAGACGCGGCGCGCAAGAAGCACGAAGGGATTTGGGCGAACAAGTGAATCACCCGCGCCGCCGTGAAACTGATTAGCGCAAAGGCCAGAATGTGGGCCGGATACAACCGGCGGCGCGCGAAGGATCGCGCGGAGCTTGACATCCCTTAAACAATAAACATCCAGGAGGGAACCATGACTGAGGAACAAGAATTCGTGCATCTGGAGGCGTGGATCTCCTCGGAGGACCAGCCCAGCAACTGGGCGTTCGACGCATGACCGCTCCCACCTCCAACCACCGCAAGCAGGTCGCCATCTCCCTGCTCCGCTGCGCCAACCCGACGGCCTTCCGTCGTGAGTTCCACACCGCCTACGGAGTCATCTGCCCCGACGGCAAGGTGTTCCCCACGCTCCGCGACGCCAGCGTTGCCCTCGGCTATCGCCCCGGCACTCTCCGGACCCTCCGCTCTCAAGCTGGTGGTGTTGACCGGATGACCCTGCGCGGGCTCACTGTAACATTTTTGGACTGACGTTATGCTGCCCTACCAACTACTCCAGGGTGACTGCCTCGAACTCATGCGCTCTATCCCCGATGGCTCGGTGGACATGGTGATGTGCGACCTACCCTACGGCACGACGCAAAACAAATGGGACAGCGTGATACCGTTGGAGCCGCTGTGGCGGGAGTATCGGCGGGTGTGCAAGCCGAGCGCGGCTATCGTGCTGACGGCGAGCCAGCCCTTCGCAAGTGTGGTGGTGGCGAGTAACCTACAAGACTTCCGATACCAGTGGGTGTGGGTGAAGTCGAAAATCACGGGTGTCCTAAATGCGAAACGAATGCCCGTGAGGAAGCACGAACTAGTGCTCGTTTTTGGGGCGGCGAAAACATACAACGCCCAAAACCTGCGCAAGAAAGGCACTATCACCAAACAAGGTGGTAACAGCGATAACTACGGGGCAAGGTCGTCCGCCGACTACGTGCAAGAATTTGAAAACTGGCCGCGTGACGTGCTAGAAATCGCCTCCGAAGGGAAGACGCAGCACCCCACCCAAAAGCCCGTCGCCCTGATGGAGTATCTGATCCGCACTTACTCCAACGAAGGCGAGACCGTCCTCGACAATACGATGGGCTCGGGCACGACGGGCGTTGCCTGCGGGAACGCCGGCAGGCGCTTCATCGGGATCGAGCGCGACGAGAACTACTTCAAGATCGCCACGGACCGCATCGCCTCCGCCTACGGAACCGACTACCTCTAACCCCCATGCCCCTCTACTTCGGAGCCGATGGCTCCAACATGGGCAGCGTCGTCGCGCTGCCCGTCACCTCCTTCGCTCAATTTGTCAAAGAGCAGCTCGGCCACCCGGCCATGCTCAATGTCACCCGTGAGGAGTTCCACGCTCTGCCCAAGGACAAACGGAATGCGCTGAAGCGCGTGCCGTTCTTCGTGCCGGCGACGTTCGCCTCCTCACCCTCCCGCCGTGCCCACGAGTCCGCCGGCCCCTGCAACTTGATCGCCATCGACATCGACGACGAGAACGTGGCAATGGCCAAGGTCTATGCCCGCACCCCGCAAGCTCTCCACGAGGCCCTCGACCCCTTCGCCTTCGCGGCCTACCTGACGGTCTCCTCCACCTTGGAGGCCCCCCGGATGCGCATAGTCGTGCGGGCCGAGGGCATCCCCGCTGCCTCCTATCCAGAGGCCGTGCGCTCGGTCGCTAAGCTCCTGGGCCTGCCCAAGATCACGCAGGAGAGCCTTGTCGCCGTCCAGCCGATGTACCTGCCCACCCTGTTCGCCGGGGAGGATCTGCTCGGGGTGCACCCCCTGCTCACCGCCAGGCCAGAGGGCGAGGCGTTCGAGGTCAAGCATATCAAGGACGCCGACATCGCCCTTGCCTCACGCACGCCGCTCAACCCTGAAGAAGCTACGGCGGACGATCTGGAGTTCCTCGCTGCGCCGGTTGACGAGGTGACCCTCGCCGACATGGAGAGCGCCGTCGCCTCTCTCGATCCCGACATGCCCTACATGGAGTGGCTCGAAGTCGCGGCTGCATTGCGCCACCAGTTCCCCAAAGACCCCGAGGCCGCCTACGCGATCTTCGACGCATGGAGCGCCAAGGGCACCAAGTATGCCGGCCAAGAGGACACCAGGGCCAAGTGGTCCTCGCTGCGGCAGACTCCCCGAGGCCGCAAGCCCGTCACTGCCCGCACTCTCCTCTTCCGTGCCGCTGCTGCCGGCTGGGTCGGGGCGGGGAAGATCTCGGTCAAGATGCACAAGGCCCTCACGGCATGGCTGGACACCCCGGGGCTCACCTCCCAGCAGCTCATGGTCGAGGCCCCCCGCCGCATCGCCGCCGCGCCGATGCTCTCCCAGCTCGAACGCGCCGATCTGCTCTCCATCCTGCATGGGAAACTCAAGGAGGCGGGGCTCAAGATTTCCTCGACCGATCTGCGCAAGGAGATGCACCGCATCGCTAAGCTGGCCTTCGCGCCGGCCGAGACAGTCAAGTCCGCTCCCGAGAGCCAACTACCCGGCTGGGCGAAGGGATGCTGCTACGTCGCCGGTCAGGACGTGTTCTTCTTCCGCCAAGGGGACCGCCGCTACGCCCCTGACGTGCTCAACAACATGTTCAACGTCTACCTCATGCCCCAAGGCGGCAACGATTCCGGCAAGCCCTCGATCTACGCCAAGGACTACCTGCTCAACGTTGTGCGTATCCCCCGTGTCGATCAGTTCTCCTACGATCCCGCCAACGCTGGCCTCACCTTCATCACAGACCCGGTGACGAACACCAGGTTCGTGAATACCTATCGCCCGACATACCCCGAGCCCGACGAGAAGGGGGCGGCTGAACTCGGCGCTCTGATCGAGGCCCACGTCCACAACCTCTTCGACCAGTACGCCGAGATGCTTCTGAGCTACCTCTGCTTCATCGTGCAGAATCCGGGGCGCAAGATCCGGTGGTCCCCACTGCTCCAAGGCGCCCCCGGCTGCGGCAAGACTCTCCTCGCCATGCTGCTCAAGGCCGTGCTCGGGCCGACCAACGTGCGCCTCACCGATGCCGACCAACTTTTCCGCAACTACAACGGCTGGGCCGAGGGTGCGCAGGTCGTGGCCTTCGAGGAGGTGCGCGTGGTCGGACACAACCGCCATCAGGTGATGAACAGGCTGAAGCCGGTCATCACCAACGACGAAATCACCATTGAGGAGAAGTACATCAAGGCGTCGCAGGCCCCCAACATCACCAACTACATCCTGCTGACCAATTACCAGGACGCCCTTGCCCTCACCCCCGACGACCGGCGCTACTTCGTCCTCTTCGCCCGCTACCAGACCGAGGAGCAGGTGGCCGAGTTGGGGAAGGACTACTTCAGAAAACTCTTCGGGGCCATCGACCACAGCGCCCCGCAGCTCCGCCACTGGATGCTCTCCCGGACCATCTGCGACGAGTTCGACCCCAACGGCCACGCCCCCCGCACGATCTACCGCAGCGAGATGGTCGGAGCCGCCTCCACCCCCATCGCCGTTGCGATCCGCGAGGCCCTCGACGACTCGACCAACCCGCTCATCACCGAGGACGCCGTCAGCCTGAAGGCGCTCACCGACTGGCTCTCGGCCAAAGGTATCCGCGAGGGTAGTGGCCAGTCCGTTACAAGCGTCCTGCGCGAGTTCGGCTTCCGCTCCGCGCTGCGCTCCCGGCTCCCCGACGGACGACATTCCTTCTGGGTGAAGCGTGGGTCGGAAGCAGACGCCAATGCGTCTGCGGCTGTGTCACGCATGGTCTCCGAGGAACTCGGTGACGAAAACGGCATTCTCTAGTATCCTAAAAATAGTACACGCAAACTGCTTGCAATAGCCGAAACACCCGCCATAGTCCACGCCATGACACCACCAGACGATGACCTGACCCGCCGCCGCCGCTGCGGCCAACACTGCACCCCCGTCCAGGAACGGGAGATCGCGCACTACCTCCGTCAGGGCGCGACCAATTCCGAGGCCGCTGAATACTTCCAGCGTTGCCGTCGCACCATCGCCCGCATCCGGGCCAAGTACCTTTCACCCCAGACCACTAACCAAGACAACGACATCCTATGAGCATCGAAACCGAAATCGCCAGTCTCACGACTGCCATCCGTAACCTGACCGACGTGCTCCTCGCCTCTGCGGCGAAGGCGCTCCCTGCCCCGACCGCGACCTTCACCGCGCCTGCTCCCGAGCCGACTCCCGCCCCGGCCCCCGAGCCGAAGAAGACCGTGAAGAAGGAAGCCGCTCCGGTGCCCACGCCCTGCACCCACGTTCTCTCGGTGGTCGGGGGTGTTCCGGTCGGCGTCGCCCCAGTGGTGGATCTCCCGTCCCACGCCGCCCTAGTCGAGAGCGTCAAATCGCTCTCGGCTACGACGAATACGCCCGCCCCGGCTCCCGCCCCCACCGTCTCCGAAGACGATTTGCGGGTGCAGATCGTGGAACTCGCCCGGCCGAACATGGGCGACGCTGCGTTCAAGGCGTTCCTCGGCGGCAAGCTGACCGAACTCCAAGGGGCTCCGTGCTCCATCTCCGGCACCGGCAAGCTGCCCAAGATCGACGCCAAGCACCTGCCCACCCTCCTCGCCGCCGTCAACAAGCAACTCGGCAAATGAGAATCTCCCTCCAACCGTCAGCGGCGCACCGCTGGCTCCACTGCACCGCATCCCCTCGTTTCCTCGCGGAGCATGAGGCCGAGTTGCCCAAGCGTGACACCGAGTGGTCCACCGAGGGCACCCTCGCCCACGAGATCGCAGAGAAGATGCTGCTGGGCCAGCCGTGGTCCTGCGACCTGGTCATGGCCGAGCACGTCGGCGGATACGTCGAGCGGGTGAAGGCGAACCTTGCCACCGCTGGCGAAGGGGCGACCCTCCACGTCGAGACCAAGGTGCCGCTGTTCTACATGCCCGAGCGTGAGGGTCGTATCGACACGGCGATCAAGGACGTGTCGGACGCTGTTCTCGTCATCCGCGATCTCAAGTACGGCGAAGGCGTCATGGTCGAGGCTGAGAACAACGAGCAGCAGGCCATCTACGCCGAGAGCTTCATCCGTGACCAGTGGCCCGACATGCCCGCAGATGGGCTCGTCCGCATCGTCATCGACCAGCCCCGAGCCCGCGAAGGTGAGACGGTCAAGGCTTGGCTGCTTACCCGGTCGGAGCTGGGCCTCTTCTGCTCCCGCATCGGCGCTGTGGCCCGCAAGATCATCGCTGACGAGGACACGCAGTTCTGCCCCGGCTCGGCGTGCCGCTTCTGCGACGCCAAGGGCATCTGCCCTGCCCGTGGCAACCAAGCCCTCGCCGTGCTCCCCGAGGAGACGACGATGCAGCTCGGAGGCCTCCCGCCCCCCGAGGGTCTGACCGAGGACCAGATGCGCCGCATCGTCGAAGCCAAGGACCAGTTGATCGAGTGGCTCGACTCCGTCGAGGCCCACGTCTTCGCTCGGCTGACCGACGGCAAGGAGTTCCCCGGCTTCAAGCTGGTGGAAGGCCGCAGCAACCGCCAATGGGCCGACGAAGCCGAGGCGGCGACGAAGCTGCGCAGCTTCCTCCCGAAGGAGGTGCTTTGGTCCGCGCCGAAGTTCTTGACCCCCGCCCAAGCAGAGAAGGCCCTCAAGAAGCCTCTCAAGCCCGTCACTTCCCGACTGGAGAAGGCCCTTGCCCGTCTCATCATCAAGCCCGAGGGCAAGCCCGTGCTGGCCCCCGAGTCCGACCCCCGCCCCGCCATCTGCCAGAACCCTTTGGAAGGACTCGTGGACGAGTCTCTCCTGTAACCGAAACGCCAGTAACCAACAAAAACAGACATCATGCAAATCAAGATCAAAGACGTTCGCCTCTCCTTCCCCCATCTCTTCGTGCCTCAGAAGGGCACCAACGACGATGGTACCCCCAACGGCAAGGACACTTACGCGGCCACCTTCCTCCTGGAGAAGAAGCGCCATGCCGCCACCATCGCCGAGATCAACAAGGCGGTGGCCGAGCTGAAGCTCGACCCGAAGATCAAGGGCAAGCCCTGCAAACATCTGCCCCTGCGCGACGGCGCGGAGAAGTCGCACCTCGACGGCTACGACGAGACGGTCATGTTCATCACCGCCCGTTCGCCCCGCAAGCAGGTGGTCGTGGATGTGAATATGAGCCCGCTCTCGGCCGAGGACGGTCGCCCCTACGCCGGGTGCTACGTCAACGCCGTCATCGACATCTTCCCCTACGTCCACCCCAAGAGCGGTGCGGGCATCTCCGCGTCACTGCGGGCGGTGCAGTTCAAGCGCGACGGCGATCCGTTCGGCGAGAAGCCGGTCGATCCGACCGAGGTGTTTGAGGACGAGAGCGGCGAAGAGACGCTCTGATACTGTTCGGTGCCGCGATCCATGGCTGGCTCGGCACCGGCCCCCCCCCTCCTGCGGGGAGCCGCAGGAGGGTGTTTAGACTTCACCGGGGAGCCACGCAGCCACGCCACTCCGAGAGGAGGCCCTAACCCGGCAACTGTCGTGCACTGACAACCTCACCCGTTCTCCTCCTTCGGTGAAGTCCAAACACCCTAGTCATACCCATGAAATTCCTACGCATCGAAAAATCGCTTACGTCCGCCGAGAACGTTGTTCTCACCATCGTCAACCGTCGTCCCGGAGCCACCCTCCTCAACTGCGATGAGGCGCATAATATCGAAGTCCGCATTGCGGATCTGTTCGTGCTGCCGGAGATGCCTGCCGGGTACATTCTAGCAGATGAGCAGGACATTCTGAAGGCAGAGAAAAAGGCGGGATTTGAAATAGAGGTCACCGACGACCTCGACCCCGCAGAAGTGAAACTCGGCACGGTGCAGGGGCTCTGACCGTGATCCACCTCGACTACGAAACCTACCAAGGGCTCTAACCTATGAACACTCCCCAAACAAAAACTGTTACCATAGTGGAAGCGGAGCAGTACGACGACGGATTCCCTCCCACCACCTTGCTAGACTTTAACGCATGGCTTCAAGCCCACATAGCGAGCATCCCACCCGAATACCGGAGCAGAGCCGAGATACTTTTCGACTCCCGTGAGAGTTATGGCGACGCTATCTACGTCACGGTCTGTATCTCCTACGAGCGTCCCGAGACCCCTGAGGAGTTGGCAGAGCGGATTCAGGGCTCCCGACACGCCCTCGCCGAGAAAGAGCTTCGGGAGCGGCTTCTCTACGAGCAGTTAAAAGCCAAGTATGAGCCGCTGGAGAATCCACCAGAGGAGCCGCTAGTCTCATGATTCACCTCGACTACGAAACCTACTCGCCTCTGGACCTGACTGAGGTTGGCGTTTTCCGCTACGCGGAAGATCCCGAGGCGGAGATCCTCATGTGCGCAGTTGCTTCCGAAACGGAAGGGCCGTTCCTGCTCGTCAATCCGAAGTGGGAGAGCGTGCGGGCGAGCGACCCCGAGGCGCGGCGCATCCTGGAGTCTGCCATCCCGACCGAGCCCGTAGCCGGTGAGGAGATTTGGGCGCACAACGCCCTGTTCGAGTTCGCTATCAGCAACGCCCTCTTGGAGAA
>Ga0208940_1004028_pt1 | contig 11890 bp, 9 predicted proteins | sample AD_JPNNA6_MetaG_FD_184445 | JGI IMG/M metagenome (GOLD analysis project Ga0208940, IMG submission 184445) | Active sludge microbial communities of municipal wastewater-treating anaerobic digesters from Japan - AD_JPNNA6_MetaG (SPAdes) (version 2) | ecosystem: Engineered > Bioreactor > Anaerobic >... | reverse complement strand
ATCGGCCAGCCGGACGCCGGTGGGATGACAGGCGGCGTGTACACACTCTCCGGCGGCTTTTGGGCTGGGCAGCCTGGCTACGACCTCTTCCTGCCGCTGATCAATAAATAACTTTCTCGACCATGGGACGCAGTACCGCAGTGCTGCGCCCCAAGACTGAATTTAACTTGAAGCTATTACTGGCTTTGGTCCAAGATCAGGCTTTGAATGGGAGAAAGTATCCCAATCATCCCTATGTGTTGACCCATATTCTTAATATATCTTGACTTTTAGTAAAAATATCCTATTATATAAGTAAGAGTCCAAACCAACGTTATTCTGTTTCGATCACCGCAAAAAAGCGTTGATCATAAAGCCTTTGTGGCTTGTTTTAACATCTGTTCGCTTATTCAAATAAAAGGAGTAGAAATGAATACCAAACGTCTTATCAAGAGCGGCATGCTCGCCGTGCTCTTCCTCATCCTCGCTGTCAGCCTGGCGTTCGCCCAGGCACCTCTGGGCACAGCCTTCACTTATCAAGGCCAGCTCAAGAGCGAAGGTCAACCCTACACGGGTACGTGTGACTTCCAGTTTGGGCTCTATGACGTCCCCACTGAGGGCACGCCCTTAGGCAATCTCCCCCTCACTGGGGTTCCCCTCACTGAGGGCTTTTTCACCGTCCAGCTTGATTTTGGCGCATACGCATTCACAGGTGAAGCGCGCTATCTGGATATCAGCGTGCGCTGCCCAGCCGGAACGGGTGACTTCACCCAACTGCAACCCCGCCAGCAACTGACCGCTGCCCCGTATGCCCTCTACGCCACTAACAATTGGTCTGTAACCGGCAATGCCGGCACGACCCCGGGCACAAATTACCTTGGAACCAGCGATGATCAAGCCTTGGAAATCAAGGTCAATAACCAGCGCGTTTTTCGGTTTGAACCGAACACGACCAGCCCGAACTTAATTGGTGGATACTCTGGCAACGCCATAACCACCGGTGTGTATGGGGCGACCATCAGTGGAGGAGGCACTTCAAATGAGCTTAATAGTGTAACTGATAATTATGGTTCAATTGGCGGCGGGGGTAGTAACCAAGCCGGTAACGCTGACCCAGATCTCACCAATGCAATAGATGCAACGGTAGCTGGTGGTCACGGCAACAAAGCTAGTTATATGGGCTCTTTTGTTGGTGGGGGACTCTTCAACTTAGCCGGCGGATTTGTATCATCTATTAGTGGTGGTGAGGAAAACGAGGCAAGCGGGGTTTATTCATATATTGGTGGTGGTGGCTATAACACCGCCAGCGGTTATGGCTCTACGATACCAGGAGGATACGCTAATACCGCATCTGGGATGTATAGTTTTGCTGCAGGCAAGCAAGCTAACGCAACCAATAATGGCAGCTTCGTTTGGGCAGATTCGCAAAGTGCCGCATATAATGATCATGGGATAAACACCTTCAACGTCCGTGCCCAAAACGGCGCCTTCATTGATGCTGCACCATCTAAAAGCCCGGGCTTGAGAGTTATCAATACTAGTTCCGGCACCTCTGCGGGTGATGGCACTGCTGTTCTCGGTGTATCTATCAGCAACTATGGCTATGGTTTAAATGGTTGGAATTATGTCAATGGCGTTGGCGTGGGCGCTTGGAGCTATGGTGGCAACCTGATAGAAGCCTATGCTGGGGGTTTTCCATTAGAAACCTTGCGCTTTTACGTGGATAATGCGGGAAATGTTCGTTATGCTGGTACTTCAGCTCCTATGGTTGCAATCCCTTCCCCTACAGGGGGCGCGTCAAGCTATGTCTCACTCTACGGCATTGCCGCAGCTGAAGCCTGGTACGAGGATTTGGGTTCCTCCAGCTTAGCGAGCGGCAAAGTGAAGGTGAGCATCGACCCGCTCTTTGCCCAGACGGTCAACCTGACCGAGGACTACCAAGTGCAGGTGACCGCCACTTGCAATGAACCCGTGCTGCTCTACGTGAGCGAAAAAACAACCTCTTATTTCACCGTGCAAGGCGTGCGCCTGGATGGTAAGCCTTCCAATTGCGCCTTCGACTACCGCATCTCCGCCAAAGCGGTGGGCTATGAGACCGTGCGCCTGGAAGCCGTGGATATCCCTGAACCCGTCATCAGCGAAAGGGAGGAGTAGCTATGAAACGCCATGCTAAACCTAACTTGCGCGTGCTGCTCTTCGCCGGGCTGACGTTGCTCTTGACCTTGCCGGTCTTAGCCCAGTCCGGCGGGGAACTCAACCTCTCCTGGAACACAGTCGATAGCGGCGGCGGCACCTTCAGCAGCGGTGGCGGCTATGCCCTGGGTGGCACAATCGGTCAGCCGGACGAGGGCACATTGACAGGCGGAGCGTGCACGCTTTCCAGCGGCTTTTGGGCTGGGCAGGCAACTCCTCTCCCGCTGCCCAGCTACGACCTCTTTCTGCCGCTGATCAACATATAAATCCCGAACATGAGGCGCAGCGCCAATGTACTGCGCCCCAGCCATTCCCCTTTCTCATCGAAAATTAAACATTCTCATAGACTTCTCTCAGCTAAGGCTGATATGTATATACAAAAAATAAATAAATCTTTCCTAAAATGTCGTTACATTCAAAGAGGATAGAAAATCTTCTTGAAAGGAAGTGTAAGCCATGAAAAAAAGAAGTGTTGTTTTAAGCGTTCTAGTAGTTTTGGTCCTAATCGCTAGTGCGTCTGCCTTGCTGCATACTTCATCATCTAACGTTGCTGCCCAAACGGGAACGGCAACCGCCACGCCCACCGCCAGCGTAACTCAAACCGCCAGTGGTAGTTTGCTCACCTATGGCACGGTAATCGAGCAGGTGCAGAGTATCTACCGAGGCATCTACGATACCGTCAACCCGTCGGTAGTTAACATCCAAGTGCTGGGTACCTATAACTACGGGTTTTATGTCGGTGCTGTTTCTTCGCAAGGCTCCGGCTTTGTGTGGGATACCCAGGGTCATATTGTGACCAACAATCACGTGGTGGAAAACGCTTATAACATTACCGTAACGTTTTCTGATGGCACAACTACTACTGCTGAGGTGGTTGGCACCGATGTGCAAAGTGACTTGGCAGTCATTAAAGTTGACCCCACTGGACTTACACTCCATCCAGTGAGTTTAGGCGATTCGCAGATAGTGAAAGTAGGCGACCTGGTGATTGCGATTGGCAACCCCTACGGCCTCGCCGGCTCGATGACGCAAGGGATCGTCAGCGCGCTCTCGCGCTCCCTGACGGTGGATAGCTCCAACCCCTTTTCATCCAGCACATATACCATCCCGGATATTATCCAGACGGATGCCGCCGTGAACCCCGGTAATTCGGGCGGCGTGCTTGTCAATACGTCTGGAGAGGTCATCGGGGTTACTTCGGCGATACAGTCCACCACGAACGCCAACGCCGGCATCGCCTTCGCCATCCCCTCCCACATTGTGGAGCGTATTGTGCCGGTGCTCATTAAAGATGGAAAATATCAACATCCCAGCTTAGGTCTCTCTGGCATCACGCTGACGGCCAATTATGCCACCGAGATGGGTTTGGATGCCAACACGCATGGCGTGCTGATTACCGACATTACCCCCGGCGGCGCAGCGGACATAGCCGGTCTGAAAGAGACGACTCAGCAATACACACGTTATAATCGCGGGGTCATCATCTTTGGTGATGTCATCACTGCCATCGATGGCAACCCAGTGCGCACCTACGAAGATCTCGTCTCCTATATCTTCAATAAGACTGAAGTTGGTCAGAAAGTGGAGCTTACCATCCTGCGCGATGGAAAAGAGATGACCGTCACAGCAACCTTACAATCTGAGTAATCGCCAGCCCGAGAATATAACTACCACTGGAAGCAGAGCTGCTCTAGGAGGGGCAGCTCTTTACTTTATGTTTCCAAAATCTTATACATGTAGAGCCTCTACAAGTTTTAGAAAATATGGATTTGGCTTCTATAATTTTCCTTAAATAGACTAAAAGAGTACAAAATATGCCATCTAATCCCAAAAATCAAGCCCAAGTTGTTTACTTTAGCCATGGCGGTGGGCCACTGCCCATCCTTGGTGACCCTGGCCACAAAGCCATGGTGGAGTTTATGCGCCATTTACCCAGCCAGCTTCATCGGCCGGATGCTATTGTGGTGATTAGCGCGCATTGGGAAGAAAAGCAAGCCACCTTGCTTGGAGCGGCTAATCCGCCGATGCTTTACGACTATTATGGCTTCCCGGAAGAGGCTTATCAGATTAATTATCCTGCGCCAGGAGCCCCGGAACTCGCACAGCGCGTCGCTAACCTGCTCGAGCAAAACGGCATCCCAGCGCGCATAGACCCCGCGCGTGGTTTTGACCATGGCCATTTCATCCCGCTCAAGCTAATGTACCCTGAAGCAGATATCCCTTCCATTCAGCTTTCACTGGTCCGGGGGTTAGACCCAGCCAGACATCTTGCCATAGGCAGTGCGCTGCGCGAGTTGCTGCCGGAAAACATCCTCTTCATCGGCTCTGGATTTTCTTTCCATAATATGCGCGCCTTCTCTTGGGGAGATAAAGTCTACCCAGACCCAGCTAATGATGCTTTTCAGGATTGGCTGATAGACACAATTGCCAATCCGGTTGTTTCACCAGAAGATCGAGAAGAACGGCTGCTCAACTGGGAAGAAGCGCCTAACGCTCGGTATTGCCACCCGCGCGAAGAACATTTGCTGCCGGTTTTTGTTTGTGCATCAATAGCCGGCAAACCCGGGAAAGTCGTTTTTGATGACTTGATTTTTGGCAAACGCGGCTTGGCTTTCCTCTGGCAGTGGGAAGCAGACTAAATGCCCATCCACGCGGAGAGTAAGAAAACAAAGATCGACCCCACAATAATGCCTAAAGAGGTCCAATGCACGCTGCCATATTCGCGTGCCGAGGGAATTAGCTCATCCAGGGTGATGTAGACCATTACACCGCCGGCAAAAGCCAAAGCTCCCGGGATTAGGTTTTGAAAGCTGCCCAGGAACAAGCCGGCGAGCACGGCGCCTAATGGCTCTGCCAAACCGGAAAGGGCGGCTATGCCTAAAGCATAACCGCGCTTGGCTCCGCCTTTAGAAAGTGGCAGTGCTGTAGCCAAACCCTCTGGGATGTTGTGCAGCATAATCGCCATGGCAATGAACAAGCCAAACTGTGGGTTGTGCATGTAGCCGGCGCCCACCGAAATGCCTTCCGGTAAGTTGTGCAGCGAGATTCCAATCGCCAAGAGCAGTCCCGAATTGATTAATTTGGCATCCACAGCTGCGCCCTCATGGCTAAGCCAATGCGCACCGCGCCTATGCCGGCGCCTTTTCTGCGTAAAGTCGGGGTGAACCTGTGCATCATCCGCCTGGGCTAGATCTTCAGCGTGATGACCATGAAATTCAACTTGCCCAAAGCGTAAATGCGGGGCAAGATAGTCCAACGTGAGCATGAAAAGCGCGCCGATGGCGAAGCCCAGTGTGGCAGCTTTTGGCCCACCCAGCTCCCAGGCTTCATTAACCAGCTCCATAAACGAGAGACAAATCATCACACCGGCTGTGATGCCCATGAGAAACCCATAAGCCCGCCTGCCCGGCCGGCGAATAATTGCCAGGGCTCCTCCTAATGCTGTGCCCATGCTGGCAACCAGGCTGAGCAGCAATACATTCACCAAGGGTGAAAATTGATCAAACATTTAAAGTGACCTGTTCTTTCTGAATGGGTAAACCCATTCTGCATTAAGCTGGGCGTTATTGTACTCTTATCAGCGGAAATTACCAAAATCCAATCAAGAGGGTATTGAAGATGTCCAGAACATTAATAAATGAATAATTTTATATTCAAGAAGATCAACATATGTTTATAAACCCCACCCTTTGATTCCCCTCCCCAGCGTCTCGTTTCAGTGTAAAACTTTCCACCCGGTGCTGGTGAGGTAAAAGAATTATGCAGGTTGGGGCAGATTGAAACTCTTAACTTTAATAAATTTGGATGTAATCGATTAACCTATGTTTTTTAAAATCATCAGAAATATTTATTGAAATTTCGGTTATAATGGTGAGTAATGTCCATACTAATTTTTCAAAAGGAATCAAAAATGAAAAATTATCTTAAACAAAAACCTTACGTGATGAAAACAATCAGGCATTCTCTTGCCATCCTTCTGGTTTTCGTAATCCTCTTTGGGCTTGCTGCCTGTGGAAAACAAGAACCCGCTGAAACAGAACCGACAAGCGTAGAACAAGAGCCCGACCTTCAAGCTCTGCAAACGGCAACTGAAGTTGTTGAGACAGAACCGATCGTCGTTGAACGGGAGCTGGGTCCGCAGCCTTTGCTAACTGCAAACGAAGCTACCGCGCTAACATTAAGGTATTACGTCTATGCCCGGCTCAAAACTGAAGAGCTCTTACTGGCAGATTTCACCTCCATGCCCGAAGGGGCGTTTGAAGCCCAAATGGATGAGCTGGTCGCAATCTGGCAAACCGCAGAAGCACTCGCTTCAGAGGCTGAGCAAATCACCAACCAAGCAATCTTATTATTGGAAACAGCAACTGGTTATCAATTACAAAATCAATTTGGAAGCCTTGATTCGAGAAGATCAGATGTTCCATCAATCGCGCTTGCCAGTTATACCGGTCAGGGGATCGACCGGCAAACCTGGGCTGAAAACCTGACAAAGCAATATGACGCATTGCGGGGCGCGCAGCGTTATAAACAACTCGCGGAGCAGCTCGGCACTGACACAAAAACAGCCGTCGAGCAAATGGAACTGGCGCAGAAAATCATCCGTGATGCCGCATATCTGGAAGAAGCCCAGGCTGAGGTAGCCGAGTACACCCGCAGCATCAACGTTGTGGAGGGATACAAGACAGTCAGCAAGGTGGGACTGTTCGTTGGGGCAACCATTGCCACCGGAGGCGGCGCGCTGACCGCGTTGGCTGGCAGCAGTATGTCTGTGCCTGTGGCTGGGGCTGTGATCGTGGGTGGCGTGGACTGCATCGTGGACGTTGGCAAGACCACCAGCTCCATCATATTGGGTGAAGATCATCAGGTAACGGTAGATTTTGAAAAAGCCGGGGATGTGATCCAGCCAGTTTCTATGGTGATGGGTCTGGCTACGTTGGATCCAAGCTCTGCAATCGAAAGGGTCGCCTTCATAGGCGAAGCGATGATGGAGTGGAGTAATCCAGGGAAAATTACTGGCATTGCGGTGGAAATGACAAAAAACGCGACCTCACGTGTTCTGGCAAAGCTCATAAGCGCGATGGAAGGGAACCTCCCGGATGTCGAGAGGACATTGGAAGATTTGAAACTATCTCTTCCTAAAGAAGAAGGAACCTCTTTGGCAAAGTTGATACTTGCAAATACTGTCGGTTCCGAGGAGGCTCAAGCAAAAATGCAGGAGCTTAAGGCGCAAATGGCACAGCTGGCTGGAGAGGATGCGGATCAAAGCCAGGAGGAAGGAACTCTTACCGGCGAACAACAGGAACCTACCACAGGACCCATCACGTCGAATGGCATCGCCGGCACTTATAGCGCCACCGCAGGGGTACTGTACACCGCGGAAGATGTAGAAGCTGAGGACATGTATGTTACATTGCAACTCAACGAAGGCGGTACAGGCACAGCAAACGTAAATGGCTTTAGCGGAGATGCAGTATACGCTGGCAACTCAGTAAAATTTTCCGTAACAATGACGGAAGATGGCCTTACAGCTTCCTGTGTGTTCGATGGAACAGCTAGCCAAAGCGGCAGCCAAGCTTCCATAAGCGGGATTATGCAATGTTCCATGTGGGGCATTACCTTAGCCACCTATAGCTGGACCGCGCAAAAGTAATCATGATTCAGCAGTCCTGTAAAATTGTTTAAACGCTCAGGCATATCGTTAAACACTTACAAAAAGGAGATGGTACGAAAGGTTTAAAGGAAGCAATCATATTTGCGTTTGGTGCTCACAGCGGGCAGGGTGAAGGCAGATTGAAATTCTTAACTTTGAAAAATTTGGATGAATCGATTAACCAATGTTTTTCAACGCCCCCCAATCAAAAATGGCGCAGGTAGAAATAGGAACTATACTGCATCACCCATAGGAAATCTCTCCATGGGAATATTTTATGCCTATAGCATCATTGCCTGAAGTTGCTAACGCTTATAGATACGTCGTGCGGTCTTCTAAGTTCGGGATCGAGCACAAGAAGCGGAATGGCTCTTCACCGATGGTGGCATAGGCATGCGGCATGCCGGCTGGGATAAAGACCACATTCCCCGCCCCCACTTCAAAGTGCTCATCGCCGAGCGTAACCTTGGCTTTCCCGCTGAGCACATACTGCTCATGCTCCACGGTGTTGGTGTGCAGCGGCATTTTGCTGCCCGGCTGAATGGTGAAGCAGCGCATGGCAAAATGGGGTGCCTCTTCAGCCGAAATCAGCACTTGCTTGCTCACACCTACGGCATTCGGGACTGCCTCGCTGGGAATATTATCGATGTGCTTTACAGACATACGCACTCCTATTGAGTAATCTTTGTAAATATTATATCTTAGGAGTTTAATGGATTAGATTTTCGCTAATATCCTGAGCTAAACTGTTTAACATTTTTCACTGTTAAGCCTCTCTCTGCAGGGTATAATCCCAATTGGTTTGTGATCTACGCAAAAGAAAACAGGAGGCTTTGCGTATGCTGGTTGTACACTATAAGCATCTTCAAATTGAATGCGTTCAAGGCGATATCACCCGCCAACCGGATGTGGACGCCGTGGTCAATGCTGCCAACGCGGAGCTGCTGCCTGGCGGCGGCGTGTCAGGTGCGATCCATCGGGCTGCGGGCCCGCGCTTAGCTGAAGCTTGCCAGCCGCTTGCGCCTATTAATCCTGGGCAGGCTGTAATCACGCCAGCCTTTAACCTACCCAACCGTGCGGTCATCCATTGTTTAGGGCCCATATATGGCGTGGACACACCCGCGGAAACGCTTCTCTCAGCGTGTTACCGCAACGCTTTGCGTTTAGCTGAAAAAGAAGGTCTGACGTCCGTCGCATTCCCCGCAATCTCTACGGGCATCTTTGGCTACCCCTTTTCCGAAGCTGCCCGCATTGCCATCCATACTGTGTTGGATGAAGCGGAGCAGCTCTCAGCCGTGCAGCGCGTGCGCTTTGTGCTCTTTGGGCAAAAAGATTATGACATCTATGCGCAGCTCCTGCCCAAGATCATCCGCCTGCGGGAGGAATATGCCCGTCATGCGCTCTTCACGGACCTTTACGAGCTGACCATGATGCAAGCTTACCAGGCTGAGGACATGCTGGACCAAGCGGTCTTCACGCTTTCAGTGGGCAGGCTGCCCCAGGAGCGCAACTTCCTACTGGCGGCCGGCCTGGGCACAGTGCTCGATTACCTTGAGAATGTGCGTTTTGACCAAGCCGCTCTGGATTATCTCGCCACCCTGCCGTTCTTCAAGCCTCAATTTATCGAGTCCCTGCGCAATTTCCGCTTCACAGGCGAGGTTTACGCACTGCCGGAGGGAACTCCTTTTTTTGCCAATGAGCCCATCCTTGAGGTAATTGCACCTCTTCCGGAGTGTCAATTCATTGAGACTTACCTCATGAACCAGATTCACATCCAAACGCTACTGGCGACTAAAGCCCAGCGTGTGGTGCAGGCTGCCGGCGGGCGCGCGGTGGTCGATTTTGGCGCCCGCCGCATTCATGGTGTAGACGCGGCTGTGAAAGGCGCTCGCGCCTTCTTTATCGGCGGGGTCAACGCCACCTCAAACGTCCTAGCCGGCAGGGAATATGGCATCGCTGTCTCCGGCACGATGGCGCACTCTTACGTGCAGGCGCATGAAACGGAGCTGGAAGCCTTCCGAGCTTTCACGCAGCTTTACCCCAAGACATTTTTGATCGCGGATACTTATGGCAGCCTAAAGGGTGTGCAGGACGTCATCGAACTGGCTCACGAGCTGGGTTCGGACTTCCATGTAGCTGGTATCCGCCTCGATTCGGGCGACCTCGTTGCGCTTTCCCGCCAGGCACGTCAAATGCTGGATGACGCAGGCTTGCAGCAGGTACAAATCTTTGCCAGCGGCGGGCTGGACGAATACAAAATCCAAGAGCTCCTAGCAGCTGGGGCACCCATTGACGGCTTTGGCGTCGGGACGGCAATGGGCGTCTCGAGTGACGTCCCCAGCTTAGATATTGCCTACAAGCTTACCGAATATGCCGGGCATGGGCGCGTAAAACTCTCCTCAACCCGCACGGTCCTGGCAGGGCGCAAGCAGGTTTTCCGCCAGGCGCAAGGCAACCAGGATGTGGGAGACACCATCGCCCGCGCCGAGGAGCAGCTCCCAGGACGACCGCTGCTCGTGCCCGTCATGCGCGGAGGGTACCGCCTGCAAGCTGCCGAGGTGAGCTTGCCACAGGCGCAGGCATACGCAAGGGAGCAGCTCGCCCGCCTGCCACAAGCGCTGCTGGCGCTCGAAAAAGCCAAGGAGCCTTATCCCGTTGTCATTTCCCCAGCGCTGCACGAGTATCAACAGGAAACCCAACGGCGTTTTACAGAGCAAGAGGAGGAATAAAATGACAGAGCTCAGCTTTGCCTTTCAACCGGGGGATGCTATCTTAATTATCGATGTTCAGAATGATTTCTGCCCCGGCGGTGCCTTGCCCATTGCGGAGGGCGACCAGGTAGTGCCAGTGCTCAACGCATGGATCGACGCAGCCAGCCAGGCTGGCATACCGGTCTATCTGAGCCGCGACTGGCACCCCAAGTATCACCCCAGCTTTACTGAGGAAGGCGGTCTTTGGCCAGTGCATTGCCTGCAAGATACTCCAGGCGCAGCTTTCCACCCCGGGCTGCACATCTCGCCAGAGGTGGTAATCGTCACCAAAGGCACGCGCTTTGACCAAGACCAGAACTCCGCTTTTGATCAAACCGGCTTAGCCGTGCACCTGCGCAAAGCCGGCATCCTGCGTCTTATTGTTGGCGGGCTGGCGGAAGATGTGTGCGTACTTGCCACCGTGCTAGATGCGCGCACCGAGGGCTTTGCCGTGAGCGTGATTGCCGCCGGAACCCGGCCGGTGACCCCTGCTGGCGGTGCGGCAGCCCGGCAGAAAATGACAGCCGTTGGCGTTGAGCTGCTGTAATGAAGTAACTCATTCTCGCCAGTCTCCGAATGCGTAGCCTACCCATAGGGTACCGTGCGAGCGGGTTTGACCATCGTTTACTTGTTCTCGCTGGTGTCCCCAGTGCAGAGCCTCCTGTAAGGACCAGCGAGAAAACTTGACCGTAGGTCTCCACAGCCATTTGGCATAGTCAGGAGAGTGCGCAGCCTACCCGTAGGGCAGCATGCAAGTACAAACTCTCGCCATTTTGAACAGTTTGGGTTATTATTTGGGCAATTTAACCCGGTTCGGAAAGAGATGCTCAGCGAAGATAACTCCACTTACACAGAAACTTTCGCAGTCCCGACGTATGAATGCGACGCTAACCTGCGCTGGAAGCCATCCGCTTTTCTGCAGCACATGACCGCAGCCGCCAATGCGCACATCGACCTTTTAGGCGAAGGCTACCAAACTCTGCTCGACCAAGGGCTGGTGTGGGTACTTTCGCGCATAAAGTTCAGGTTCTTTAGCTTTCCACGCGTGGAGGAGCAGATTGCCATCCGCACCTGGCCCAAAACCATCCAGCAGAAGCTCTTCTTCATCCGCGATTACGAAATCCTGAACGCGCAGGGTGAACTGCTCACCGTCGCCACTTCGGCGTGGCTGATGATGAACATGCAGACCCACCGGCTGGTGCCGCCTTCCTCCTTGCAGCTGAACCTGCCGCAAAACCCCAGCCGACATGCTTTAGATGAGCCGCTGGAAAAGCTCACTCCGCCTGCGGATGGCGAGGAAAGGCTGCGCTTGCGTGCC
>Ga0208940_1004027_pt1 | contig 11890 bp, 10 predicted proteins | sample AD_JPNNA6_MetaG_FD_184445 | JGI IMG/M metagenome (GOLD analysis project Ga0208940, IMG submission 184445) | Active sludge microbial communities of municipal wastewater-treating anaerobic digesters from Japan - AD_JPNNA6_MetaG (SPAdes) (version 2) | ecosystem: Engineered > Bioreactor > Anaerobic... | reverse complement strand
TTGGTTCTCTTCAGAAGCTTGCTGATGAAGTCCATATGTGGGAGAAAGAGAGAAATGCAATTGGAGCAACTGTTAGATGGCAGTTCAATAAAGATAATGCCAGATCTAAACTTCATAGACATTACAATAATTTAAAAATTAATGTTACGGAGCACTAGAAGGTATTCATCTATGGACGTGGAGTGAAATGTGGGACTGCAGGGCTAACCCAAATTACAGAACTTTCGGCACGCTGCCCTGGTTTCCGCTTAGATCTTCATTTTTCAAGTTTCATAAATAATATAGATAAGCACGAGCTCCATATCATTGAGACTCCAATGCTGCTCTCCGGCATATTCAGCTCTTATTGAGCTTTTAAAGGGGGTAATTGTCTTGCACGTAACGAAGTCGTCTCGAAACTATATAGCTTCTCCTGATGTAATGCCACACCAGGGGTAGCAATGGAATTCAGGGAGCTGACGGATGCTCAGTGGTCTTTCATCAAGCCTCATCTTCCGCCGCAGCCAATAGTAGGCAGAAAGAGAGCAGACGACCGGAAAACGATCAACGGAATATTGTATGTACTGGCAACAGGCTGCGGATGGCGAGGTATGCCGCGAAGCTCCGTCCTCCCCCCACACGTTCGATCGCTCGGAAAGTGATGTTGGCGCGTTCTCGGAGTCGGATCACCTGCCGATCTCGTTTAGACTACCTGCCAATGCAATGCGCCCATTGACGCCGATATCATGAATTGTGCGGGTAATGCGGGTAATTGCGTACTGCATTCTTTGATTATGTGGTTCTCCTTCATGGGATTATTTATGTACGGCAAAGAATCCATAGCAATAGAGCCCGCGACATTTCGGAGCATGCGCGACCAATAAGCTGCGCCAGCGTGAAGCCCGTAGACCTCGTTTATACTGTCATCTCCTGAAAAGGATTTTTGGAAGATGCCCAATGCGGGTCCTGCCCGGCCACCCCCAAATCATGGCGGAGTGCAGATCTTGCATGGGACTTATCCAGCCGCCCTGGTCTCGGCCGAGCTGGAGAACGTGATCAGGTTGCTCAGACTTATTTCCTGAGCCCATCTGCAGTTCGGATAATGGTATTGTTTCTCGGGATCCGACGAATGTGCCGGCGGTCCGGATCACGCTGCAGCGTTATCACGATCTTGAGTAGAATTTGGGATTTTTGAGACAACTTCAGAGTCAGAGGATTCTGCATCTCTGCTGGTAGATCGAAACATGCTTTAAGGTGGCAATACAAATAAACAATCATGAAGCTGGCTCTTATCTTAGCTGCATTGATGATAATCGGGGTGGCAATGGCCGAACGCGAAACTGCAGAAGTCAATGGATTCAAGGTGTCCTTTGATCTAAATGAAACCCATGACACCGCCATTGATCCGGGAGATGGCATCAACGGATCTGTAGCGATCAGGACTTTTGACGGCTCTCTTACCTGCCATTTATTCCGATACCCTGAGCCGTTCTCGCTGAACTCCACTTGGATAAGGGATAATTTGGCTGCTTTGGCACGGAATGGAATTCCGGCGGAACAAATTGATGTTGATAATATCCATGGAATTTTCATAATTTCGATGAGCAAGGATACTGGAGAGCCGATATACAGCGCAGGTTATTATCCTGATATACAAGAGGGGACGGCAAATGCCTTTGTATCGATTACCAGCACCCTTCCATTCTATGCTACAGCTGACATGATAAGAACGATAGAGGTTACGGTCTGAAACGATATCTATTCTTTTTTGCCTCACCCAATTGTTTTAGAGTAGCTAGCCTTTGACCTCACATGTGCAATCGAAAATTTCATTTCTCTTCCGTCCAAGGTCGTCGTTGCCTGAAAGGCTCATATCTTCCAGGCAGTCGGAATAGCACGGGAGCCAATTGCGATACCAGACGGCGTTCTCCTCATCAGTATCGTTAATATTTTCGAATGACGAACCCATTTTCGATCTTTCTGGTCAGATCAAACCGGCCATAATATCGCTCATCTCCTTCGCTGATAGCAGGATATGCCTGAAGCTTGACATTGTACTGCGGATCTCTCAGTCTATAGCTCAAGTCCGCGATTCCAGTGGTCTTTGCATGTACCAGATGCGCCAGATATTTTGTCGGCTTAAACTCGGCCAAGAGGATGACATCATCTGTAGTCAGCACTGTGGCATTCATCCTTTGAAGCCTGAGCACAGACCTCTGTTCCTTGAATAGCTCCTGATTATAGAGGAAAGTTGCCCCTACAAAGTCGCCATTGTTTCCCTCAAAATCGCGGTTATTTATCTGCTGGCCAAAATATGTTAGAGATCTATTTACCGTCAGGAAGACTGGCCAAATCTCGTTCTTGTACTCGATAGTATATATCTCAGTTCCAGCAGGTTTTTTAATCGTGATCTCGATCTCGTCTGTCGGGTGGACGGACGATTGCATCTTTATTTCGTCTGTTGATCGGTAAATGCCTTTTAGGGAGTTGGTCCTTTGCCTGAGCAGCACATCGTTAGCTCCAATTTCTTCGTAGTAGGATTGGTATGGACTTAGCATTCTCCCATGGTATTCAACAGGGGACACGCTGCCCTCCACAGAGCTTGATAAGAAGAAGCTGGTATTGCTGCTCTGGCGATAGATGTACCAGTGAGACGAATTAGTATCAACGCTGCTTGACCAGTAGTCGGCACTGGCATTCAAGGCTAGGGCAGCCAATGAGATCAAGAGGACGATTGCAAGGGGCACTTGCTTCATCGTTAACATTTATGTCTCAGAGGCTAATGAAGTTAATCATAGGAGATGGATAATCTGGCTTCTTCTAGCATGAAAGTAAAAAGAATAAAAACAAAAAAAAGTCATAATGTTGATGGGCTAAAAAGCATCTAATGGAAATCGTTCTTTGCGGTTGCAGAAAGGCAGGCTATAAAAAAGAATAGCGGCCTCATTTCTGAGGCCTAAGAATACAATTGTATTATATCTACGTTACCATTTTCCGGATAGGCTACTGCCATATTCATTAATCCATTCGGATTAAGCACTGTGTTATATTCGTAGTCACTGTCTCCTGATGTACTTGATGCCGATGCTTTAAGATCGACCCTTTCGCCATCCGTATAGTAGAAGGTCATTTGGCCTGCGAGAAGTTCAAGCTCTCCTGTAGAGTCGTCTTCATATAGCCCTGCTCCATTAAATCCGAAAAAGATGCCATTCTTTAATATCGCATTGGCGACTACGCTACCGCCATAGTATGCAAGGTCCTCTAGAGGAGAATTCGATGCTGATGCGCGTAGATTGACCTTTTCTCCAGAAGCCATAATTATGCCATATCCCGTCACTGTAGATCCGTCATCGAACGCTGCAGTGGTAAATGGCTCAAGAGAAGGTTCTACCCAGTAACCTCCATTTGTGATTCCGGTGCTCGTTGATGCGGTCGCTATATTGGTTGAAGCCGTATCTTTAGCGACAATATTCGAACCCCATGCGTCATAAATATATCTACCAGCAATAGCTGATTGGCCCCAATCAAAATCGCCGGCGCCAGTCCATCCCTCGTAGGCGGGTCCCCCGTATTCGTAGTCGCCATAAAACTCCACAGGCATGGGGGAATCTCCGTCGTAGTTCTCGCTGGCAGAAGCAAGCAAGGCATTTGTCACTTTGGCTCTTGCCTGATCTGAGGCTCCTTCATTGATAGTGATCTTCATACCTTCTGCATAAGCGAAGGATTGTCCCGCTTCGGCGCGTTGTTCTGAACCTCCCAGCCAATAAGCACCGAATTCACCGAGTCCCGCCCCAGCGTATCCGGAATATTTCCTGAGCGATCCGTCTTCGACTTTTATACCCGCGCTCGCCTTGTTTCCATCAGCATCTGAAGCGCTTTGAGAGCATTCTATCGTGGCTGCTTGACCTACATCCAACCACTGTTCAGCTAGAGCATAGGTGCTATCAACACCTTCTGCGGGGGTGAGTAGATGATCATAGTAGAGGTCCTCGCCATCGATCACTTTCGCGCTTATCTTGGCCCAATCGCCATTGCCGTCCGTAACCTGGTGGGAGTGAGTGAACCTTCCAAAGTGGCCAACAATAGAGATTGGCAACTCCTCCGCTGAACCTCCACCAAGCGAAGTTCCAAAACTTACAGATGTGCCTATATCGGTATCAAATCCCAAGTTCATTGCGTCGTGAGATCCACCGCTTCCAGTCCCAATTCCAACATTCAATTCGCATGCAACTGGTTTAGCAGCTGTTAAAAGTATTGCAGTAACCAAAAGCATTTTAATATACTTTCTCATGACGTCCCTCCTTCGAACCCAAATAATCCGCCACCTGGCTATCGCCCGTTTATCTTAGCCCTTATTTGGAGCTACAACCTTCGATGCAGGGCCAAGTGAAGGATTCATGAATAGGTATTCACTATTATTGTTATTAATAATTATCGAGCCTCCTTAGCCTCGATATAATAGTCCCGCAAGTAATTTGATGCTCAGAAAATTATTGGCCCAATACTGGACTGTTTTGGAGATCGTAGGATCGGGATCCCGATCGAAGCAGGCCAGTTAGTCTTCATCATCTCACGAATATGCCCCGAGAGTCGTCTGCATCCTCCCCGCCTTGGCCCCTCTCGGCTCCTCGTAGAAGCAGAATACCCGGTCGGCCAGGTCTGCCATCTTCTGCAGGTGCGGGTCCATTGCAGGCGAGTACAGCAGGATGAAGCTCTATATCCATGATCGAGTACTATGGATCAAAGGGTTCTCCCACAGGATGAAGCGTGCGATAGGAGCTGGATACCAGGGTAGAGCTATTATTAGCAGGCAATCGGCTGCATCCTGACTACCTGCTCTGGCAAGGCAGTCACGGAGGTGGATTTCTCAGCGGATGCGGGTAGTGCGGGTACTTGCATGGTGCAGCCAGCCGAACTCAGAATGAATGACAAATATTTGGAGAGAGTGTTATGAATACCCGCATTACCCGCATCCTCTGAAAAATCGAGAGCAATAACCGTCGAGCTCGAGCGGGTAATCGTTTGTATTTGTTGGATGCTGGCTAAGCATAACGATTCTTAAGAGTTGCATGAATGTTGGCACAAGTTGAATAGTTGGAACATGATCCTGATAGCTAACGGTTTCTCGAGATCAACCTCGCAGGTCGATAACCTTTCGACTTCGCGCACTTAATGAACATATATGTACATCTTGCGGCTTATTCATACGTTATCTGGTGTCAAAAGGCCATTTTAAAATTTTTATAATTTTTTTACGTGTTGCAGTATATTGGGGGGAGAAAAGTGCCCCCCCAGGAAAGAAGAATGAACGAGCTGAGATTCAGAAGGAGATTTTCCAAGTCGTTTGGAAATAAAGCTGCGGCGATCACAGTGCCGCGGTCAATTGCACAGGCATGGCAAGAACACAACATGGTAGACCTTGTTTTTGATGGGGATTGCCTGGTGATCAAACCATCAAGTGAAGGCAAGCGAACACCGGGAGCCGAATCTCGATGATGAGAATACCGTGCATCGTTTTTGCACTCGGGTATCTCCTGGTGATTGCCTGTTAACGATTTCAGGATGATGTACATGAAAAAGAAAAAAGAAGAACGGTTGTTATATGAAGAATTCATAGCAGATTGTGCCAGATATGCTAAGGAATGGAAGAAGGAAACGGAAAAAATTATCGAACAGAATCTCAAGGATATTGAGTATCTACGCAGGAAATATGCATCGAAGTAAAGAAAAGGAAGTCTAGCTCGCTAATCCCGAGCTAGACCACTCTTGGAGAGTATTCAAATGATTTGTAATCAAAGTAGTTTATACGTAAAGTGCAGTAAATTTATACTAAATTTTGAATTGATTTGTGAGCATTTACAGTCGGGCGGAGTGGAACAGAATGTCTGAATCCGCAATTCCAACGACTGACACTGAACCAGCAGGCGACCCGCAGAGCATGGGGCCGGGTCGAACAGTTGGCGACCAGGTGAATCTCTTGCTGGCTTACCTTCGCCATAATTATTCCTCCAGCACCTTATCATCCGAGAGCAAGATTGCCCCGCTCTACGACGATCTCAATATGGATATGCTCATGCAGTTGTCCAGGAGAGATTCGATTGCATTCAATCAAGTGGTCAATGATATAGACGGGATAACCGGCCTGGGAGTGAAGGCTCTGAAGGATGCGGTGAACAAGAGAGCCGCTAGCGGAAGAGACGCTTCCGTCAACGAAGATGTCCAGACGGCAGCAGTGCCGTCTCAAAACGATATCGAGGCGGCCCGCAAGATCCTGTTGCACGGAGATCCTATTCGAGCCCATGTAGAGTATGCCGTGAAGGTCAGAAAGGTTCATGGTGGGGATAAGGCAGCACGTGTGATCACAATGTCCGCTTATTCTTGTTATCTTCCGGCAAACGATAGGCTGCATCTCGATGTGGCCGGATCGTCGCAGATCGGCAAGTCCAGGACCGTGACTACCGTTTTGGAGACATTTCCGGAGGAGAACGTGATGGTCTTGACGGAAGCGTCGCCCAAATCGATCTACTATTTTGCTGAGAAGAGTCCGGAGCGCCTGAAAAACCTGACCATATATCTCGATGATGCCAGGGAAGAGCATGTTCCCGTGCTGAAGACTTTCCGCAATGAGGGCAACGTTACCCCCAGCAATCTGACCGTGGGAGACAACAAAGAGTCCGCTCTTCAGCAAGTACCGCATCGCCCCGTCATTATCGATTCTTCCGTGAATCCGGTTCATGATTTTGAGAGACAGGCTCCAAGCCGGGCATTTCTCGTGTCCATTCCGGATACAACGCCGGAGCAGGAGAAAGAAGTCCGCAAAGCCATCCGGTTAATGAACAGGGCGGAGGCGATCGTGTCGAAGAAGAGTGATGCTCAGCGAGATATCCTGCGGGCGATGGCCTTGGTACTTCGGGAAGAGGGTGTGAAAGGCGTGCTGGTTCCTTTTGATCCCATTGAGCCCGATGACGCTGATCGTCGTGGAACCGGCCATTTCATGAAGCTGATCAAAATCTCGGCGTTCATTAATCAGTATCAGAGGCCCATTCTTGAGCTGTCGGACGGCCGAAAGTTCGTCTTGGCCGTCTATGAGGATTTGGCAATAGCAGCAACGGTTTGGTTCGACTATGCTGCAGGTCAGGAGTTAAAGATCTCGCCTAAAGCGATTGAAGTTCTCAGGATATTGCCGATCGAATATCCTGGCAAGACCGCTTCGATCCTTGCGGAAGTTAGCGGAAAATAGCCAAGAGACCGTCGAACGCTACCTGGATGCCATTTACGAGGCCGGATTGGCTTGTCGAGAGCAGATAGTTGCACAAGGAAAGCCGTGGGGATACTGGTGTGAGATGGAGTTGCGACAAAAGGTCCTGTCGAAAATATCGATATCGGAAGGCGATGGGGCGAATAGCGACAGATTCACGACAAAATCCTTATGTCGCAAATATATGGCCGAAAAATCGTCCGATTCGTTAAAGGACTCGATTAAAGTTCTTTTCTAATAGCGACATAATAGATAAGGAAATGTATAGGGGAATTTGGAGCGGGAGTGAACTTCGGGGCGGAGATCCCGAGTCGCTCTATCTTTCCCTCTTTTCCTCAAAAACGTGTCGCAATTCAGAAAATGCGTCTATTGAATGCGATTAATTGCGACAGGGCGAAATGTCGCTATTGTCGGAAATATCTACTGATAGTGAATTTGAAAATGTCGCATGAGATGTCGCAATGTCGCAACTGCTCGAAAAGGCTATAATCAATGGGCACGAAAATGTCATTGTCGAATATGGACATTTCGACATGGGGGGCGAGATCACCTCACCTCGCCCCCCTCTCCGTATCACCCCCTGCATTCCCGTGTGGGCTCTGATGGGCGGTGTTCAAGATCGAGCCACTGCCCTCCCGGCTATTATCCTGGATTCGTCCTACTCGTCCTTTCCAGAAAAGCTACATAAGATGGTCGCACCATACTGTCTTTCGGTGTGTGAGATCGTAAGGGTGGGTGCGTACTTTCGGGATCTGAAAAGATGGCCCCATGTAATCCATACGCAAGAATGATTGGGTGCAAATGTATGGAGTCCCAGACGATCATAGTTATGTTGCTTACGATTTTGCCAATCTCCATGCAACTAAGACAAAGTTATAAATAGATATCATTTATAATAGTGATCTATGAGGAGAGAAAATTATGAAAACTTATATGATACTGCTTGTCCTGTTCGCTCTCTCTATAGGAACAGGACTTGCACAGAATGTGGATATAGGCGATGTGAATGCTTTTAAACAAGAATTAGAGAAGGATGGATTCACTGTACAGGAAGGCGGGCTAGCTTATTTCGATTTTATGAAAATATATGATAAAGGAGTGCTGCCTGCTGCTTATGGGGGCAATCCCGCCACCAAATATCTGGCATATGTTGTTCCGCCCGCATCTGGTCATACGGTGGATGCAACAATTTTGAAGATAATGAAAGCACTTGGAGTAAACGCGAACATAACTCCATTCCCTAGTCTTCGCCCAGATGAAGCAATTGTTTTCGTAGGAAGAACACCGCCAGAGTGCAGATACTTCAGTTATGATCAGTATTTAATTGACAGAACATATGGAAATGAGACTCGATGGATCTGGGCCGATTTAACCGATCCAATAAACCACCTAGATATCAAGACTGAAGGAACTCCCAATGGATCACCTGGAAATCCTTACAATCAAACCACGATAATAGTCACCACGGCCGATAAAGGTATTGATCAACGCATCCGTGCAGCTGCTCAATCAGCGGGATACTCAGATGGCATAATTAACACCCAAGCGCTTCCTTCAGCTATGTTGAACATGGGTGTGGAGGACACCTCTGATACATTTGCTGTATTCATCCGGCCATCTCTATTCTCAGATCAGCTAACAGGAGACGCTTACATCACTAATAAACCCGCTGCTGTTTTCCGTGTAACTCCCAATGAATCCACGAAACTGGATCCATATAGCATGCCAGAGCTAAAGGTCCGTGGGACGGGAACTACAGAGTTTGACTTCATGGATGATCTGGAAGAGCTAAGGATGGCGATTCTGAACAAATACGACGAATCGAATGCCACAGAGCTTCCAACGAGTATTTGGGGTACTGTAGGAAGTGATGGTATGCAGAGAGGAATCGATGTCCTAGGTCCTAACAGCGATGTCTGCGCTCTGTGGACAGCAAACCAAACAATGTCTTCGCCAACACCCCCTTGGCCAAATCTCACTCAATACTATGGTTTCCTGCGAAATCCGCCAATTACTCTGGGCAATAATACAAATGAATTCATTATCGTCTATGGGGTTAACCATGCGGCTACAGGAAAAGCAGTATACGAAAACTTCGTCCCGTACGGAGCCGACGTATGGAACGGCGTTGGAATGATCACAGACTCGGAATTCAATGGAACTGCTGATGAGTACCTTCCAAACAATCCAAATGCGAAATACCTCTATGTCTACAAGATCGCCAGGAATTGCAGTGGTGATCCGCACTGCTATGAGCTTCCCTATGGTCCAGGAGGCTACGGCATACGTTCGGACCAGCCGCTCTTTATTGGCTGGAGGATCTATTTGGAAACGGCTACAAAGACTGGGCCATCCTACTCAGAGATCGTGTACGATAGAGCCATAAAGTTCGATCCAAAGGAATAGGGGGTGGATCTGGGGTATTATTTAATGCCCCAGCTCTATTTATATAATTTGTGGAATCCTTTGATACACGCTTAATTTTTTGTTATTAGTCTGCTCTTATGATCTCTCTGATGATCTCTGGCGGGATGTATTTCTTCTTCGCCTTCTTTCAAAGAACTATTCAAGATGGTCGCTGCATGCTGGTCTTCGGTACGTAAGATCGGTGAAACTGGGTACGTTGTTACGCTTCCGAAAAGTTTATGATGGTGGGTTATAGTACAATCATTGCCAAAGATGTACATTTTGATACGGAGGTGGATATAGTATCGAGGCGGAAATCACCTCACTTCGCCCTTCCCCTCCGTATCGCTCCGTCCTTATCGTGAGGAGATGGTGGCGGTTCGATCTGGGCCACAAGCTTGATCGCCAGCCAATCCGAGTGTTGGCCCGGCTTATCCATGACCGGGAATTCGATTGGGAATAAGCTCGAGAATTCACCAGCAATTATTTCTTGAACTCACACATGGGGTAGAGAGGGACGGAAGAAGATCCACAATGAATCTACCAATGGGATCGTCCCAAGAGAATGGCAGTGTTTATCGGAAATATTAAATAATACTTATTCTTAGAAACACAATCAACAATGGGTTAGGAGAATCCAAATATGAAGGGTAGATCGGTACTGATTTTGGCTCTTGTGTTGGCTATGATCACAGCCACCACATCAGCCGTGAAGTTTTCTGGGGGGATCATGGATAGCTCTGGTACATCATCTGCGTCTGGAAAGTACCAGCTCCAAAATGCAGCATTCCTGGAATCAGAGTTAACCATCGGTAGCGGCTTTGTCTCAAGAATCTCTTCAGCTGGAGGAGATGGGGAGAATCTGTTTAGTGAAGGTATGTCGGGGAACGGCCTCTCCGTAACCAACACGGTCAACTCAGATGGTTCATTCAGTATTGATAGCAGTGATTCTGCCTCTGGTGCAGGGGCGGCGTCATCCTATCAAGCAAGGTTAGAAGGGTCAAGAGGCTCAATCAACAGCAATTCCAATGGGCAAGAGAACAATATGGCAGTTACTGGGGGATTCTCTGGCCAGGGCGATATGCAGGTGTCGATGTCCTCCTTTGCTGCCGAGGAAGCTCTGACCACCGGATCGGCTTCAGTAATGGGAACGCCCTGTTTTAGCGATACGTTGGCACAGGGAATACGGGGCCAGGATATGGGGGTAAACGTTCAAGGACTTTATCTGACCAGCGAGCAGGGCATTGGTGAGTTCGGAATGATTGCTCAGAATGCCAAAGGAGGCGCTGCAAAGCCTACGCCAACAACAGAAGGACCATATAAATTGACAGGGTATATGTGGCCAAGAAGTAATCCAGGACCAATGATTCCCATCAGGCTCTCAACTGATGTTACTCCAACCGGTCTCGCAGCTGGCACTATGGGTACTGTCAAGACACAGATATCAGCGGCAGAGGGAACATGGGATGGCGCAACTGGTATTGGTCTCTTCGCTGGAATGACATCTGGGCAGGGTGGCACAGCGTGGAGCCAACGTGATGGCCAAAATGTGCACCTGTGGACCTCAGATACCAGCAAATTGTCATCAGGCACTATTGCCCTGACTGCAACCTGGTTCACCAGAGCGAAAGTCTTGGTGGGAGCGGATGGCAATCGCTACTCACAGGTAGTGGAGTCTGACTGCTGGTATAACAATGCAATTTGGGATCAGAATGGCAATCTCATACCATGGCGCATCGATGGGGATGGCGCGGGTACAGAAAGCAGTGTGGACATACGAACAATCGCATTGCATGAGTTAGGACACACAATTGGCCTGGCTGATCTCTACGATGAGACTATCAACTCGGATAAGACCATGTACGGTTACAATGATGGGACCGCGGATTGGACATTGGCCACCGGTGATATTACCGGATTGCAGAAGCTTTATGGGGTATGACTTGGAGGTCAAAACCCCCTACTTTTTATAAAATCAACACATCCTATCGTGCTCCCGGAACGTACCACGAGAACCAACCATTAGCCTTTCTTTGAGCACGCGCGTGGGGTGGAGGACGAAGACCTCGTAGCGGAGCGGCCCTCACTTGTGATGGGGCCGCGTAGCGGAGAGGCGGAGTGGCAGCGTGACATATTTTCTGTAATTTGATAATAAGAAGGATTATAGGTCCTGTATCCCACCATGTCTTGGGAAACCGGAGGGAACAGGACCATGATACCTACCGATCTCATGGAAGATTACCTTAT
>Ga0208940_1003999_pt1 | contig 11945 bp, 9 predicted proteins | sample AD_JPNNA6_MetaG_FD_184445 | JGI IMG/M metagenome (GOLD analysis project Ga0208940, IMG submission 184445) | Active sludge microbial communities of municipal wastewater-treating anaerobic digesters from Japan - AD_JPNNA6_MetaG (SPAdes) (version 2) | ecosystem: Engineered > Bioreactor > Anaerobic >... | reverse complement strand
TGAATCAGCTGCAAACCGCTTTTAAACTCTTCTACCTGGCGCTTTTGATAGGGCACCAGGATGTCTTTTTGCAGTGCGGTAATTACTTGCATAGCTGAGATGCCCTGACCAGGCGAAACGCGTGCCGCTTTTTCGATGGGCAGGGTGGTAACGCGCGCCATCTCTAACGTGCCGGCTAAGCTGTAATCGGACCACATCATCGCGGATTTGCGGTCAACGTGGCAGCGCCCGAAGAGGTGCGCTTCCTCCGGGCGGAAAATGATATGACCATACGAAAAATAGGTGATTTCTTTCTGCCAGCGCACCGGCCGGCTGAGGTCGCGGTTGAGCGCCAAGGGAATGCCTAACTGTTCTGATTGCCGTAGCAGGAAGGGCAGCAGCCAACTATCTCCCCAATCCGTTACCAAAATGTCTGGGTCATAAGCTGCGAGGGCTGCATTGATCGCTTGCAGGTAATTGCCCTGCGCGTCCAGCGGCAGGCTCTGGCTAAAGCGGTCCGAGCGCAGGTTGAGCGCCTGCACTGCGCTGTGGGTAGGGTCTACGTCGGGCGTAAGCTCCAGAATGCGCAAGGGTGGCAGCGCGGGCATCACATCCCAGCGGCTGTTGAGCGTCTCTAAGGATTGGATGCGGTTCTGGCTGTCGGCTTCCAACTGGCACAGCGCCAAAGGAAAGGCGCCATAGCGCGCAATGTAACGCGTGCTAATGGTCACGTCTGCGTCGTACCAGATCAGGGTGGGGAATTGGTCTTCTAGCCTGTGGAAAAGCTCCACTTGGTGGGCAGGTGTATCCACATCGATAGCCAGCACGTCAACCGGATCCGCTACAAAGACGTCTTGCTTTTGTTGGCGGGTGAGCTTGGTGACGGCTGGCTCTTTGCGCAGCGCCTTCCATAAGCAGCGCAGGTCATCGGAGGCGCCGGCAGCGTAAAACGTGACTGGAAAGCGCTGGGTGAAGCAGACACGGCTGTCATCACTTTCGGAGATAAACCACAGCGTCAAGCCGTCTTGCTGGTTGAGGTACAGGTCCAGCAGCCATCCGCGGAAGGTTGGGTTGCTCATGGCGCCTCTTCGAAAGTGGTGTAGGAGACAGAAACAGATAAATCTGCTGGCAAAGCTTGCGTGCTTTCAGCTGCTAGTTCAAGCGCCTCCTGCGGAGCAAAGCTTTCTAACGTTTCGTTGAGCAGCTGCAAAAAACGGGCTTCTTTGCCAGAATTAAGCTGCACTTGTGGGTCAGTAGATGCCTCGGCTTGGGCAACCTGCCTTTGCAGAGCCTTGAGCTCTTTGTAGACCTCCAGCAGAATGGCGATCAGGTACATATCCAGCGGGTAAAGGTTGGAAGCGTAAGAAGCCTCTGCCAAATGCTGGCGGGAAAGCACCAGCAATTCCTCCAGCAAAAGTTGGTCATCTTTACGCAGAGCGCGTTCAAAGCGCTTGAGGGCAGCTTCTTCCTGCAGCCAGGTTTGGGTGATGGATGCAATTGTACGGCCCATAAAAGCTCCTTTCTATTCTATCGATAAAGCGATCGATAAAGCGATAAAGCGTTACATCATCGCAAATAGCGTCGGCTGCAAACCTTGCTCGGCAGGCAGCGCGGACGGCTCTTCCCAGTGCGCGTCCGAAAACGAGCGCAGCTGGTCTAAAAAGCCAGTGCGTGCGGCAGAAATCTGCGGTACAGGCTTAGCACTCACCACCACGGGGGCGCTCTGACCCAGCAGCCGTAGGCAAGTCAGACTGCGCGTGAGCAAGCGCTGGCTGTCTTTCAGCTCCACATCTTCATCCAGGAAGGTAGCCAGCAAATCCAGCACAATCAGCGGTTCGTGGGGCGGCGCTGCAGCAACGGCTTCCAGCATGGCTAGCACCTGATAGCAGGTGAAAGCCCGTGAGAGGCGGATATTTGCCATTACGGCGGCTGGGTCGGAGGTGTAGGGGCGGATGGTTTTAGCCACCGCATACATGTTTGCGCGGTTGCCGCAATCCAGAATGGTAACGCGCTGCTTGAGCGCTAAGGCAGCCACAAGCTCCAACATTTTCTCTGTGAGCGCGTGCTGCCCAATGACCACCAGCAAGCCGGCGGGTAAGGGGTCCTTAAAGGGAATTAAGCTGAAATCCGTGTCCATATTCATATTATATAGAATATTTGTTCTATGTCAAGAGGCTATAGAACATCTGTACTATTTTACAGCTTGTTTTATCTGGCTGCAGGGGAGGAGTGTGTGATCTCACCGGAAAAAGCTGATTCGATTGGTTATAATAATGCGCGAAAAGAGAGACATTTTACAGGTAGATGCGTAAAGATGACAACGATTAGAGGTAACGAAAGTGGCACCACGCTGCGCAACCGATTGAGCAAATCGATCGTGCAGGCACTCCGTCTGCTCATGCAAAAGCAAGAGCCGGACGCAGAAAGCCGCGACTTGGCTGCCTATATTGTGCTGGCATTAGAGAAAATTACCGAGTCTGTCGAAACTACTGCCAGCGCTTGGGAGAAACGGGATTACTGGATGAAAGCCGATCGCTTCCGCCAAGAATGGGCTTGGTGTGAAGCCAGAAGCCAAGCTTTGGCGGCGGCGCTGCAAGCAGACGACTGGGCAAGCGTAGCACGAGAATTAGCGTTAATTGGCCAAGCGCTAAGTGGGGTAGAGGTCAGTGCCAATAACCGCTTAGGAAAGCCTTGGATCGGCGCCTGGGAAAAGTTTTCAGAACGGGCTGAGTAGATTTTGAATAGCATTTTGGCATTTGCACAATCCTTACAGTCACAGTAATGATGGGTGAGGCATAAAAACCCGAATCGTGGTTTATGGTTATGATAAGTATCATTATCACAAGCATACTTATTGAGGAACTGTAATAAAATATGGCTTATCAGCACGATTTCTTATCAATGAGGTTAAAGTGTTATGGCTAATTCAGATATATTGGAAAACCAAGGCAAGTACTCTAACAATTCTGCTGATAAAAATAATCCCAAATTATTAATTGGAAATATACTGATATTGCTATTAATTATTTTACTAAGTTTAATTCTTTTATCGCCAAGTAATCCTTATTATTCAGAACCTGGAAGAGATAGTGGATTTTTCATGTTCACTGGTCGAGAACTTTTGCACGGAAAAGAGCTTTATACCCAGATCTGGGATTCTAAAGGACCTATGATTTTTTTCGTCAATGCGCTTGGTTTTTGGTTAGGCGGCGGCACCCGCTGGGGTTCGTGGTTCCTTGAATTGATTCTGCTCGTAATTGGGTTTGGTTTAGCGTATTCAGTTTTAAATAAGCATTGGGGTCATCCAGCAGCTTTATTTGGCATCATTTCGGGTGCATTTGCCCTCGCGACTATCTTCGGCAATGGCAATACCGTTGAGGAATATTCTCTTTTCTTTGCACTGCTCAGTTTATATTTTTATGATAAAGGACTTTCAACACAGAACCATCGCTTATCTGATCTCATCATTGGCGCCTCCTTGATGGCAAGTTTCCATTTTCGAGCCAATAACATAGGTATAGAAATTATTATTATAATATTAATAATTATTAACGCATGGAAAGTTAGTGGGTTCAAATCAACTTGGCCTAGAATTGGTTGGCTTTTTCTCGGCACACTGCTAGTCAATCTCCCCATTTTTCTTTACTTTTATCTCCATGGAACATTGAACGAGATGTTCGAAGCCTCTATCCTATATAATTTTACGTATTCACAAGTCTATGGCTCTAACTCATTTTTGATTAGAATTATCAATGATAGTTTACTGCCCGGGCTAGTTTACTTTAAAGGCTGGTCTTATGTTTTTGGGCTTGGTTATCTTGGTTGTATCTACTATGCTATCAGAGGATGGCGCCAAAATAAAGTAGATCCTCTTGTCGCTCTCACTCTATTCTCATTCCCCTTTGAGGTGATATTGAGTGCAATTTCCGGAAGAAGACTTGAACATTATTTTATCAACTGGGTCCCAACGATTATATTATCGTCTGGGATTTTGTTTATATTTGCTGAAGAGTACTTACTTTCGAAGGATTTAATCCAAACAATAAAATCTAAAGCCAAGCCATATGCGACAGCTTTTGTTCTAATTTTGATCGTAGCTATCTACTGGGAAGATATTTTTACTCAATCGAAGGTAATATATAAATACATAAAATATCCGGAACAAAAGATGGAATTTGTTTCCCGTACTGCCAAATATATTTCAGAAAATACAAATCCAGACGATAAAGTATTAGTTATCGGCGGGCAATGTGGTATCAATTTGATGAGCAATCGGTCTTCCATAGATGGAGCACTTTTTTATCCCTTAATCAACAATTCGCCAATCGGCATTAGGTTACAAGAGGAATATTATAAGAATCTCAAAGAACAAAGACCTGTGCTAATTGTTGATGGCTTTGCACTTTATCCTTGGCACTTGCCCGCAGTAGATCCCGAGAATAGAGCTAAGCAAAAAATCACTTCTCCCCTCTCTCAAAATACTGATGAAGTACTAAACTATGTCTGGGAAAATTATCATTTGGAATATGAAGTCGAGGGATACTCTATTTATAGGATTAATCCATGAATTATGATAATAAGAATGGAAATACTACACGCATTAGCCAAATATATTTAGACATATTATTTTCATTATATAGATAAGAGAAACCTCATGCCTAACAACCTCACCATCCAACAAACCATCGATCGCTATCTCAATTCCGTACGCCTCTCACGCAGTGCTAATACTGCCCGCACGTATCGTAACGCGATGCGGCTTTTTATTACGGTGCTAACGGTTCATCAGATTGACCTGGAGCAAGAGCTTATTACAAAATTGGGTGAAGAGCCGGTCGTTTGGATGACCACGGCGCTTAAGGACTATTCCGCGCATACTGAACAATGTTACCTCACAGCAATGGTAGGTTTCTATGAATACCTTGCTGGAGAAGACTTGGCGCAAATCAACCTGCCAAGGGTACGGCTGCTCATCAAACAGCGCGCGCGTAAACCCGGGATCCGCTTACCGCAATTCCCCAAATCAGATATCGAAACTGTCCTTGAATATGCTGCTAACCTAAACCAGAAAGAAACCAGTAATGAAATTGAGCACTTGATAAACCTGCGAGATCGTGCTTTTTTGCTCACCTTAGCCGATACTGGCTTGCGTGTGCATGAGGCGTGCAACCTACGCCGCGGAGATATCGATTGGCACGAGAGCCGCGCTGTTATCATTGGCAAAGGCAATCGAGAAGCAGTTTTACGCTTTTCTCGGCGCAGCTTGAGGGCAATCAAGGAATATCTTTCAGCGCGGGCTGAGATGGATGGCAACAGCTCTAAAGCCCTGAGTTCTCTCCCCGTTTTTGCTCGCCATGATCGTGCCAGCGGAAAAAAGGTCAAACCTATCTCCACCACCACCGGGCGCGAAATTGTCAACCAACGGGTACGTGAGGCGCTTGGAGAAGAAGCTGTGGGTACCATAACCCCCCATTCCTTCCGGCATTACTTTGTAACCACGATCTTACTTGCCTCCGGCAACCTAAAGTTAGCCCAGGAGCTTGCCCGTCATCAGAACATCGCGGTAACGCAGCGCTATAGCCACCTGAGTGATGAGGAACTTGACCGTAAGTACATGGAAATCTTTGATTAAGGCGCTTCATGGTATGATATTCTCCGATTAAACCAGCGGAGGTATTAAATCTCAAACCATGACGGATTATCGCATCAATTCTCACCCCATTCTGCACGATAATTCTCTACCCACCCTCACTTTTTATTGGAATGACCAACCATTTTTAGCCAAGCCTGGCGAAATGATCGCCTCAGCGCTGTATGCTCATGGCATCCGCATTTTTGGACATCACCCTAAAGACAATGCCCCTCAAGGCATTTTTTGTGCGAATGGGCAATGTGCACAATGCATGGTAATTGCTGACGGCTTACCGGTTAAAGCCTGTATGACCGCCGTCCGCTCAGATATGCGCATTAAGCCAGCCGATGGGCTGCCTGTTCTGCCAGAAGTGCCCATACAGGCGTATGCTGGCTTGCCAATAACTGAATATTCATTTGAGGTGCTAATTATTGGCGGGGGTCCAGCAGGTCTCTCAGCGGCTAAGGAGCTTGGCGAGCAAGGTGTTAGTGTCTTACTTATCGACGATAAGAGTAAATTAGGTGGAAAGTTGGTGCTGCAAACACACCGCTTTTTTGGTTCCAAAGAAGCTGTTTTCGCCGGCACGCGTGGGATTGATATTGCCAAAAAGTTGGAAGGGCAAGTGCGCGCCCTGCCAAGCGTGACCGTTTGGCTAAGCTCCACAGCGATAGGCATCTTTGAAGATCATTCCGTCGGAGTGCTCCGTGAAGGTTCAGAATATGTGTTGGTTCATCCACGAGTTTTGCTCGTGGCTACAGGCGCTCGTGAGAAGAGCTTAGCCTTCCCGGGCAATACACTTCCGGGTGTCTATGGCGCCGGCGCTTTTCAGACGCTGGTCAATCGGGACCTGGTGAAGCCTTGTCAGAACCTCTTTATCGTCGGTGGCGGCAATGTTGGCTTGATTGCCGGATACCATGCCATTCAAGCGGGCATTCACGTGGCAGGCTTGGTGGAGGCTGCACCGCAATGCGGCGGTTATAAAGTGCATCAGGATAAATTAGCCCGGTCAGGCGTGCCGATTTACACCTCTCATACGGTAGTTGAAGCGTTAGGGGCAGATCATATTGAAAAGATAGTTATTGCCCAATTAGATGAGCAATTCCAACCAATCCCTGGCACAGAAAAAATCTTCTCTTGCGATACGCTGCTAATCGCGGTTGGACTGGACCCCGTGAACGAATTTACACGCAAAGCACGAGAGGTGGGGTTACCGGTCTATGCTGCTGGGGATGCTCATGAGATTGCAGAAGCTTCTGCTGCTATTTTTTCTGGCAAAATCGTTGGCAATCAAATTGCCGAGCGCTTAGGTAAACCGATAGAATCGATCCCCCAGGAATGGTACCGAATCGAAGATATCCTCAAATCCAAACCTGGTAAAACCTTCGCAGAGGTGCCTTATTCTGAAACCAAGGGGGTTTTCCCGGTATTACATTGCACACAGGAAATTCCCTGTGACCCTTGCGCTAATATTTGCCCGCGAAATCTAATCCACGTGAATCCAGAAGATATTCGTTCCCTTCCCCACTTTCTGCAGGACGAGCAAAAAGGCTGCACTGGCTGCTTGCGTTGTGTTGCGGTTTGCCCAGGATTAGCCATTACCTTGGTAGACTTCCGTAAAAGCCAAGAGTTCGCTCAAGTTTCTCTACCCTATGAGCTTCAGCCTGATAATTTGAACATTGGCGGTTTGGTCGAGGTAACCGATATGGATGGCGAGAGCCTCGGAAGTTTTCCCGTGCTAAGACTTCGGCAATTGCCCGCATTTAGCGGCACCACGATTGTAACAATCGAAGCACCCACTGAACTCGCTACACAAATTGCTGGTTTGCGCTTGATTGCCCAAAGCGAACCTAAGCCTTTTGACCAGGTCGGTGAATTCTCTGAGAATCTTGATGATGAAGCTTATATTTGCCGCTGTGAACGGGTGAAAGCTGGCGAAATTCGCAGTCTGATTAGGACGGGCGTGCGAGATATCAACCAAATCAAAGCCCTCACCCGTGCGAGCATGGGTTCCTGTGGGGGGAAAACCTGCCTGAGCCTCATCAAGCGCCTCTATCAAGCAGAAGGCATCCCCCTTTCGGAGGTCACGGAACCACCGGTACGGCCGGTTTTTGTAGAAGTCCCCCTTTCTGTCCTAGCCAATATCAAGCTGGAAGATAAAGAAGGTGAGCGATGATGAGCTCAACGCGGACCTTCGACGTTATTATCGCTGGCGCTGGTTCCGTCGGTAACCCCACGGCGATGTATTTGGCACAAGCAGGCTTTAGCGTTCTAGTTATCGAAGCACTACCCAGCTGTGGCCAAGCTTCCAATAAACACGCCATCGGCGGCGTACGTGCCACCCATTCTGACCCTTCAAAAATATACCTATGCGCAGATAGCATTAATATCATGTCATCCTGGCAAGAGAAATACGGGGACGATATCGAATGGCGCTCAGGTGGCTATAGCTTTGTCGCTTATGATGAGAACGTTGAAGCTAACCTAAAAAGCTTACTCACTATACAAAAATCCTTTGGATTGAATATCGATTGGTACGATGCCGACCAAATTTTACAGCTTATCCCTGGCATGCAGCCTAAAGGTTTGCGCGGTGGCACATTTTCCCCTGAGGATGGCTCAGCTTCCCCACTCAAAACCGCTGCGGCTTTTTATAAGCATGCGAAAGCTTCTGGAGCAGAATTCCACTTTAATGAAAAAGTCAGCCAGGTGACGGTGGTAAATGGGAGAGTCAGCCAGATTATTACCGATCGCGAGCAATACAACTGCAAGTATTTTATTAACGCAGCCGGCTCTTGGGCTGGAGAGATTTCAGCGTTGTTAGGGGTGCCATTGCCTGTGCAGCCAGAAGCCCACGAAGCTGCAATCACGGAACCAACACAACCGATATTCGACACCATGGTTGTTGATATCCGCCCTACGCCCGGATCGAACAACTTTTACTTTTACCAACATCCGACGGGTAAGATTATCTTCTGCCTCACACCAGACCCGCCAATTATGGGTTTTTTGAACCAAAATACTAGTGGTTTCCTCACAGCCGGCTCACAGCGGCTGATCGATCTCATGCCAAAGCTGATGAACTTACGCCTCAGGCGTTCATGGCGCGGCACCTACCCAATGACGCCAGACGGTTTGCCCATCCTTGGCAGTGTCGATTCGGTAGAAGGTTACCTCTTGGCAACCGGTTTGTGTGGTCAGGGCTTTATGTTGGGTCCAGGCGTTGCGCACTTGTTGACCCACTTAATTGAAGGAAACCTGAATTCACAGGAACAAGCTTGCCTAGAAAGCCTAAGTTTACAGCGGGCATTTACAAGTGAAGAAATGTTAAAATAAAACTGGCAAAATGTGGCATACTATAGCTGCCGTAAATCATGGAGTTCGAGAAAGCTTTTCATAAATTTCCTGCGAGTTATTCTGCAAGCGACATCGAGCAGATAAAAAAAGCTTACTTGCTCGCTGAACAAGCTTACACTGGGCAAACGCGTGCTTCAGGCTTACCCTACGTTTCTCATTGTGTTGGCGTGGCGAATATATTGCTCGATATGGAAGTGCATCCAAATTTAGTAATTGCTGGTTTGCTGCACGATATCCTCATCGACACAGATGTAACGTTGGATGAAATTCGAGCCCAATTTGGCGATCAAGTAGCCAAATACGTGGAAGACCTTACGAAGATTACCAGCCTTCCACAACTTTCCCGTGGAGATCAGCATCCCGAGGAACGTGTTCCTATGTCTGAAACAGAAGGCCCAAGCTCAACCTGGAAAGCGGATACAGCCGCTGAGACTCTCCGCAAAATGCTGCTTGCCATTGGAGAGGACGTTCATATAGTCATCGTCAAATTAGCTGATCGCTTGCATAATATGCGCACTCTGAAAGACCTACCCCCAGATCGGCAAAAAAGAATCGCACAAGAAACACTGGATATTTTTGCTCCATTGGCAAACCGATTGGGTATCTGGCAGATTAAATGGGAGCTTGAAGATTTAGCGTTTCGCTATGTGAACCCCGAAGAATATAGCAAAATCGCAGAACAACTCGCTTCCCGCCGAACGAAACGAGAAGATGAGATCAAAACAATCATTTCAGAATTGGAAGATCTCTTACGTAAATCTGACGTCGAGGCAAAAATCACTGGCCGCCCGAAACATATTTATTCTATCTATCGTAAAATGCTGCGTAAAGGTGAAAGCTTCGAAGCCGTGCGCGACCTGCGAGCAGTGCGCATCATCGTTGATGACGTTGAGACCTGCTATAAAGTCCTAGGCATTATTCACATGCACTTCCAACCTATCCCGGGCGAATTTGATGACTACATTGCTGCCAGAAAACCGAACAACTATCAATCCTTGCATACTACAGTTATATATAAGGACGGGAAACCTTTAGAAATTCAAATCCGCACCTGGGAGATGCACTACAACGCAGAATATGGTGTGGCTGCCCATTGGCGCTATAAAGAAAATAAGACCCCAATTTCTAATGAATATGAGCAAAAAGTCAACATCCTGCGCAGCTTACTTTCCTGGAGTATGGATATTGAAGAGAGTACTGAAAGCCCGGAGAGAGAGCACTTTGATGTACTGCAGGATCGTGTGTATGTCATCACACCCAAAGGGGACGTCGTAGAGCTGCCTTATGGCGCCACGCCGATTGATTTTGCTTATATGGTCCACACAAATGTTGGTCATCGCTGCCGAGGCGCCAAGGTAAATGGGAAGTTGGTCCCCTTGGATTACCAGCTAAAAACGGGGGATCAAGTAGAGATCCTAACTGCCAACCGAGGAGGACCCAGCCGAGATTGGTTAAACCCCAACTTAGGTTTAGTTAAATCCGCCCGAACGCGTTCCAAGATTAAACAATGGTTTAAACAACAGGATCGCGAACAAAACCTCGAGCACGGCAAGATGATCATCGAAAAAGAGTTCAAACGGCTCGGGATTGGGCAAGTTGATCTCAATCAATTTGTGGATGAATTCCACGTAAAAACTTTAGATGATTTATATGTTGGGATTGGCTGTGGAGATATTCCGATTGGCCGCTTAGTGAACCGCATCGCTGAAACCCAGCGGGCTCCCGAACCTGAGACTATTGCAGTCATGCCCACAGCGCCGGCTAAGGTTCGGCCCGGCGCTACAGTCATGGTGATGGGATTGAAAGGCTTAGCCACAAGCATGGCGCGCTGCTGTAATCCTATGCCAGGCGATGAAATCATTGGCTATATTACACGCGGCAGAGGCGTTACTATTCATCGTTCCGATTGTCCCAACGTCCTGCGAGTCAAAGATAACGAGCGGCTGATCAAAGTCGATTGGGGCATGGAGGAAAAATCTTATCCCGTGCCTCTTCAAATTAAGGCTTATGACCGCCAAGGGTTAATGTCTGATATTTCCAATGTGATCTCCAGTGAACCGGTGCATCTCATTGATCTTTCCATGAACAGCCGGCAGAATATTGTCGTCATCAATCTGGAAATTGAGGTTGGCGGTATCAGCCAATTGAGCCGCTTGCTTGCTCGCCTGGAGAATATCCCAAATGTAATCGAGGCTATCCGCGTCAAACCAGGATAAAATATTAGAAGAGTGCTTTACGGCTGGCTTAACCTAAGGTAAAATGCCAGCCGAGATTTTAGCTTATTTTTTAAGGAGAATTTGAATGCCAAAAATTCGCTGTCACTATTTAGATTGCCTATTCCTTGACGAGCGCTATTGCACCGCTGCTGCAATCGAACTGAATCCGGATACGGGTTGCCAGACTTACACCCCCGATGAAGAAGCTGGAACAGAAAACTGGGAAGATGAAGATTTGGATGAATGGGAACCCCTAGCCCCGGAAGATGAAACTGAAGAGTGGGAAGAAGAGGTCGAAGACGAGGAAGAAGAAGACGAAGAAGACGAGAGTGAAGAGTATTAACCAATAGTGTGTACTTTCAATGCTTTTTCAAAGGATAGTTGGGCATGCATGCTGATTTGCCAACACTGAGGAGCTAAAATGAGTAGTTTATTGCCAATGATTTCACTCAACGTCTTTCTACTGCCGGATTTTCGTAGAGAAATTCTCTCGACCGTGCTTAATGAGAAAGACACCTTATCACCAGAAAATAAGCGGGAGCTCACGCAAGCGATTAGAGAATTCGTTAAAATTAGCGGATTTCGCAATCCTTTAGCTGCTCCACAAGCATTGCAAGTGCGTGCTACGGAATCCCCCTTCGAGAAAGAATCGCGTTTCGTAAAAGCGATCCTCTCCTCTTGGGCAGATATTAATTCGGACCTACAGGCGAATTTACAATCGGTTATTCCCGAGTTGGGTTTTGAACCTAACGATCAAGCGCCTC
>Ga0208940_1003992_pt1 | contig 11963 bp, 9 predicted proteins | sample AD_JPNNA6_MetaG_FD_184445 | JGI IMG/M metagenome (GOLD analysis project Ga0208940, IMG submission 184445) | Active sludge microbial communities of municipal wastewater-treating anaerobic digesters from Japan - AD_JPNNA6_MetaG (SPAdes) (version 2) | ecosystem: Engineered > Bioreactor > Anaerobic >... | reverse complement strand
GCGGGGCGTCGTCGATGCCGTCGCCCGAACCAAACTGACCTCGTAATGCATTGCATTTTATTTCTTACAACTCAACCACAACAGCATTTTGTACGTACTGGGAATATGATCCTTGACAGACCACTAGCCTGAATAGATACAACGTTTGAACGTTCAAACAGGAGAATCCCATGCCAAAGAATCGTTACTATTTCTCCACCCGCGATCTGCTGCTGATGGCAGCATTGGCCGCGCTAGGCGGCGTGACAAGCACTTACATCAACATGGCCGGGCGCGTTGTGCAATCCTTCATCGGCATACCGGGGGGGATGCAATGGGCTGCCGGGTTACACGTTCTCTGGCTAACGTTGGCCGTGGGGCTAACCGGCAAACAGGGGACGGGTACGGTCACCGGCATCGTCAAAGGTTTCGTGGAACTGCTCACCGGCAACACTCACGGCCTGCTCGTCGTTCTCGTAGACATCATCGCCGGTATTCTGGTGGATGTGGGTTTCCTGCCCTTCCGCGATAAGGACCGCCTGCCCGGCTACCTGCTCGCCGGCGGATTGGCCTCCTTCTCGAACGTCATCATCTTTCAACTGTTCGCCGTCCTGCCTGCCGACATCCTTTCTTATGGAGCTATGATGCTCATCGGCGCGATAGCCGGACTGTCGGGCATCGTATTCGCCGGCTTCCTGGGGCATGCGCTGACAAGCACTTTGCGCCGCGCCGGCGTCGTCAAGGATCGCCCGGCGCAGCCGCTGCACCGCCGCGTCTATCCGGCTTTCCTGATCGGCGTCGCGCTCATGGCGACATTGCTTGCCATCTACCTGCACGGCGCGGTACGGGGCGCGGCTCAAATCCCCATCGACGGCGCCGTGGACGCGCCTTACACCTATCCCCAAGAACACGGCGACCTCCCGACCATCACCGCCGGAGACGCTACACATTATACCGGCGTCCTTTTACGTGAGCTGATCGCCCAGGCGCAGCCGCAAGCCGAGGCGGAACTGGTGCTCGTCCAGGCGACCGATGGCTACGCTTTCTTCATCAGCATGGACGAAGTCCAAACGAATGCGAATCTGCTGCTCGCTTCGCAGGGGACCGGCAGCAAGACCTCCTATGACATCGTCGGCGCCGCGAATACTAAGGCGCAAGTGCGCGGCGTGAGCCATCTCACCGTCGTCGGGGCGGCAACATTGGAGATCGGCGGTGCGCTGGGCAAGCCGGCGCCTTTCAATCCTGATGACTGGCAATTCGAGATGGACAGTATCACACTAGATGTCGGCAACGGCCCGCAAAAGTTGCAGGGAGCGCCCTTAAGCGAAGTGCTGAAAGCGCTCGAACCGGCGCCCGAGGCCACCACCGTCGTGCTGTTCACCCCGGAGGAGCCGATCACTATCCCCTTAGACCGGGCGCTGCGCGACGATGAAACGCGCATCTTCACCGTCATCGGCACGGAGCGTGTCACGTTTGCCGTAGCGCAGATGGATGGAACGGTGATCGCGCCGCAGGTGACGCGGATAGAGGTAAACGGTAGATAATATCCAGATGATCCAGGTTCAGGGATTTTCCTATCGCTTTAGCGGCAGTGACCGTTACGCCTTGCGCGACGTTAACCTCGATATCGCACCGGGAGAGTTTGTCGTCCTCACGGGGCCGTCAGGCTGCGGAAAATCGACGCTGGCGTTGGCGCTGGGCGGATTCCTGTTCAACCAATACGACGGCGAGGCGACGGGAGAAATCACCGTCGCCGGGATGGATGTGCGCCGCACGCCCATTTACGACATTGCCGAAATCGTCGGCCTGGTGCAACAAAACCCGGAGGCGCAGTTCTGCACCCTCACCGTGCAGGATGAGATCGCCTTCGGGCTGGAAAACCGCCGTCTGCCACGCGAGGACATTCGGGGACGCATGGAGTGGGCGTTGCAGGTGGTCGACGCACAACACCTCAAAGACCGTACCCTGGCTACACTTTCCGGCGGCGAGAAGCAGCGCGTAGCGGTCGCGGCACTGCTAGCGGCGCGCCCGCAGGTGTTGATCTTCGACGAGCCGACCTCTAATCTGGACCCCACGGCGACTGCGCAAATTTTCGACGTGATTGCCCGTATCCGCGAGGCGGAGGCCATCACCGTCATCGTCATCGAACACAAAGTCGCCTACCTGCGTCGTTTCAGCCCTCGCTGGCTGCGGATGGAAGACGGACAGCTCTCAGTCGATAGTCGTCAGTTCCCAACCTCCCTACTTCCTACTCCCTGCTCCTTACTCCATACTCCCTCCTCCTTACTCCCTACTTCGGACTCCTTACCCCCTTCCCCCTTGGTCAAAACAGAGCGCCTGCACGCGGGATACAACGGTCATACCGTGCTGCACGACGTTTCGGTGGAAATCAGACCGGGCGAGTTCGTAGCGGTGATGGGCGACAATGGCTCCGGCAAGACGACGTTCCTGCAATGCCTGCTCGGTCTGCTCAAACCGGCGGAAGGGCATGTCGAGATAGCCGGGCTGGACACCCGCACAACGCCGGTTTCTAAGATGGCGCAGCGCGCGGCCTACATCTTCCAAAATCCCGACCACCAACTGTTTGCTGAAACTGTCTGGCAGGAGGCGACGCTCGCCCCCCGCAACTTCGGCACATGGAATGCCGAAACCGAGGCGCGGACGATTGCTCTGTTGGATGAAGTCGGGCTGGGCGACCGCCACGCTGACCCTCCGTACCGGCTGAGTTACGGCGAAAAACGGCGGCTTAATCTGGTGGCGATGCTCAGTTATACGCCCAGTTTGCTTCTCCTGGACGAAATCCTCATCGGACAAGACCCGGACAACGCCGCGCGACTGCTGGAATGGCTGCGCGCGCGCGTCAATGGAGGCAGTTCGGTGGTGCTCATCAACCATGCGCCGGATATCGCACAGGGCTACGCCACCCGGCTGCTCTTCTTCCAGGCCGGGCGGTTGATCATAGACGCACCGACGGCACAGGGTTTCGCTCAACTGGCGCGTATGGGATGCGAAGCGTATCTCCCGTCAGACGTGACAGATTTCAGAAAACCTGTCACGCCCAGGAATATGACCGATGTCTGACACGTCACAGATCCCATATCACGCCTCGCGCTCACGCCGAGCAGTGGGGCGGCTACAGCGCGTCACCTACCAGCCGGGCGCCTCGCTCCTGCATCACCTGCATCCATTGGTGAAGCTGGCGTGGCTCGCGGGCGGCACAGTGGCGCTCTTCATCATGCAACAGCCGATGGGCGTGCTCATAATACTCGCCCTGGCGGGGGCAGCCTTTCCGCTCAACGGTTTGACGTTGCACAAAGTGCGCGGCCTGCGCTTTTTCGCCGTCACCGCGCTGACCCTTTTCGCGGTGCAGGTTTTCTTCACCCACGCGGAGACGCCATTGCTACAACTCGGCCCACTGCGTGTGACCGAGACGGGCATCGTCAAGGGCATCTACACGGCGGGACGGCTGTTGAGCGTGATTTTATTCAGCTACCTGTTCGTGTTGACCACCGAGCCGAACGATCTGGGTTATGCGCTGATGCAGGCGGGGGTGCCCTATCGCTACGGTTTTATGCTGATCACGGCGCTGCGTCTGGTGCCGCTGTTCGAGCAAGAAGCGCAGACCGTCTATCAGGCGCAGTTAGCGCGCGGCATTGCCTATGACCGGGGCGGAGTGAAACGTTTCTTCGCCCTCGCCCGGCAATTCTTCCTGCCGCTGCTCGTCTCGGCGATGAGCAAAGTGGACGCGCTGGCCGTATCGATGGAAGGTCGCTGCTTCGGCAAATATCCGCGTCGCACCTTCCTGCGGGAAGTCGCCTTCACCCGACGAGACGGCGTCGCCCTCGGCATACTGGCGGTAGCGATGTTGGCGGTGATCGTCACCCGGTAACTCGCGGCGCAGGGTGAATGGGCAATCCGTCCTAGACAACCGGACTGTTTTATACGAGGAGTGTTATGCACAAACGTCGTTGGTCGTGGATTTTAATGGCTGCTTTGATCATCCTTGTTGTCGGCATTATTGGCCTAAGTGCCGGCGCGCAGAAACCGGTGCCCGTGCAGTTGTTGACGCACTTTCCGCTCGCTACCCTGGCAGAAGAAGCCTATACGATGAATGAGTGCCTCGAGTGCCATGAACCGTCCCAGTTCCACACGTGCACAACCTGCCACGACGATCACGGCGCGATTGAAATGGAAAATGTGCCGTTCTACGCCGGGATCACCTTCGGGGGCGATGTGCCCCATCCGGGTTACGTGCTCATCGACGACATCCTGCCCTACCGCGACCAGCCGCATACCCACCTGCCGCTGCTGGATTTCCTGGCCCAACAAGGCGTGGCCGACTTCGAGAGCGTCACCCTGACCTCAAACGATGGCGGCTTCGTCACCATCACCAGGGAAAATCTCACCGCGAGCGCGCTACTGATGCCTTACGAAGACGGCATCCGCTTTGCCGACGAGAATCTGCACATTTCATCGTGGATCAAGGGCATCCAGCGGATTATCGTGGTGGAGAAGGAGACGCCGTTGGTGATTGACGGACAGTCCACCTCGATAGGCCGGCTGCTCATCGGCCCGACACAGTTGGTCACGGTGGAGCAAACCGACGTGATGTTCAAGAGTGAAGAAGATGGGGCCGTGCGTAAAGCGTCGAGCGGTTCCCGCGTCGAAGGCGTCCCCATCGTCGGCATCGTCGCCAACCCTGCGTTCACACAGTTGGTCGTGCGCGACGCTTCCGGCGCAGAGTCCACGCTCTCCGCCGATGAAGCGCGCGGCGCACTGTTGGTCCAGTTGCGCGGGCAGGTGACGCTCGTGCTGCCCAAACGTGGCCGCTCGCAGTGGATTACAGACGTCGTGGAATTGCGCTCTGAGTGAGGAGACACACTGAAACCGTGAAACTGGTGCACAGAAAGTCAGAAAAATCACCCCGAAGAACACACAGGGCATCCAGTAAAACCCCCTTCGTGTCCTTTGTGTCCTTGGTGGTTACAGGGTGCTTCCTCCTGACGGGATGCGGCGGCGGATGGCAAACGACGTTGGCGGGGCCGGATGGGGCAGAGACGGTCATCAGCCGTGCGACATGGCGTGATTTGCAGGCGTTTGTGGGAGAAGACAGTGATATCGAGAAAGATAGCAGCCTGCTGCTGGAACGGGTGCTGTACCAACATGGCTACCGTCTGATGGATACGCTGACGTTGACCGATAACGACGGAACTACCCAAACCTTCGACTGGGCTACTGTGGCCGGCAATGCCCGATGGCAAAAAAGCGGCGCGCTCAGCATCGACGGGGAAACATGGCACGCCGCCCGTATAGAGGGCAGCACGTCGGCGCTGGCCGACGCCGTCACCACCCGCCTGGTCGACATCGCGCCGACGGCAGCGGCGGCGCTGGGCTTGCCGGCGCCCGCCCAGGCAACCGGCGACGTCCTCACTACTACACAGGTCAGTCATGTCCTGTTGCTCTTTCTCGATGGGTTTGGCTATGTGCGCTACACGGAAGCGCGCGACGCCGGCCTCATTCCCACACTGGCGGCGTTGGGTGAACCTGCGGTGGGGGTGAGCGAATATCCACCGAGTACGGCTATCGCTTCAGCCGTGATACTCACCGGCGCGCCGCCCGCCGTCAACAAAGCGGAAATCCGCGGCACACGCGCCACCACTGTCGAGACGTTGTTCGATGTCGCGGCACAAGCGGGGCGGCGTACCAGCGCCGTGGAAGGGGACGCCCTCGCGTTCAACCTGCGCAACGCCGAGATCGTCCTCTCCGGCGACCGTGACGGCAACGGCAGCACCGACGACAACGTCCTTGCCAATGCCCTTGCCGTGCTCGATGCCGGCATGCCCGACATCCTGTGGGTACATTTCCACGGCATCGACGACGCCGGCCACACCTATGGCCCGAACACGCCCGAAGAGAGGGCAACCATCACGGTTGTGGACGCCGCCGTGGGTGAAATCCTCGCTATGTTGCCGTCCGATACGCTCGTGCTCATCTTCGCCGACCACGGCATGCACGCCGTCCAGGAAGAAGGCCGCCTGGGCAACCACGGCCATCTCATCCCACGGGATATGCTGGTGCCGGTGTGGGAGGTAGTCAAGGAGTCAAGGAGTCCATTCGTCATTCACAATTCGCAACCCGCAATTCATTACTACTACGCGGCACAAAGAGTTTCCCAGTGAATGCTGGCCAGGGATCTGCCGATCCCGGCATAGTGCGCCAGAACCGCGGACCTGGCAATCCGCTCCAAGCATGGCGATCCACTCCGTGCCATCGCTAACGGGTGTGAAATTTCTACCACGATGTACTACTATCACTATCAAGGAGGAAATATGTACAAGAAACAAAACCGGAACTGGTATTGGATGGTGATCGGCCTGGGGTTGCTGTTGGCTCTGGCGGCCTGCGGCGGCGCACCGAAAGTCGAGTGGACGCTGGAGATCAGCGGGGCAGTGGACACACCGTTGACACTGGATTACGCCACCCTCGTCCAGTTGGAACAGGTCGATCTGACGGACGTGTTGATGCAGAAATCGCTCGGCGAAGACGAAGTCGCTTCGTGGAGCGGCCCGGCGGTGGACGAGCTTTTCAAAAAAGCGGGCGTCGGCGAATACAGCACCATAACCGCCACGGCCGCCGACGGCTACGCCATCGATATCACCCGCGATGAACTGCAAGGCGCCATCATCGCCCTCAAGAAAGACGACAAGTGGATCACCGAAGCTGAACCGGACAAGGGTCCCATCCGCCTGGTCTGCCCGCAGACCCCGGCGAACCGGTGGGTGTTTCAGATTCAGAAGATTCAGGTCAATCCGTAATCAGGGAGCGGGAATTTGTAATTCGCAGTTCGTCATTCAAAACCCAGAAGGGAAATAACATAGTTAAGCGAAGTCAGGTGAAATAACTAAAAGAGGGAAAGCGCTATCAGGGGATACGCAGGGCACTGCGCATCCCCTGATTCCTTATCTCAGGCCAAAAGGCGATCCACCACCTGCTGGCGGTATTCCGGCGAGAGCGAGTGGAAGAACGCACTGTAACCAGTCACGCGCACGACCAGGTCAGGATACTTGGTCGGGTCGGCATGCGCTTCCAAGATTTTCTCTTTGGAAATGATGTTGAGATTGATCAGCGTCCCTCCCTGCTGATTGTGCGCCATGATCATCGCGGCAACCGTGTCGATCCCACCCTGTTCCTCCATCAGTTTGAAATCGATGTCGAGCTGAAGCGGAGCAGAATTACCGCGTCCCGGCTGGACGGCAGCGACGGCGTTGGCTTTGGCCGTAGGGCCACCGCCGCCCTGCGACGCGAAACCGGGATCCGGTTCTGAACTATGGGAGATTGGGGCGTGAGCATGACGTCCGTTCGGTGTCGCCGGCAGGTAGCTGCCCAGACGCACGATGTCACCATGAGAGAACAGGCCTGGCAACACTTTATAGCCGCGCGCTGTGGGTGTATCAAAAAGCGCCACATACGTTTGCGAGATACGCTTCGCCCAGAAGTCAGCCCGTGAATTGCCGGAGCCGAAGCGGGGGATGTTCTTCAGCATCAGACGGATAGACTCCGCACCCGCGTAGTCGTTGTCGAGGTGCTGCTTAAGCCCCTCCCATGTCAGGCGTTTCTCGTTGACCACACGCTGCTCAACCGCGGCAAAGGAGTCGGCGACGGTCGCCAGCCCCACCCCGTCCACCGTGAGATGGTAGATGTCTACGCCGCCCGCCGAGGCATCCAGGCCACGCTCCATGGTGCCGTGGCAGAAGAGATTGAGCACGATTTCGATGGTGTTCTGCGCATGATGCTCCATGTGCCAGTCCAATCCCTGCTTCATCACGTCCACAGAAATCGCCAAATGATGGACGTAGCGCTCCCACAGCGCTTCCATCGTGCGCGGGGACCCGGTGTCGGCGACGGTTTCCTCGAAGGCATGCAGGAACGGCGCCACGAGGCTCTGGCGGGTCACGTCTTGCAGCGGATACTCGATGCCCGGCAGCGCCGTCCAGTTACAGCCGACCTTCGCGCGCATGCGAGCTAACTGGATCGGAACACCGCTCTTGATGTAACCCTCGTTCAGTCCCTTGGAACACGAAAAGCTGACGCCGGTTCCGTCCTCCAAATGATATTCCAGCGCCGTATGAAGAAGGTGGAGGTCCATCCCGTCGTGAACACGCAGTGCCAGATTGTACGGAATCTTCAAGCGATGCGCGGCTTCCAGGATCAGATAGGACATCCGGCTGGTCAGGTCGTGCCCATCCGGAGCCTCGCCGCCGATCTGCGAGTAGTGCGTGTCGTTGTAGAAGAGGCTGGCGATGAACCACAGCACGGCCTCATCCTCAATGATGCCGGCGGCGCGGTCGGCTTCGTAATAGGGGCGCAGCAACTCATCCAGTTGGCCCAGCGCGCCCCCGGCTGCCCACATCCGGTCAATGGACTGGAACCAGGCGAGGAATTGGCAGGCTTCCCGCAGCGTGCGCGGTGGATTTTCAACCAGCCATTCGTTCATGTCGGCCATCGTGAGCAGGTTTTCGCGTATTTCGGGGCGGTCTTCGTCTTCCGCCATCTCTCGCGCCTGGATGACGTGCCGCCGGATCCAATCCTGCACGCCCAGAACCAGATTCTCCTCGGCGTCGTAGAACGATGGATCGGTGGGACGGTTCAACTCCCGGTAATAGCGAATCTTCTTAAGCAGGCCGCCCCACCCCAGATCCAGGCCGATGCGCATATCCGGGCCCAGGTGGTTCATCGCGCCGATGCCGTTGTGCCACAGGTAATACTTGTCGTGCAGCGGTGCCAGGTGCGTCGGACGATCCTCCGGTTTCCACCCGCCGACACCGGGGATGAAGCCCGCCCACGCTCCCGCCAGCGCGCTCATAGGATGAATATAAACGGGATGGACATCCAGCCACGCGCGGAAGTTCTCGCCGATGCAGCGCGCGCCGTAGCATCCGCCAGAAGGATGGTTGGATTTGGGCGTGAAGGGAATCGGCTCCGGCCAGTAGATATTGCCGTGATCGTCAACGTCGTGATACCCGTCGCGGGCCAGCTTCGCCCGGTTGTGTTCCAATTTCGTCTCGCGTAAAGCGTCAATTCTCTGTTGATACGTTATTGCCACCATATAGTCCTTAGTCCTTAGTCCTTAGTCCGAAGTTGCAAGTTGCAAGTTCCAGGTTGATACTCTGTCACCCTCTCTCCCTGTCTCCCCCTCTCCCCCTCATTTCTCTGCTTCTAACCGCAATTTTACCATAACGTCCGGGCGGACGCACACGAAGTCGGGGCCAAGGCGGCGCTGGACTTCTTGAAGCATATCCATCCGCCACGCCCAGTTGAGCACCCACGCCTCGACGAAGGCCGGGCGGGTGTCGCCGGCGGCGGTGCGGATATCGTCAACCATGTGCTGGATCAGTTCTTCTTCGGGGCTGGTGTCGAAATGGGTTGCGGGGCGGAAGGCAACTACGTTGTTCGGGGCGAGGCGCGCGCAGGCGGCCTCCACCGGGCCACCGTAGCCGGTGAAGATGCCCTGCAAACGTCCGCTGGAGCCGCGCGCGTAGCGATCCTCTTCTTCATCCCGACCTCCAATCAGCCACAGGCACGACGTATCGATCCAACCCAACGCCTCATCCGTCTTGCGGGCATAAGCCGCATAGAGCGCTTCGCGCTGTTCAGGATAGGCGCGCAGGTACATCGTCGGATGCGTGTAGCCGACGCCCAACCCGCCGACCAGCAAATCGTTGGGGGAAGCGGTGCGCAGATAGTAGTTCAGCACCGGCGGGGCCAGCTTCGCCGCAGCGGGCGCAAACGACCAGCCCATCGGGAAACTGCCGCGCTCCGGCTTGTCCCATTGCAGGTCGCGGGTGCGCATCATCAACGCCTCGCCCAGATTGTCGCCATCGGAGATGACGTGGGCGTAGTAGACCTTGGTGGGGTCGTATTCCGGCGTAGCCGGCGTCTTGTGACGGTACGGCCCAACGGCGACGCCGGAATGGACGGAGAGGTTGGTCGCCTCGTGGGAGGGTGTCAGCACTTTGCCGAAGGACGAGCCGTACAGCACGCCGGGGCCTTCCATCACCGCGTCGGCGGAGAAGTGTTCGGAGTCTTTGGGCGTGGGCATCCAGTCGAACCACCAGCCGACGATGGGCGTGTTGGGCGGTGTCGAGGCAAGGATACCGCGCAGCAGATTCTCCTCCGGCGGCGTGCGGTACTCGGGGAACCAAAAAGTGAAGACTTTGAAGGCCACCAGGTAATCGGTGATGAGAAAAATGCCCGGATAGTTGGTTGCCAGGATGCGGTGGTTCATCCTGGGGAAAAGCTCCACGTAGGCCCAGCGCATCATTTCGTACTGGTTGGCCCACTGGCCGCGCGCATCAAAAACGACCGGCAGTTGGAGCGTTTCGTTCATCTCCGGCGTGACCGGCACGGCGTTCTCCAGCGCGCCGATCATCAACAACACGTTGGTCTGATTCAGTTGATCGGAATGGAAGGCGCCGATCTCGTCCATGATGCTGCTGTCATACAGGATCACTCCCTTAAGCTCACTGCGGAAGGTCGTCCACGCCTCTGAGAACGCAATCTGGCGCGAGGTGTAACCCTCGAAGTGCAACTCGTCAAGCCACTGGCGATCCTGCCGGTCGTAGCGGGTGTGCAGCAGGTAGAGGCGCGGCTGCGTCCGGTTGACGAGGCCCTGCAAAACACTCAACGCAAATTCGAGCTGCGGCGTCGCCGCGCTCGCGTCCACCACCAGCAATTCCTGCGCGGGCGGCGTGGATTGCGGCCAAAAGTTCTCGTAGGGTTCGATGTCCATCACCGGCGTGTACGGCACGGAAACATCGTGCAGCGGCAGGAAACTGCCAGTCGCGGCGTAGCGCTGCTCCACGGCGTCGGCCCAGGCCGCGTCCCACTGCGTGGCGAGTGGGTCGCGGCGCAGCGCATCCAGCGCGCGGCGGGTCGCGGAGACATTCCCCTGTGCGGCGTAGATTTCCGCCAGGGCGAAGCGCGCGGTCAGGCGGGTCACGGCATCCGGCGCGCGCGCTGTCAGATCATCCAGCGCCGCGCTGACGGATTTGGGCGCACCGTAACTCTCGATGCGCCATTCCAGGCCCCACGTCTTGCCTTCGAAGAGCAGCTTGAGCAGCAGGTGATTGGTTCCCGGGTGCAGCGCGACCCACGCCCGGCTGTCCTGCGGGTTGGCCGGAAATGGCATGGTCGGCGAGAGGACGGGCTGATCGTTGACCCAGCCGTACACCCACGCCTGAGACCCAACGACCAGTTGCGCCAGTTGCGCCTCCGGCGCTTCGATCTCGGCGTACAGGTACAGCACGCTCCACGGCTCGGTCGGCGTCCACGCGCCGAAGTCAATGGGCTGCTTCAGAATGCCACTTAAACCGGGAGCGGGCCGCCAGGACACCGTTCCCGTCTTGCCGGGATAAGAGGCCGTCAGGTCAATGCCCTGCTCCGGCGGGTAAGCGGTCTCCAATCCCACGTAGTCTTGATTCTCAAAGGGGCCAATCATAGACACGTTGCGCAGCGGCGACAGCGTCGGCGCAGGCAAGGCCTGCTCCAACGCCGCCTGCCAACGTCCTTTTGCGGTCGGATTATCCGTTGACACAGTGATCTCCTTTCGGGCGCAGCCCGGAATGAAGGTGAGCATTAACAGTAAAAGTAGACGGGGATTGAGGGGAGGGAATGGGAAAGTAGCCGGCTTCTTTCCAGCGGGCGAAGCGTTCCTCGAAGCCCGGATCAAGGCCGTAGACGATGGCGACGTCGGCCCGGCTATCGATCTGCGGCAAGTATGGCGCAGCCTCTTGAAAAGCGACACGTTCTTCAGTTCGGTCGTGGTTGCGCATCGAGCCTCCGGTAAGAAATTAGAGAGTGTCGAATCTCGTAAAGTCGTACCTTAACAAGTCTCATAAAGTCGTACCGGCGCACTCTTGGTAAAGGATTTCTTCACGTTGCGCGGCAGAGGAGAACGGTAAGCGCCGCTGATAAGCCGGGAGGTT
>Ga0208940_1003977_pt1 | contig 12006 bp, 9 predicted proteins | sample AD_JPNNA6_MetaG_FD_184445 | JGI IMG/M metagenome (GOLD analysis project Ga0208940, IMG submission 184445) | Active sludge microbial communities of municipal wastewater-treating anaerobic digesters from Japan - AD_JPNNA6_MetaG (SPAdes) (version 2) | ecosystem: Engineered > Bioreactor > Anaerobic >... | reverse complement strand
TCATTTCCGTTTCATCGACCCGAGGATTCCCCGGATGATCTCCCTCCCGATCTGCGATCCTGCTGCCCGTGCCGCGCTCCCTGCCATCTTGGCGAGGGCATCCGTCCCCCGTCCGGCCGGGGCGGAGGAGGAACTCCTCTCCCTCCGTCCGGGCGGACTCTCTGCCTTCTTTTCAGCCTGGGGCGAACTTTTTGCCCGTTCCGCGAGGATCTCGTAAGCCGATATCCTGTCGTGGACGGCCTCGTACCTGCCGTAGAAGGGAGAGGCGCGGATGATCTCGTTCCTCTCGTCAGGGGAGAGCGGTGCAAGGCGGCTCTCCGGGGGGTAAATGAGTGCCCTCTCGGTGACACCCGGAATACCCTTTGCATCGAGGAACGAGACCAGTGCTTCCCCCGTCCGGAGCTCGGTAATGACTGCCTTTGCGTCGAGGGCCGGGTTTGCACGCATCGTTTCGGCCGCAGCCCGGACGGCTTTCTGGTCCTTCTGGGTGAATGCCCGCAGGGCGTGCTGGACCCGGTTACCCAGCTGACCAAGGACGTCGTCGGGCAGATCGAGGGGGTTCTGGGTGATGAAGTAGACGCCGACACCCTTGGACCGGATGAGGCGGACAACGAGCACCACCTTTTCCCGGAGTGCCCTGGGTGCGTCGGCAAAGAGGAGGTGGGCCTCGTCGAAGAAGAACACGAGCCTTGGTTTTTCCGGGTCTCCAACCTCGGGCAGGTTCTCGTAGAGTTCGGAAAGCAGCCACAGCAGGAAGGTGGAATACAGCTTGGGTGACTGCAGGAGCCTGTCTGCGGCGAGGATGTTGATGATACCGTGCCCCTCCGCATCGGTCCGGAGCAGAGTCCCGATATCGAGCGAGGGCTCCCCGAAGAACACTCCGCCCCCCTGTTCCTCGAGGGTAAGGAGGTTCCGCTGGATGGCGCCGATCGTTGCAGGCGAGATGTTCCCGTACCGGGTCCGGAGGTCCTTTGCATTCTCCCCCCCGTACCGGACCATCGCCTGGAGATCTTTCAAATCGAGGAGGAGCAGCCCCTGCTCATCCGCGATCCTGAATATGACGGCAAGGACGTCGGCCTGCGTGTCCGAAAGGTCGAGGATTCGCGAGAGGAGGAGGGGACCCATGTCCGAGACGGTGGTCCTCACCGGGTGCCCCTGCTGGCCAAAGACGTCCCAGAATACGACCGGAAAACCGCGGGGTGAATAGCCGGACAGGCCGAGTTCGGTTGCACGTGCCGTGATTTTGGGATTGTCCCCGCCCGGTTTTGCCATCCCGGAAAGGTCTCCCTTGACGTCTGCCAGAAAGACCGGCACACCGATCTTCGAGAACTGTTCGGCCAGGACGCGGAGTGTCACGGTCTTTCCCGTGCCGGTCGCACCGGCGATGAGACCGTGGCGGTTTGCCATCCCGGGAAGGAGGCCGAGCGGGGCGGAACCCCGGGCCACGGTGAGTTGTTCAGGGGTGGGGGACATCGGGAATCCTTCCTGATCTCATATAGGGCAGGAGGGCGCCTTAACCGTAACCCGTCCCCGTCCCGGTTGTGCCGTTCCCCGTGGTGATGTCCTGTTTTTCTGCACGGGCGCGGCGGGAGGCAAAAACGCTGTCGGAATACGGCGAAGAGACAGAACGCATGACGAAAAGGTATATTGCCCAACGGGGCCCCATTGCATCGCATGGGAAGACCAATCCGGCCCTGTGCCTGCACGGTTGCCGGTTCGGATCCAAGCGGAGGTGCGGGCCTGCAGGCGGACCTCGGGGTCTTTTCCGCGCTGGGAGTCCATGGTCTCTCGGTCGTGACCGCGATCACCGCCCAGAACACGAAGGCCGTGACCGGTATCCACGTCGTCCCCTCCTCCATGGTCTCGCTCGAGCTTGGTACCCTCTGCGACGAGTTCGAGATCCGCGCGGTGAAAACCGGCATGCTCGGGGACAGCGGAACCATCCGCGTCCTTGCGCGGGAGATACCGGCCGGGATACCGCTCGTCGTCGACCCGGTCATGGTCTCGACGAGCAGGCACACGCTCCTTCCGGCTGATGCGCTGGATGCTCTCGTCTCCGACCTCCTGCCGCGGGCAACCGTGGTGACACCGAACGCGAGTGAAGCAGAGGTGCTCTCGGGTGTTGCGCCCATCCGGGACAGGGCCGATGCCCTGCGTGCAGGAAAAAAGATACTCGGGGCCGGGCCGGAGTACGTCCTTGTCAAGGGGGGACACCTGCGGGGAGAGAGTGCAACCGATATCCTCGTGGGTGCGGACGGGGAATGGTGCATCTCCACCCCGCGGTACCCCTATGCCATCCACGGGGCGGGGTGCTGCTTCTCGGCAGCGCTCTGTGCATTCCTGGCACAGGGGTACCCGGTCGTCGACTCCTTTGCACGGGCCAAGGAATTCATGGACTTCCTTGCGGGAAATGCGGTGCAGGCACCCTCCGGCATGCACATCCTTTCCCCGTCGGACTGGCTCCGCCGAAAGGAATGACCGGGAGGAGACCTCCGGTATCTTCTTGAGGGTCAGGTGCGATATGTGAACCCATGGATGACGGGGGATACGGGAGGGTCCCTGGAAGCAATGGAGGAAAGTAACAGGGGAGAAGGGATCTTCCGATCGGCCCTCGACGCACTCCCGTTCCCGGCCTGCATCGTCGGTCCCGACGGAGCGGTCCTTTTTTCCAACAGGGCCATGGACAGGACCTTCGGACAGGGAAAACCGGCCCCCGTCCTGCCGGACGATGCACTCGCGATTGCAGGAAAGGCACGGGAAACCGGGAAAAGGGTCAGGGCCACGGTGACCGTGACGGTTTCGGGCGATCAGGCGGTCCAGTTCCCGGTGGAGGCAACACCCCTTCCCGGGGCTGCAACCGGAAAACCAGGACCGGTCCTCCTGTCTGCATGCATCACCGGGGAAGAGGACCTGCTCCGCGAGCTCCTCGTCCGGGACACATCCCGGAGGAAACTCCGCGAGCTCCTTGCCACGATCAGGCACGACATCCTCAACCAGCTGACAATCCTCATCGGTTTCCTCCAGTATTCCGAAGACCTGTGCCAGGATCCGGGGATACGCGAGTTCATCGGAAAGGAGGAAAATGCGGGAAAGGCCATCCAGTCGTTGATCGAATTCACGCGGAAGTTCCAGGACCTTGCGATCCAGGAACCCGCATGGATCGACCTTTCATTGCTGGCCACCCCCGTGGAGGTGCAGAAGCTCCCCAGAGACGTCCTGGTCAGGGTCGACTGCGGCCATTTCGAGGTCTTCTCGCCCCCGCTCCTTTCCTTTGTCTTTTCTGTACTGGTGGAAAATGCCCTGGACCACGCGACCGGGCTTTCCCGGATCACGATTACGGCAGCACCCAGGGGAGACGACCTCGTCATTGCCGTGGAAGACGACGGCCCCGGTATCCCGCCGGGAGAAAGGAAGATGCTTTTCAAGAGGGGGCACGGGCGGCACGGGGGATACAGCCTCTGGCTCGCGCGTGAGATCGTGCGGATCTGCGGGGGGACTCTTGACGAGTGCGGGGGGGAAGGCCGTGGTGCCCGCTTCGAGATCCGCATTCCGAAGGGCATGTGGCGGAAGAGGGATGACGGGGCATCCTGATCCGGAACGAAAAAGAGCGGGATCTGTTTATCCCCTGTTTTAAACCCTGATTCCCCTTCTCCTGCTGCTCTCCCATACCTGTCGGCCCTTGTGAGGGCAGCTTCCCTTGCAGGTCACGGACCGCTCGTTTCGCCGGGAACGCTCCGGGGAACACGGCAAAGGGGGGAGACGAGTCCGCACAGGGAAAAGAGAAGGGAGTCAGCTGATCTCCTGGACGATCCGCCCGTTCCGGAAGATCGAGATCCTGCCGCCGCTCTGCGAGAGGACGATGCCCACTGCCTTCGTGTCGAGCGTGATCGCGGCAATGGAGGAATGGCGTGTCCCGAGCCCCTTGGGAACTCCTGCCCGGCTCGTGTCGACCGTGATGTAGCGGGCGGCAGCCTCTATCTGCCCGTCGCCCCTGACAACGAACGCCCCGTCGAGCTGGGCCAGTTCCTTGATCATCTCCTTGATGTCAGGGTTCGTGACCATCCGCTCGGCAGGCGGGTGGCCCTCGACCGGGTTGAGGATCAGCTGGCGTGACCTCTCGAGCACGGCGTCCGCGTCACCGACAATGAACGCCGTTCCCACCTGCTTTCCCTCGCGTCCCTCCCTCGCGATCTCCATGCAGATGTGGAGGACCGAGTCAAAGACCTCGTCCTGCACGTCCGTCCCGGCGATGACCGTGTCGCGCCACGCGGCCGTGCTGATCCGCCGGCGGTCGCGGTGCGTGTGGTCGGTGATGTCGTGGCCGATGCAGACCACCTCCACGAGTTTCCCCTGCTCGTCCCGGATGGGGGAGAGGGTCCATGCCACCCAGGCGGGCTCGCCGGAACGCAGCACCATCTCGGTGATGGAGAGGCCCCGACCCTCGTGGACGAGGCGCGTATCGCGGGTGAAATCAGGGGCATCTTTCCGCGACCCGGCAGGGATGAGGGTGTCCTGCAACCGCTTTCCCACGATCTCGGCCTCGGAGTAGCCGAAGAATGCCTGGGCATGCGTGTTGAAGAAGGTGACTGCCCCCTCCGGGTCCAGCTTGACGATCAGGCTGCTGGCGTTGTTCAGGAACTCCCTGTACCGTATCTCCTGTTCCCTGATGGCATCGAGGAGCCGGTTCTTCTCGGTCCGGTCCTCGATGACAAGGATCCGGCCCCGCGAGGGGTCCTGCGGGTCCATGGGCCTGATTTTCATGTACACGGGCACGAGAGTGCCGTCTTTTGCCTTTATCGCGGACTCGGCATGGCCCCATCCCTGGTCGTCGACCCGCAGGGCGAACTCGCGGAATGCCCGGTCGCACTCCTCCTTCCCGGGAAAGAGCGCCGCGATGTCCCGGCCCTTGAGGGCAGCGGCATCCATGCCGAGCGCCCGGGCCATCGTCGAGTTGACCCACTCCACCTTCCCGCCGATGACCTGGCAGAGCCAGAGCGGCGTGACCGAGAGGATGGCAGAGAGGAGGTCTGCCCGGAGCACCTGGTCCCGCTCGGCTTTCCGCCGGAGGATGGACTGGTAGATCATGTCCCGCATCTCGGTGACCGGCGGTGGGGACGGCCGTCGCGGGACCGGGACCTCGGCCGCGGCGTTGATGTCGCCGAGGATGAGCGTATCGCGACCTTCCCTGACGTAGAGGATGAAGGGGACGGAAGGGAGGCGGGATTTGAGCTCCCTGTGGAACTCGATTCCCGTCATGTCGGCAAGGAACTCGATCCCGTCGATGTCGGGGATCCGGTGGTACGAGATGATGAGGTCGTACTTCCGTGTCCGTGCCTTCTCGAGTGCCTGCTTCGTGGAATGGACGACGTCGATGCGGACGTCACCATGCCGCTCGAGGAAAGCCCGCGTGCTCTCGATGATGTCTGAATTGTCGTGCACGAGGAGGACGGATATCATGGTCTCGCGGGAAATGGGGGCATCCCGGCCCCGACACTATTCAGGAACTGGTTGGTTCCGTGAGAATTTAATAATTGCCGGTGCGAAATCCCGATCGCACCGAGTAAAAGGCGTGGTTTGTGTGCGGGGCCTCACTTTTTCCCCGGTTTGTGCTGCCGGGCTGCGTCCGCTGCCCCTGACTGGATCTTGAGGAGGGCCGCCGCGACTTCGAGCGACGTGTGGTCATCTCCCATCACCTGCTCGATGCGGGCGATGAACGGTTCGAGACCCCCTGCGGCGATCACGTCGCGGACCTTCTCCCCGATGTGGACGAACCGCCGCTCCTCGAGGTCGGCGTCTGCCGGAACAGCGTGTCGGGCGATGCGGATCCGTGCATACTTCTGGATATCCCGGAGTTTCCACATCTCTTTGCCCGAGACGAACGTGAATGCCTTCCCGGATTTGCCTGCCCGGCCGGTCCTGCCTATCCGGTGGATGTAGTACTCGGGGTCCTGCGGGACGTCGAAGTTGAAGACGATCCCGATCTCCTCGACGTCGATTCCCCGGGCGGCGACGTCGGTTGCAACGAGGATGTCGGTCGAGCGTGACCTGAAGCGCGACATCACGCGTTCGCGTTCCTTCTGGTCCATGTCGCCGTGGAGGGACTCTGCCAGGTAGCCGCGGGCCTGGAGCTGGGATGCGACCTCGTCCACCCGGCGCTTCGTGTTGCAGAAGACGAGCGCAAGGTCAGGGTTGTAGTAGTCGAGCAGGCGGGAGAGGACTTCGACCTTTTCTGACTCCCGAACCTCGAAGTACCGCTGCTCGATGACGGGAACCGCAAGCTGCCCGTGGACGACCCTGACCATCCGGGGGTCTTTCAGGAATTTTTGTGCCAGGGCAAGGATCTCCCTGGACATCGTTGCGGAGAAAAGCACGTTCTGCCTTTTTTCAGGCAGGCGGGTGAATATCTTTGCGATGTCCTCCGCAAATCCCATGTCGAGCATCTCGTCTGCCTCGTCAAGCACGGTCACCCGGACCTGCGAGAGGTCGACTGTCCGCCGGGAAAGGTGGTCAAGGAGCCTTCCCGGCGTCGCTATGACGACGTGGACACCCTTGCGCAGGACCGCGACCTGGCGTTCGATGGGCTGGCCGCCGTAGACGGGGAGGACGGAGACCCCGCCCATGTACCGGGCGAGTTTCCGGAGTTCCTCGGAGACCTGGATGGCAAGTTCGCGTGTCGGGCAGAGAACGAGGGCCTGCACCGCGGGGCGGTCCGGCTCGAGCATTTCGAGGAGGGGTATTCCGAACGCCGCCGTCTTGCCCGTTCCGGTATGGGCCTGGCCCACCATGTCGTGGCCTTCGCGGATCACGGGGATTGCAAGGGACTGGATGGGTGTCGGTTCCTCGAACCCGAGATCCCTGATCGCCCGGAGGAGGGGTTCGGGCACGTCGAGGTCGGCAAATGAGATTGTCTTCATGGAGTTATTCCTGTCCATACATTGGCTCGCATGGCGTATGTCACTTCCCACCGGGTACCCCTCAGGAGACCGTGCATTTTAGTCCCTGACGATCACCGATGCCGTTTCGTCGAAGGGGTTGGTCCGGAGGGCAAGCGAATACAGGTACGGGTACGTGAGGCGGAGGTGGCCCATGTACACGATCCACTCGACGACGAGGAGACCGTAGACGCGGCTGATGTCTCCCGAGAGGTGGTCGTAATCGGTGTCCGGCAGTTCGGAGAGGTCTTCCCGGTGCACAAGTTCCTGCCAGAGGTGCAGGAGTGCCTGAAGGAGGTCGGAGAAACGCGAATGTTCGTCGAGGTCCGGGTTCTGGAGGAGCATGGAGAGGACGTCCACCTTTCTCCCGAGCGCCTCCCGGAGCGCGACAAGGTCACAGTTCCGGCTGTCGAGCGCATACCGGCGCCCGCCGAGATCTGCAGCGAGCGTGCGGAGCCGGTCACCGGAAAAGGAGCCGGGGTCCGAGAGGACCCGGGCAAGGTCTTTTCTTTCGGGATCGAGCCACGAGAAGGAGGCAAGGAGGGACGTTCCGAGCTGCGAGAAGAAGAGCCCGACGAGGATGCCGGTCTTTCTCCTGCGCCGCTCCCGCTCCGCCCGGTATGCCAGGTGCTCGACTGCGTTCGTGACCAGCCCCACAAAACAGCCCACGCCCCCCACGATGACGGCAACCGCGAGAGCCTTTCCCGCGGGCGTGACCGGGTGCAGGTCGCCGTAGCCGACGGTTGCAACCGTCACGATGGTGAGGTAGAGCGAGTCGAAGGGCGAAAACCCTTCGAGCAGGGAGAACCCGGCGATACCGGCGAACAGGACGAGTGCGAAGACGATCACGAAGGCAAGGAGCCGCTGCTGGTACCGGTCCATCGGGGAAGTGTCAGGGGTGACCGGTGATAAAGCTGACCGTCTCGCAGGGGGAACGTGCAGCCGGAACAACCGTTGATTGAGGGGGAACCCCGGTTTCGCGTGAGGATGGGGGGAGAGGGCAGCGATGCCGCAGCGGTTGGGTGTTGATCAATTGCCCGGAGGGGGTGCGGGCAGGGTTGATCGTGCATTGTAACATGTCCTTTCCCCCAGCACTGCCTATCGCCACACGGGGTGCCGCAGCGGCGGGGCGTCAGCCCCGGGAGCGTCTGATGAAGGGAGTGCGGTCGGTCGTCCAATTGCCCGGAGGGGGAAACCCCCTCCGGACCACCCCCGTGTGAGGATAGGAGGTGGGCAGGGTTGATTGGGGACTGTGTCATGTCCTGTCACTTAGCACTGGCCCTATCGCCACACGGGGTGCCGCAGCGGCGGGGCGTCAGCCCCGAGAGCGTCTAAGGATGGGAGTGCGGTCTGTCGTCTAATTGCCCGGAGGGGGTGCGGGCAGGGTTGATTGGGGACTGTGTCATGTCCTGTCACTTAGCACTGGCCCTATCGCCACACGGGGTGCCGCAGCGGCGGGGCGTCAGCCCCGAGAGCGTCTAAGGATGGGAGTGCGGTCTGTCGTCTAATTGCCCGGAGGGGGTGCGGGCAGGGTTGATTGGGGACTGTGTCATGTCCTGTCACTTAGCACTGGCCCTATCGCCACACGGGGTGCCGCAGCGGCGGGGCGTCAGCCCCGAGAGCGTCTAAGGATGGGAGTGCGGTCTGTCGTCTAATTGCCCGGAGGGGGTGCGGGCAGGGTTGATCGGGGATTGTGCTATGACCTGTTCCCTCGCACTGGTCCTATCGCCACACGGGGTGCCGCAGCGGCGGGGCGTCAGCCCCGAGAGCGTCTGAGGAGGGGAGTGCGGTCTGTCGTCCAATTGCCCGGAGGGGGAGACCCCCTCCGGATTACCCCCTGTATGAGGATAGGAAGCGGGCAGGGTTGATTGGGCAGATTGAAAAGAAGGATATTACCACGTCCTGCTCACCTGGCTTCACGTTTATCGATAGAAAAGAATGTCATATTGATGGTTGAACATATTTCCAGTTGATTTAGATTTGCCATTTACAATTTGAATTAAGAAAAAGAGGAATAAGCAATCGCGGGTCATCCGGCAGATGATGTTGCGCCGGGAACTCTGAACAGTATCTTGAAACAAGCAAAATTGAAGGAGTAAATCGAAATATGCGGAGATATCTCATCGTCATCGAAAAGGCAGGAAATAATTACTCGGCTTATTCACCGGATCTTCCCGGTTGTATAGCCACTGGAAGTTCCCGGGAAGAGGCAGAAGAACGAATGCATGAGGCAATTGAGATGCATATCAGGGGATTGATCGAGGACGATCTGCCTCTCCCCCCTCCCCATGCAACTGCTACTTTTGTGGCAATTGAATCTCCCTGAATTCCCTGAAGCAGGAGATGTAGAGTGTCTTTTCCTGCCCTCACACCGGTGAGGACAAGAGATGGGCAGGGTTAATCGGGCATAGTGGCATGACCTGTTCCCCAGCACTGGACCTATCGCCAAACGGGGTGCCGCAGCGGCGGGGCGTCAGCCCCGGGAGCGTCTAAGGAAGGGAGTGCGGTCTGTCGTCCAATTGCCCGGAAGGGGTGCGGGCAGGGTTGATCGTGCATGGTATCATGTCCTGTTCCCCAGCGCTGGCCCTATCGCCACAGGGGGGTACCGCAGCGGCGGGGCGTCAGTCCCGGGAGCGTCTAAGGATGGGAGTGCGGTCTGCTACTGTTCCCGATTGTCCGGCCCAACCCCCATTGACACCAGGAAAACACTCCCACTCACCCGGAATCCTCCCCGTCTCCACCGTCACCCTCTGACCATTCCCCTGCGTAGAGCACCCATGCAATGGCGAACACGAGCGGTACACCGAGAGGAACCGAAAACCCCGCAGGACCAGCGAGGAGGGGACCATACTGGGCAATGCACGATGCAACGAGGAGGACACCGGAAGCAGCGACTGCAACACCTGCATACCGCATCCATTGTACCTTTCCTTCCGCGACGGCAAGGAGGAGGACGAGGAACGACACAACGAGGATCACTGCCCCGGCATCCCAGAGGATGAACGAGATGGCGGTCCTGCTAGTAATCAATCCGGAGATGACATAACCGATGTCCGAGGCAATCGTTATCAGGGACGGCCCGTAGGAGGTCTCCTGGTACCTGAACAGGGCCCACTGCACGCCGGTACCCAGCCAGTCACCGATGACGTAGAGGTTGAGGGGGACGACGAGGAGAACGAGCGGGAGGATGGGGGCAATACGCCGGTCGGAAGGGAGATCCATTATCCCATCATATCACCGCCCTGCGACATGATGGTTGCGGGATTATCGCCACTGCCTGGATACAGTAGTAAATTTGCGAACAGGAGTCTTACTCTTCCAGGAATCCATCGGGAAATGCACCAGCGGGAGAGGGATGGTGTGGTGCAGCATGGAATATGTTTAAATACCTTCTGGTGGGAATGTACCGTTACAGTGTCTTGCCCCATTTCGTGGGCAATGTGCATGTGAATCGAGGTGCATTATGAAGATCATGAAGAATGATGAGGCAGTATCACCCGTTATCGGTGTGATCCTGATGGTGGCCATCACGGTCATCCTTGCAGCGGTTATTGCGGCTTTCGTATTTGGACTGGCTGGATCAACGGGAACAAGTAAGAACGTTGGATTGACAGTATCGATAGATTCCAACAAATATGTTGTAGTTACAATACAAGGGGGAAGTGATCTTGCATCCTTGACGAATATATCGTATTCAAATGATGCAGGTTCCACGTATAAGGCGTTTGTAAAGAGAAGTGGAACAGGCTACGCAGTTTTAGCTCCTAGTGATTTCCCATTGAATGTTGGACAAGTTATCAATTCAAGTTCTACAATTAGTTCTGGCGACAGGGTAATCATAAAAGGGACATTCTCGGACGGTAGCCAGCAGGTCCTTGTAGATAGAGTCTATGGATAAGACCTATCACACATCCCTTTAATTTCTCTTTTGCAGTTGCCTTAAACATTCAATAAAATACTGAATTAAAATTCACCCGCAAAAATTGCATTAATCACAGTCTTTTAAACCCTACAAAAGAACCCAAAAAAAATTAAAAAACCGGAGCGTCATTGGAACCTTAAAATCTTTGCTGATCACTAATAAATGACCATACCCGTCCTCCCGAAAAACAGCTAATGGTTGATAACACGTCTGTCCCTCGCCCGAACCCTTTCACCCCCCTGCCAGAAGGAAACCGATTTGCTATCGCAAATCCCGACAAAGCACTGTGCCTGTCTCTCCACCCCGATACTCCCGAGTGTGATCCGGACCTCTTCCCATCCACCTGCCGTCAGGACACCAGGTGGTATCTTGCGAAGAATACTTCCGCACCTTCCGCAACTCTTCACCACCTGCGGAAGTCTTTGATTCCGATGTAAAAGCCTCTGATTCCCAAAATAATGTATATATAATATATACTTTTTTTAGTATTCTCATATACTTCCACAAATAGAGACACACACATACCCCTGATCGTCGTGCACTCTACGCCTCTCTCTCTGACCAAAGTGCGGAAGGTGCGGAAGTGTCCATGAGAGAAAACAGAGAATGTGCCTTCAATAAAAAAATCCGGTCTGAAAAAGTCCCCGTTTTCACTTCAGCACGGCCATTCAGCAGGTGAAGTGCAGAGAAGTGCTGGAGGATAGGGTGTTCTTCCTGCCCGGATCGATGCCTATGATGACAAAACCCCCGGCCGCCCGGAGAGGATCCCCTGCTTCGTGTTTGGGTGGATCCGACCGGCCTGTGCAGTAAGTACGACCGGGGAGTGATCGGGAAGGTCCGGCAACCCTATGCGGCATGGACACCCTTGTGGTTGATTTTCCCATTTCCGTCTCTTCGCCATTTCGCGTAGGTCTTTGTGATAGGAAGATGAGAGGGTCTTCTCCAGCCCGCCGGCCCGCAAAGCCCATACCCCCGTAATGGTTGCTGGGAATTGGTTGGAGACGACAATTTTTCCCAATAGCATGAAAAAAGGAGAATGCGGAAAATACCGCCCCCATCCACATCTATATATACATTCCGCTCCCATGCTTACCCGCAGGACAAAAACTGCATAGGTAATGGAAATGGATGACAGAGGTTTTAGGGGAGGGT
>Ga0208940_1003972_pt1 | contig 12014 bp, 9 predicted proteins | sample AD_JPNNA6_MetaG_FD_184445 | JGI IMG/M metagenome (GOLD analysis project Ga0208940, IMG submission 184445) | Active sludge microbial communities of municipal wastewater-treating anaerobic digesters from Japan - AD_JPNNA6_MetaG (SPAdes) (version 2) | ecosystem: Engineered > Bioreactor > Anaerobic >... | reverse complement strand
GGAAGCCGGGCGCGGCGCTTAACCGGGGCACTATAATCACCTGTATCATTTACATAGCTATGCTGCTTGTTTTAGTATTCTTGGGGCATGTCAATATGGCAATCTTTTGGTCAGCGTTTGTCGGCATCGTGGCAGGGGTGCTCATCGGGTTTACCTCCGATTATTTTACCAATGACCAGCACAAACCCGTGCAACAAACCGCTAAAGAATCCACTTCTGGTTCAGCCATTACGATTATCACGGGCTTCAGTTATGGCTTAATTTCTATCTTACCCTCCATTTTGGGCGTGGTTATTGCCACGTTAATATCCTTCAACGTCACCCAAGCCAGCGGATTGCCAGGCGTGTATGGGATTGGCGTGGCGGCAGTGGGGATGCTTGCCATCAGCGGCATGATTGTTTCGGCAGATGCCTATGGCCCGATTGTAGATAACGCTCGCGGCATCGCCGAAATGGCTGGGATGGACCACGAAGTTATTGCCCGGGCGGATGTGCTCGATTCGGCTGGCAACACAGCTAAAGCAATCACCAAAGGCTTCTCTATTAGTGCGGCAGCATTGACCGTGCTGGCTCTGTTCGCGGCTTATGCTGAGGTAGTGGAGGCTAATGGCATGGCAATCACGATTAGTTTGCGGGAACCGCTGGTGGTTGCAGGTGTGCTACTGGGTGCCACTGCCCCGCCAATTTTCAGCGCGCTGCTGATGCTCTCAGTAACTCATAACGCCTTCGATATGATCGAAGAGATCCGCCGGCAATTCCGCGAAAAACCGGGCATTTTGGCGGGCACCGAAATGCCAGATTACGATCGCTGTGTAGGTTTAGCCGCCCAAGGCGCGCTTTCCTCATTAGTTTTGCCAACTTTCTTAGCAGTCGGTTTGCCGCTGCTGGTGGGCTTTGTGCTTGGACCGGATGCTCTGGGCGGCTTCTTGGGCGGGGCAATCTTTACTGGCGTGATATTTGCACTGTTTATGGCAAACGCCGGCGGGCTTTGGGATAACGCGAAAAAGTACATTGAATCTGGCAAATTTGGCGGACCAGGCTCCGAGGCGCATAAAGCTGCTGTGGTTGGCGATACCGTTGGTGACCCTTTCAAGGATACAGCAGGTCCCTCGATCAACACGCTCATTACGGTGATGTCTTTGGTTTCATCGCTCTTTGCACCCATCATTGCGGTGTTTCACTTGTTTTAAAGTTAGCGTTAAGCGTAAAAACTGCCCGGGCTTGCTCGGGCAGTTTTTAGAGCCTTAGTTCTTTTGAGTAGACGTTTCATCCTCTGAGGGAGGTGGTACTGCTTGGGATTCAAGCTCACGTAACCGGGCGTGCTTTTTAATCGCCTCTGCCAGGCTTTGCGCGCTCTCCTCCGGAAAGAACGGCACATAAGAACGTATCCTCTGTTCGATAGCACTGTCGGGGGTCTCGATCAATATGAGCTTGAGGATGTAGACAGTTTCTTGCGGTGAGCGCCGGGCTAAGTTTTCGACCACTTTAGCTAAGTTAGCTGTAAATTTGTCGTCTGCGGATTCAATCAGAGGTTTTATTTCGTTCAGCAGCCCAGGCAATTCTTCTAAAGAAAATTGGTCGAGGGTATGCGCCAAAGCGGCTAATCCGTAATTACGCAGATGGTCTTCTGGGCTGGTTAGCAGCTCGAGGACGAAAGGTTTCCATTGGCTGGCTTGCTGTAAAGGGGTAATTGCTTTGGTAAGGAGCGTCTCGAGCACACCACGGTCAATTGGCTGCGTAAGCCAGATGCGTAACAGGGCGCTTAGCTTATCGGCGTATTGCGTCGGCAGCTGACCGAGCAAGTAAGCAGCTAACGCTCGCGGTTCAAAATAAGGGTCTTGCCATAGTGTTTGTGCCAAGGTCAAAGTCTTTTCAGGATGCGCTTGAGCTGTCTTACGCAAGCCGATTTCGATCTGGGGGAGCACTTGCTGCGGTATGTTGTATGAACTCAGGAAGGTCTTGGGCATCGCTCGCCGGTGCGGGCGGTAAGAATAACGCTGATAAAAGCCTAACAACGCATGAAGAGCTTTGGAGAAGCGTTCTGGCTCTGCGTAGCTTTCTTGCAGAAACCCAATCTGCTGCTCTAACTTGGTAAGATCGATCGCTACCATCGTATCTAACTGGCTGGAATTACCTCGCAAGCAAGCTTAGTAGGAACGTGCAAAGTAAGCGCGTTTACGTGTCCTCTTGCCGCTATAGAAGCAAATGCCTTCGGCTATATCAGGCTCATTGGCATAAATGCGCAGCGTTGCCTTAGTTTCTTCTTTGATGCGCGCTTCGTTTTCTCTGTCATCGTTCCACCAGCCAACTGCCCAGCCTTGGTCAGCAACAATCTGCTTGAAGCTGTCGTAATCCTTTGCTTCGAAGATGTGGCTGTCGCGAAATTGAGTTGCCCGAGCAAGCATATTATTATGGATTGCATCCAAGAGCTCCCCAACGGATTGGTCCAAGTTTTCCATGGGCAAGAAGCTTTTGCCAGCTTTCCCGGGGATATCCCTGCGGCTTACCGCCACGCTGTTCTTCTGCACATCTTTAGGCCCAATTTCCATACGCACGGGTACGCCTTTCAGCTCCCAATCGTTGAATTTAAAGCCTGGGGTGACCTCTTCGCGTGTGTCAATCTTGACGCTGAATTTTGCTAATTGCTCTGCAGCCTTCTGCACAGCTTCCATCACCTGGGATTTTTCTTCATCGGAGCGGTAAATCGGCACAATAACGACCTGAATAGGGGCAAGACGGGGCGGTAGAATTAAGCCTTGGTCATCGCCATGCGTCATGATGATAGCGCCGATAAAGCGGGTGGAGAGCCCCCAGGAAGTAGTCCAGCAATATTGCAGCTGGTTGTTTTCATCTAAGAACTTGATATCGAAAGCTTTGGCGAAGTTTTGCCCCAAGAAGTGTGAGGTCCCGGATTGCAAGGCTTTGGTGTCGCCCATCATAGCTTCGATGGAGTAGGTATTGACCGCGCCAGCAAACTTCTCCGATTCGCTTTTTTGGCCGGGGATGACAGGTACGGCAGCCATGTTGCGTGCAAATTCTGCGTAAATGCCCAACATGCGCTCGGTTTCTTCAATGGCTTCCTGCTCGGTGGCATGGGCGGTGTGGCCTTCTTGCCAATAAAACTCAAGCGTGCGCAGGAAGAGCTTGGTGCGCATCTCCCAGCGCACTACGTTCGCCCACTGATTGATCAGCACGGGCAAATCGCGATAAGACTGGATCCATTTGGCATACATCGTGCCGATGATGGTCTCAGAGGTGGGTCGCACCACGAGCGGTTCCTCCAACTCCTGACCGCCGCCGTGGGTTACCACTGCTAACTCAGGCGAAAAGCCCTCCACATGCTCGGCTTCCTTGTACATAAAAGATTGTGGGATAAGCAAGGGGAAAGCTGCGTTCACGTGACCGGTAGCCTTAAAGCGCTCATCGAGCGCCTTTTGGATATTCTCCCAGATAGTCCAGCCATAGGGGCGCACGACCATGCAACCGCGCACAGGGGCGTAATCGGCTAGCTCGGCGCGCAGAACCACCTGGTTATACCATTCAGAGAAATTTTCTTGACGGGTTGGTAACTTTTTATCCATAATAATTTCCTAAGATAAAGATTTTTGCAAATAAGTAACAGCTTCAAGGGGATCGCGGGCAAATTGAACCCGCGCTTGATCCAAGTCGTTGATCATCTCATGATTGACTGTGAAAAACTGGCGAAAGACCTTTTCCCAACTAGTGCCAATTAAGATGAAGGGTTTGGGCGGAGCTGGGGAGATGACCATCAGGTTGAGCGCTAAACTGATCTCACACAGCGTGCCAATGCCGCCGGGCAGCGCGATCATGGCATCGGGCTGGCGTGTGAGCACCTCTAAGCGCTGCGGTAAAGTTTGAGTGCGAATCTCCTGCTGTACCCAAGGGTTAGCGCCGCCAGGGCGATACTGCTCAATCTCAGCACAAGTGACGCCTAGCGTAGCGCCTCCAACTTCCGCGGCACCGCGGGAGACAGCTTCCATTGTGCCGCCGTAACCGCCCGTCATGACGGTGTACCCAGCTTGGGCGAGAAGCCTGCCTAACTCCAGTGCGTTCTGGTAAAGGGGGGTTCCAGGCCTTGGGGCAGCGGAGCCATATACCGCTACAATCATAACGGTGCCTTCCCGGACTGGTGCTCTGGCCATTGGCGTTGGTGGTTTTGAGCGATTTTTGAGAGCACAGCCTGCTCTATGTCGATGCCAGAGACACTCGCAAGCTGTAGCAGGTAGAGCATCGTATCGGCAAGCTCGCCTGCCAGGGCGGCTTGGTTAGCAGCCTCATCCTGCCACTGGAACAGCTCCAGCACTTCGCTTGCCTCGAGCACCAGCGAAATGGCTAGGTTACGCGGCATTTGAGGCTTGGAAGAAGCCGGTTGATCCCAACCTTTTGCTGCGACCAAGGCTTGAATTTGCTCAGTGAGTTCTTTAAGATCCATAGTTTTGAAATTATAACCGAGAAAACCCTGCGCCGAAGGAATTTTGGTTTGGGAGAGCAGAGGATTATCTTCAGGCAAAACCACTCTCCTAAAAATGATTGACAAACCTTTAGGTTTAGGTAAAATAATGTTGTAAGCCGAAGTGGCGGAATAGGCAGACGCGCTACGTTCAGGGCGTAGTGGGCAAAGCGCCCGTGAGAGTTCAAATCTCTCCTTCGGCACAAACGCAGTCAATAGGCTGCGTTTTTTTATTGCCAAAGCGGTTAGCGGAGCTGCTGGTATAATACTTGCATCGGGTAACACTATGCAATCGCCGTGGGAAAAGCTCAAACAATTTCATTGGAATGACCGCCGCCTGATCCTTGTGGCAGTTATTATTCTGCTCGTTCTGCTGATGATGGGCTTCAACAATCGCATGGTGCGGGCACTGGAGCTGGAGGAGCAAGCCCAGGCGATGACCACACGGATGGCTGAGCTGGAGCAGACAAAGGTTTACCTGGAGGCTCAAATTGCTTTCGCTACCTCTGAAAAAGCTGTAGAACAATGGGCCCGCGAAGATGCTAAATTGATTAAGGAAGGGGACATCCCCATTATTGTCCTGCCGCCTTCCGCGCCGACCCCTACGCCGACTTTAGTGCCGCTTGTACATGAAGAACCCCTTTCCAATTTTGAAATCTGGAAAGAGCTGTTCTTGGGGGAATAAAGAGTCCTCATAGTGTCAACCAAATAAAATAACCCTTTGTTCAGCTTTAATCACTAGATCAAACCGATGGCACGGAAATTGCATCACATAGTCTGATGAAACTGCGTATGCCTATACATGAGTTAGCATCTTCCTTTCCCCTTTGGCGCCGAAGATTTTGGTTTACCTTAATAGGAAGTCTGCTCGTCCTCAGTTTGGCCGGCTGCTACCAGCCTATGCTGAACTACGACCCTTGGAAGGTGCCGCAAGGTTCTGCAACCGTAACTTTACCAACGGGTGGCGCTACTTTCACGCAAACGCTGCCCAGCCCGAGACCTGCAGCTACGCTCACGCTGGCCCCAACCGGTCCCACGCCCACGCCTAATCTGCCGGCTGCCCTGCCTACGCTGCGCTCGCAAGAAACAGAATATATCGTCCAAGCCGGCGATTCGCTGGCTAAAATTGCCCTCATGCACCAGGTTTCCGTGGCGCAAATTTTGCAAGCCAACCCCGAAATTACAAACCCCAATTTGATTGAACCGGAGCAAAAGTTGCTCATCCCGCCAGCCAGCGCCAATGAATTAGCGCCGGATTTCAAGATCATCCCGGATGCTGAGCTTTTTAATTCTCCCTCAACGGTGGGCTTCGACGTCCAAGAAATCGTGGCTCAGTTTGGTGGAAAGCTCCTCAGCTACTCGGAGGAATTGGAAGATGGCACAAAGCTCAATGGTGCAGAGATAGTCCAAAAGGTAGCAGAGGATTTCTCGGTCAACCCGCGCTTGCTTCTGGCAGTGCTGGAATATCGCAACGGCTGGCTGACGGGAGCGGGAAATGCTAATATTAAAGAAGATTACCCATTAGGATTGCAGGACGCTGACCGCAAGGGCCTTTATAAGCAGCTCAGCTGGGCAGCTAACGAACTAACCCGCGGGTATACCCTCTGGAGCCAAGGGGAAGTGGCTGTGTGGACTTTAGCGGATGGCACGGTGGTGCGTATCGCCCCAACCATCAATGGGGGCACAGCTGGTGTGCAATACATGCTCGGGTTGCTGCTGGGCAAGGATGACTGGAAGCAAGCCGTTTCGGAAAATGGGCTGTATGCCACCTACCTACGTTTATTTGGTTTTCCCTTTGCATTTGCCATTGAGTCGCTTGTTCCTGATGATTTGGTGCAGCCAGAACTTGTCCTGCCATTTAAGCCGGGGGAGATTTGGTACTTTACAGGTGGTCCGCATGCAGGCTGGGGAACAGGTTCGGCTTGGGCGGGGATAGACTTTGCCCCTGCTGGTGAAGAATATGGCTGCTATGAGAGCCAAAGTGTGGTTGTTGCCGCTGCTGATGGGCAGGTTGTGCGGGTTGGGGATGGGCTGCTTGTTCAAGATTTGGATGGTGATGGCATCGAGCAGACTGGCTGGTCGCTGCTTTACTTGCATTTGGATATGAACGATGACATTCAAGTTGGAACTTATTTGCATCGCGATGACCCCATTGGGTATCCCTCCTGTGAAGGGGGATACACCACGGGTACGCATTTGCACTTGGCGCGGCGTTATAACGGCGTGTGGATCGCTGCAGACGGCAATGTGCCTTTTGTGTTGAGCGGCTGGGTTGCTTCCAGCGCTGGAATTGAATACGACGGATATTTGAAAAAAGATGGACAGACAGTTGAAGCCTTCAATGGCCGTGCCGATCTCAACGAGATCGCGCGTTAAGAGCCGCGAGGCACGGCATTCTCGCCAGTTGGCGGCTAAGCGCCGCCGGCACTTGCGCAATTTGCTGCTGGCAGCAATGCTCTTGGCACTCTTGGCTGGAGCTTTGTTGGTTTATCCCATCGAAGCGCCGCAAAGCGTAGCTGCAGAAGGCAAAGCTACGCCAATGGGAATCGAACTGCTCCCTGAAGAAAGCACCTTGACAACCCCAGTAGAGGTCATGGCAGCTCAGGAAGATCAGATTGTGGCGCAGGAAACCGCTATTCCAGAAACCTCAGAGCCTCAGCCAATCGAGAATCAAGCTGCTCTGGTATCTGCCAGCCAAAACGCGCCGATACTTTATTACGCCCAAAGTGGGGATAGCTTAGATGTACTCGCATTGCGCTTTGGCGTTTCGGTGAACGATATTAGCTCACCGGATTTATTACCCGATGGGGGCTTTTTGCCCGAAGGTCAGTTGCTCCTGATTCCTTCGACACTAACGGATGTGAGCTTGAACCTGAGGCTCTTCCCGGATTCAGAGGTAATCAATTCACCTTCTGCAATTGATTTTGACCTTGCGGGATTCATCCAACAGGCTGGTGGTAAGTTGGCTACTTACTATGAGAGCGTTAGCGGGCATGGTTACTTAACCGGATCTGAAATTGTCCAGGTGGTGGCACAGGAATATTCCATCCATCCGCGCTTGCTGCTTGCTTTGCTGGAGTATCAAAGTGGCTGGGTTTATGGCCAACCAACATCCTATTTGCTTGAAGAATATCCCATGGGCGTAGTGCTAAGCGGGCAAGATAGCTTGTATAAGCAGCTAATTTTGGCTGCTGGCGCTTTGGGTACCGGCTATTATGGTTGGCGCGAAGGAACGCTTTTGGCATTGAGCTTTCCCGATGGCACCCATTTGCGGCTGGCACCTGAGCTCAACTGCGGTACGGTTGCCTGGATGTATTTCTTTTCTCGAGTCAAAAACTTTAACGCTTGGAATGACGCGCTCTATTCTGCCGATAGCTTGTTAGCTACCTATGAAGCCATGTTTGGCAACCCTTGGTTGATTGCACAGCAATATCCTTCGCTATTTACTCCTCAGCTGGTGCAACCTGAACTTGCGCTGCCCTTCGAGCCTGGCGTGATTTGGTCCTTCACGAGCGGTCCGCATGCAGCTTGGGGAGCGGTGGAAGTACGCGCGGCATTGGATTTTGCACCACCTATGGATGCACCTGGCTGCCGACCGACAAATGATTGGGTGGTAGCGGCATCGCCGGGCTTGGTAGTGCGCTCCCACAATGGCGCTGTGGTCGTGGATATGGATGGCGATGGAGATGAGCGTACGGGTTGGAATATCCTTTACATGCATATTGCAACAGTGGGGCGTGTTCCAGTTGGCACTTGGGTGGAAACGGGCGACCGCATTGGGCACCCTTCTTGCGAGGGTGGCACGTCGACCGGGACGCATACGCACATTGCGCGAAAGTATAATGGGGAGTGGATTCCAGCCGATGGACCTTTAGCTTTCAACTTGGGCGGGTGGATTGCTAAAGCAGATTCTCAACCCTATTTAGGCTGGCTAGTCAAAGGGAGCCAAGTGGTTAAATCCAGCTTAGTCGGTGCCACAGCTTCACACATTTGGCAAGGCAAATAGCTTTTTCCAACTTGTGGTATATTCAAAGCCATATTGAAATAATTGAAATAAACATGACCCTGGTAAGACGTAAAACTTATGCTTGGCTGTTGACGGCGCTAACCGTGATGCTTATGGTGAGCGCTTGCAGCAGTCCTCGCCCCACTTATATAATCCCCGAAGCGCAGCAAACCGAAACTCCGGTATTGCCGACTTCTACACCGTTCCCAACACGCCCAGTTTACCCACCGGGGACGCTTGTCGACTATATAGCTCAAAGTGGAGATACATTACCGCTACTTGCCGTGCGTTTTAATACGACAATCGAAGAAATTCGACAAGCTAACCCGGAAATTCCGGACTCAGCGACAACGATACCGCCTGGCTTCCCCATGAAGATCCCGATTTATTACCGTACGCTTTGGGGAACGAGTTTTCAGATCATCCCGGATTCGGCTTTTGTCTATGGACCGGATTTGATTGGCTTTGACCTAAGTGCATTTCTCGAGTCTACGCCCGGTTGGTTTAAAGATTATCGCTATTATGTTCAGAATGCGAATCGAAATGCAGCTGAGTTGCTCACGCTTATTGCTGAGAATTACAGCATCAATCCGCGTTTACTTTTGGCGCTCCTTGAATACCGAGCGCAAGCGCTTACTAACCCAGAGCCCAACCCGAGCCTTGAGATAAATATTCTCATGCCAGAAAGAACTTATACCGGGGTGTACCGCCAACTTTCGCATACTTCCGACCTGCTCAACGATGCTTACTATCGCTACCGGCAAGGTGAAATAATCACCATAGAGCACCTCAACGGTGAAATTGAGAACATTGACCCCTGGCAGAACGCAGGAACAGTAGCGCTGCAGGTTTATTTTGCCTCTTTTTTAGATGGCGAAGACTATAAGCGTGCGATCGGGCCCGATGGGCTCGCCAAAACCTATCGGGAGCTATTTGGCGACCCTTGGGCAGGGAATACGACTGTACTACCCGGAAGCTTAGTTCAACCGGAGTTTATCCTCCCTTTTAAGCAAGGGCAGACCTGGTCTCTGACCGGAGGACCGCATTCAGCGTGGGGCAGCTTGCGCCCCTGGGCAGCCATTGACTTTGCGCCCCCGATGACAGTTCAGGGTTGCGCTGAAACCCAAGAATTTGCGCTGGCTGTGGCTGATGGGGTGATTGCCCGCGTAGGCGATGGCATTGTCGTGCTCGACCTAGATGGTGACGGGGATGAACGCACAGGTTGGGTGGTGTTTTACCTGCACATTGCAGAGAAAGACCGCATCGCGGTGAGCACGGTAGTCGAGCAAGGTGATCCTATCGGGCACCCGAGCTGCGAAGGCGGAACATCTACTGGAACACATGTGCACATTGCACGGAAATACAACGGTGAATGGATCCCCGCGGTCGGTGTAATTCCCTTTAGCTTAGAAGGTTGGACGCCGATTGAAGGCAACGCCGCTTATCAAGGCAAGTTAGTGCGCGGATCGGAAGAGGTGATTGCCAGCACGCTCTCAAGTACTACCAGCATGATTACGCGGAAGTGAAAGTAAAAAAGCCGGCAGTTAGACGCCGGCTTTTTTGGTTTTACGCCTTTAGGCAGTCGAGAACGCAGAGCGTTCGAGACAAAAAACCACCCGCTATGCGGGTGGGGACAAAGGGTTATACCCGAACCAATTCACCTTTCCGGATAGAATGTGATTGTTCAAGCCACAAACTAAAAAGGAAAGGTGAATTGTATGGCAAACAAAAGCGATAGTCTGGCACACACAAAGTGGATGTGCAAATATCACATAGTGTTCTCTCCGAAGTATAGGCGAAAAGTAATCTACAATCAAATCAGGACAGACATAGGAGAGATACTACGGACACTATGTCAATACAAAGGCATAGAGATACACGAAGGGCACCTGATGCCAGATCATGTGCATCTACTGATGAGCATACCGCCGAAATACAGTGTATCGAGTGTAATGGGGTACTTGAAAGGGAAGAGTGCGCTAATGATTTTTGAGCGGCATGCGAATCTGAAGTACAAATATGGGAATCGGCACTTCTGGTGTGAAGGATACTATGTAAGTACAGTGGGGCTGAACGAAGAGACGATTCGAAAGTACATAGCCGAGCAAGAACAGAGGGATCAGGCAATGGATCGATTGAGCGTGAAGGAGTACAAAGACCCATTCAGCTAAATGGGAAAAAGTGTGCCCCTTTAGGGGCAGCGAGAGAAACGAACGCAAAGAGGCTTGAACGAAGAGAAAGCCAGCGCCTTGAGGCGTTGGCTGGAGACCTGGGCTTTCAGCCCTTGAGCAAACCACCCGCTATGCGGGTGGTTCTGATTACGCCTTTAGGCAGTCGAGAACGCAGAGCGTTCGAGACAAAAAACCACCCGCTATGCGGGTGGGGACAAAGGGTTATACCCGAACCAATTCACCTTTCCGGATAGAATGTGATTGTTCAAGCCACAAACTAAAAAGGAAAGGTGAATTGTATGGCAAACAAAAGCGATAGTCTGGCACACACAAAGTGGATGTGCAAATATCACATAGTGTTCTCTCCGAAGTATAGGCGAAAAGTAATCTACAATCAAATCAGGACAGACATAGGAGAGATACTACGGACACTATGTCAATACAAAGGCATAGAGATACACGAAGGGCACCTGATGCCAGATCATGTGCATCTACTGATGAGCATACCGCCGAAATACAGTGTATCGAGTGTAATGGGGTACTTGAAAGGGAAGAGTGCGCTAATGATTTTTGAGCGGCATGCGAATCTGAAGTACAAATATGGGAATCGGCACTTCTGGTGTGAAGGATACTATGTAAGTACAGTGGGGCTGAACGAAGAGACGATTCGAAAGTACATAGCCGAGCAAGAACAGAGGGATCAGGCAATGGATCGATTGAGCGTGAAGGAGTACAAAGACCCATTCAGCTAAATGGGAAAAAGTGTGCCCCTTTAGGGGCAGCGAGAGAAACGAACGCAAAGAGGCTTGAACGAAGAGAAAGCCAGCGCCTTGAGGCGTTGGCTGGAGACCTGGGCTTTCAGCCCTTGAGCAAACCACCCGCTATGCGGGTGGTTCTGATTCTTTATCGCAAATTCGCAATTGCACCGCTTGGTTTTCTTCCTCTTTATATACAAGGCGGTACTTTTGATTAATTTCACCAGATTCAAGACGATCTATGATCATTTGATAGTATTTTTCATCTATCTCAGCTGAAATAAAATTCCTCCCTAATCTTTTGCAGACTTCCAATTCTGAGCCACTTCCACCAAAATGCACGAGAACTGCATTCCCTGGCATTGTTGAAGCTTTTATCAACAATTCTGCTAGCTCCTGAGGAATCTGGCAGGCATGAAAAGTTTTTTCGCGGCTTACATTTTTCACCAAGTCAAAGTAAAACCAATCGTAGGGCATGCGACCCGGAGAACCCTTGCTGATGTTTTGTTTTATGCGTCTATCTGTTGGGTTTTGATATGGGACAGCAACATTCTCTTTATAAAATTTATTATTTTCGGTTTTTCTGCAGTGTAAAATACTGCGATGAGCTG
>Ga0208940_1003968_pt1 | contig 12026 bp, 12 predicted proteins | sample AD_JPNNA6_MetaG_FD_184445 | JGI IMG/M metagenome (GOLD analysis project Ga0208940, IMG submission 184445) | Active sludge microbial communities of municipal wastewater-treating anaerobic digesters from Japan - AD_JPNNA6_MetaG (SPAdes) (version 2) | ecosystem: Engineered > Bioreactor > Anaerobic... | reverse complement strand
ATAAGGTAATCTTCCATGAGATCGGTAGGTATCATGGTCCTGTTCCCTCCGGTTTCCCAAGACATGGTGGGATACAGGACCTATAATCCTTCTTATTATCAAATTACAGAAAATATGTCACGCTGCCGAATCTCACATATAAACTGATAAATCTTTCTTATTAGTTAATATACATTTAAACTTGATTAGCATTAAAATAGAATTACCAAAAACGAAGATTATACTTATTTGTCCCATCGTTCTAACGGCGATTTGAAATAGGAATATTTGTATGAAGTCAATTATGGTTTGGTAGCAATAGAAAGCGCAAGCGCATCTCCAAAGTATGCTATTTCATTTGCGGTATTCTAAAAAAACCCAAGCATGACGGGTATCCATGAATCATACGCCAATTGAATATCTGGATTTGGCAGCTCAAGCATTAGGCTTCATCTTATTGTGTGGGCTTGGATTAAGCGAAAGCCTGAGATACGAGCTAGGAGTCGCCACTAATTATGTTATTGGGTGGCTCCCAGAAATTCTTCCATTTCATATGGTGCTCATCATATTAGCGGCTGTATGTTCTCTTTATACAAGTATTATTCAGAAGAATCTTGTTGATTGGGACTTCATGCATATGCAGCAAGTACGAATGAAACAAATCCAGAAAGATATGAGGGAGGCACAGTTGTCGAACGATAAAGCAAAATTAGAGAATTTGCAGGCGGAACAGATGAAATCAATTTCAGAACAAGGTAAAATGATGAAGATGCAATTTAGACCAATGCTATATATTGGAATAATATCCATGCCAATTTTTATGTGGATTTACTTTTACCTCGGGGAACATCCACAATTTATTATTTTTCCGTTTTGGGGTACGGTAAATATGTCTGACGCGGTCGTAGGCCCGATCCTTTTCTGGTTCTATTGGTATTTCCTCTGTGGGATATTTATATCTCAACTTACAAGAAAAATTTTGTATATTGAACCAATGATATAAATTCAAGTTGTTATTGCTCAAAATGTGCGCCAGGCATGTGCTTTCGCAACCTTTTCTCCCTTGGATAGCAGATCTTCCAGCGCTACAGGCGCAGAAAGCCATTTCATTGAACACGCCCTGGCATCTCTGGCCGGGATCATTGCGGACACGTGCAGAGCCTCCTGGGCATTCGTCGGCTCCATGACGCTTCCTGTGTAAAGATGCCGTGTTTGTGGTTGAGAACGCTAATCGGTGCGCTTCTCCTCGGATTGAATCCCAGGCACACCTTCTCTCATCCGCCGCTGGTAGTAGCTCAATGGATGGCGGACGTGGCGGCATGTGGCGTTCTCCCCGGGGCAGTTGCCGTAGGTTGCCATGGTTGCGCAGGACGGAGGCCTGTATCTGGTTCCTGAGGAGCCGCATATATGCTGCACCTGATACCGAGTCCGCTCCTCGTCGAAGTCCGGGCTGTTGTTGAATACAGCAACCACCCGGTCAACATCCATGTTTATGTTCAGGAGAAACGAGGTCAGCGCGAAGCGGGCGGTATGAGCCAGGTTGACGCCACCGGCCAGCTGGTCAAGCATGGCTCTCATGCAGGGCGGAAATGCCTCCTCTTGCACCTCGCCAAGATCGGTCCTGTCCAGGGCCTGACGGGCGGCCAGGTCCTCCTTCAAAGGCTTTAGCAGGTCTGCCAATCCCTGGCAGATGTCCTCCATCCGCACAGGAAGGCCCTGTGAGACCCGGTCGCGCACCCTCTCCTCAAGAAGCCGCCTCAGCTCTTCTGTGGTAACGGTGAGGCGGCCGCGGTGAAGCGGGCGGTTGACCAGCTTCCAGCGAGGATGGCGGAACCGGGATGCCGATCTGATATAATCGGTGAAGTGCAGCCAGATCAGATCACCATCGATCTCAGGGTCCATCTGGAGGTCCTGTGCCAGGACCAGCAGGTCAGGTGGATCGCAATCGGCCATCCTCTGTGAGCAGAGCTTGGCCTCGGCCAGCGAATAGCGGCGCAGGATGCTCTCGTCATCCAGGCAGGAGACCAGGACTCGGGCCAGCGGATAGGAGAGCAGCTCCACCTGGTCCTTTACCTCCTGGGAATACCCAGCTTCGGGCGGCTCCGGTATCTGGCCGAAGATTGCACCTCTCACCCTCTCAACTGCGCGGCGGCGCACCGGCAGAAATCCCCGTCCGGATATCAGATCATCGATGCTGTGTCCCTTCAGCCGGACCAGGCTCTGTGCTTCCCTGGTGAATGGGAACAGGTCAGGCCTCATCCCCGGACTTGCATCACTCCTGTTCTATCCTAGGCGCCAGGAGGTAGCTTATCTCAACCTCCTTGATACGGAATCCGATGCGGAGCGGGTAGTCCACGCCCAGCTCGAGTTTGACCTCTGAGGCCTTGCCGATCGACTTGCTCATGTCGGATAGGTAGTCGAGCGAGAACAAGGACCTGGCCTGGCCAGGCTTGAGCCCCAGAAGCTCGCTGCTTGGGATGGTCAGCTTGAGGGCGTCGATATCGCCCTTTGCCTCCATGTAGAACATATCGTCGGCCACTCCCAGAACAACGTGGTCGCTCACCTTCTCGGCTGCCTTGACCGCCCGGCGCAGCTCAGCCCCTGTGAGGGTGACATGAGCGGGCAGGTCCAGTTCTGGTATGCGGGGCTCCTTTCTTATAGCGCTTGGGTCGATCAGGCTAAGGGTGTACGAGAGGGAACCCACGCCTATCTTCAGCTTGTGGCTCTCCTCGTCCAGCTCCAGGCTGACGCTCTCACCCCGGTCGGCCATGCTCAACAGATCGCTGAGCCTTACCAGATCTATCCCGATCTCTCCGGGAGTGGCCTTGAAGAACTGAAACGCTGAAGAGTCGACCTTCAGGGAAACCATGGCTACGTTGGCGGGATCTACCGCCTTGAGCTCCAGGCCTTTCTCGGAAATGGCGAACTTCACTTCGTCCACGAGCGACGAGACCGCCTCTACGGCGTCCTTTATAGCTTCCGCATCGATAACCGCCTTTAACATCCTGGCCCCTCCGGCATGAGATCAATTTTCTGATAAAAATACTTTATCGTCGAGGGTCCCGTCAGTCGTACTCTCTCCAGGTGTTGCTGCACTTTGTGCAGCGGAAGAACCGGACCTCGGACTCGTCTGCCGACCGCAGCTGCCGAAGCCACCAGTAGGCGGTATCGTTTCCGCATTCCGGGCATCGCATCCTGGTGGTTGGCAGGCCTGCGGAGACCTCCTCCAGCACCGGAACCACCCGATCCAACTGGTTGGTGCGGCTGACCATGGGCCCGCTCTCCTTCTTTTGGACCTTGCGGCCGCACTTGCGGCAGACCATCACGCCCTGCTTTGGGATCATGATGCTCTTGCAATCAGGACAGAACTCCATCGGGACTTTCCTTCAGCCCTCGCAATATTAAAGTTTACGAGGCGACAAACATCGTCCAGATAATGTGGAATGCCGGGGGTTGGCCTTGAGCTCTGCGATAAACGTGATCTGTGAGGATAAGCCGGGGATGCTACGCGACATAGCCGGTGCCGTGGCCTGTCGGGGGGGCAACATAGTCTATACTCAGCAGTTCGTGCTGGAACGAGGCGTGAACCTGGGCCGGTCTTCGGTCTACATGGAGATAGATGGGGATACGGGAGGGCTGGTGGAAACCCTCTCCGATATGCCGGGCATCTTCGAGGTGAGCGTACACCAGCCGTTCGACAAGATATACGGCTCTCGCGTGATCATAATAGGAGGCGGGGCACAGGTGGCCCAGGCAGCGGTGGGAGCAGTCTCTGAGGCAGACCGCCACAATCTTCGAGGGGAGCGCATCTCGGTGGACACCATCCCCCTGGTAGGCGAGACCGCCATCGCCGATGCGGTCAGCGCAGTTGGCCGGCTGCACCGGGCCTCAATCCTGGTACTGGCCGGCGCCCTGATGGGTGGGCGGATAACCGAGGAGATGGCCAAGCTTCAGAAGGAGGGGATCCCGGTGATCGCCCTGAAGATGGCAGGCTCCGTCCCCCAGCAGGCCGATCTTGTGGTCACCGATCCGATCCAGGCAGGCACCTTTGCCGTGATGCACGTGGCCAGAACCGCCGTATTCGATATAGGCCGGGTGCGGGGAAAGGAGTTCTGAAAACGGGTCCGCTCCGTCTTTCGAAAGACGGAGCTTCGGAGGGCTGTTCTGCCTCTTGCTGTATTTGGCCAGGGCATATCCGCCCCGGCCAAATACAGCCACCTGCGGCTTCGAGAATGGTCAATGGGCATGCGTTGGACGAAAAAGCAGATCACGGGGGGGCAAACCAAGGTCGGATGCAGCATTTTCAAAGCGCGGCTCTGACCTGACTGCCGTCTTTTCTAAATCCGCAGTCCCATTCCCTCCAGATCCTTGAGGTTATCGCCTTCGAACAGGTCCTCAACGGTGAAGAACTCCTCACCCACCTGAAGAACAGGTGCAGTCAGGGTGAAGACCCCGCTTACCCTCAGCTCGGTGAGCGCCTCTGGGGTAGCCATATTTACCTCCTGATAGCTCTTTCCCCAGCTCTTTATGAGCCTCTTGAGCTGCTCGCATCGTGGGCAGCTCTCCGTGGAATAAATGGTATATGTCAAGAAAACCAGTCCTGTATCATCCGGTGCCGCCCCCCCATTGGATGGCTGCACTTCGATCCCCAAAGCCGCATATTTTCAGCGCAGGCTCATAGGGTACTCTTTTTCCGACCACACGGCAAAGCCCTGCTCCACTGCCTGCTCGGCGCAGCGTCGGCAGCAGGAGAAGTTGGCCAGGTACTCGTCCTCTCCAATGTGGTGTTCGAAGACGTTTGTGCAGCTGAACCCGGAGATGCGACGGTAGTCCTGGCCCAGGCAGAACCCCTGATCCTCAACCGCCACCGGCCTTTCCTCCACATACCAAACCTTTGGCACCAGCACCGGTAGGATCGCCATATCCATCCCGCATCCGCAAGGGCCGTAAACATCCTCCGGGCCCTCAAATACAATGGCCTTTGAACATCTGGGCATATCCTCTGTCATTACCATTCCTGCCAGCACCTGACAGCTGCTCGTCCGCATCAACAGGGAAGAGCCTGCCTGGATGCAATGCCGGTACTACCTACCCGCCCGCTATTAATCCTTGCTGCACGGGCAGGATCTCTGAACGGGCCTGTCATACTCCATATGGAGAGCAGGCCAGGCTGCCCGGGCCGTTTTGCAGGGCGATTGCCGGAAATCCAGGCAAGATTTCGACTTTTTATTAACTTTAAGGTCATTTTCAGATGTTGCATTGGCTGCTAATTCGTTTCGGATATGGTCTCCAGATTTTCGGGATCAAATTGCGCGGAAAATTGGGAATGAGATCTTCGCCTGTGATTATTCGGCATTTGCGGCACGAAATCTATATATAATGTACTGGCGGAAGGAAACCAGCTTCTTTCGATATACCAGCGCATCCCGGACAGCCAGCCGGCCTTCTGGAGATAAGAGCGCGCAGGCTCCTTCCCTGGGCAGGCGGTTATTGCCGATCCTGGATCGCGAATTGGGTTTAGGCCGAGAGGGAGACGATATATGCCTATACTACCGGTGGCTCCGGTGAGCAGGCTCATCCGTGAGGCTGGGGCCAAGAGGGTGAGCGAGAGCGCCAGGGACGAGCTGGCGGCGATCTTGGAGAGTTACGGACTGGAGGTAGCCCAGGAGGCTGTGGGTTGGGCCAACCACGCCAAGAGAAAGACTGTAAAAGCGGAGGATATCAGGGAGGCGGTGAAGAGGATCAAGCCACCAAGGTCCGGAGACTGACGGATTATGACGATACCCCTGGAAGGGCTCGATTACCGGGCCTTGGGCCTGAAGTGCGGTATCGAGATCCACCAGCAGCTGGACTCGAGGAGCAAGCTCTTCTGCGGCTGCCCAACTGTTTTGCGAGATGCTTCGGAATCCGACCTGGAGTTCTTCCGCTATCTTCGCCCGGCCAGAAGCGAGCTTGGCGAGATCGACAGGGCTGCTCTGGAGGAGACCCTGGTCGTTCGCCGCTTCATATACAAGTCTTACAGCACCACCTGTCTTGTGGAGGCAGACGAGGAGCCTCCCCAGGAGCTGAACCGCGAGGCTCTGGACATCACTCTAACCATAGCCACTCTCCTTCATATGAGCGTCGTGGATCAGGTCCATACAATGCGCAAGACGGTGATCGACGGATCAAACACGTCCGGATTCCAGCGAACCGCCTTCGTAGCCTCCCATGGGAGTATGGATACCTCGCAGGGGCCGGTGGGCATTGGCATCCTCTGCCTGGAGGAGGAGGCTGCCCGGATCATCGATGACCGGGGCGATGAGCTTGTCTTCTCACTGGACCGCCTTGGCATACCGCTCGTGGAGATCGGAACCGATCCGGACATAGTATCTCCGGAGCATGCCAGGGAGGTTGCCCAGCACATCGGCATGATACTTCGGTCCACTGGCCGTGTCAAGCGGGGCCTCGGCACAATCCGCCAGGACGTTAACGTCTCTATACGCGGCGGAGCCCGCGTGGAGATCAAAGGGGTGCAGGAGCTCGGCCTGATCGACAGGATGGTGGAGCTGGAGGTCCTTCGTCAGGTCCGGCTGCTTGAGATAAGGGACGAGCTGGTCAGAAGATCGGCCAGCGCCGACTTTCCAGTCATCGATGTAACCGACCATTTGCGCTCAAGCTCCTCCAGGGTGGTTCTGGGTGCCATCAAGAAGGGCGGCTCTGTCCTGGCAGCACGGCTTCAAGGATTCGCCGGCCTGGTTGGCAGGGAGGTCCAGCCCGGCCGCCGCCTGGGAACAGAGATGTCCGACCGGGCCAAGCGGGCCGGTGTGGGCGGCCTGTTCCATACCGATGAGCTTCCAGCATACGGCATCACAGCAGAGGAAGTATCATCTCTACGCTCTTTGGTTGGGGCAGAGGAGGGAGATGCCGTGATCTTGGTGGCCGCGCCGCTTCAGCGGGCGGAAAAAGCCATGCACGCCGCGCTGAGGAGGGCGATGGAGGCAATTTCCGGCGTCCCCGAGGAGACCAGGCGCGCTCTGCCAGAGGGCACCTCGGAGTACATGCGACCACTGCCCGGCTCAGCCCGGATGTACCCGGAGACCGACGTTCCGCCGGTCGTCGTTACCGGCGAGATGCTCGCAGGTCTGAAACTTCCTGAGCTGTTCACTGAGAGGGCCAGCCGCTTCGAGCGCCAATACGGACTGAACCAGGAGCTGGCCAAGTTGATGGCCTCGTCGCCCAACTTCCAGCTCTTCGAGGACATAGTGTCTGAATTCAAGTCCGCTCCCTCCGTGGTGGTGAGGACGCTTGAGACCACCCCGGTGGAGCTGGCTCGGGAAGGCGTTGCGACATCGCTCTTGCAGGAGAGGCACTTCCGGGAATGCTTCGCCCTGCTTGCCAGAGGGGCAGTTGCCAAGGAAGGCCTTCCCTCCCTTCTTCGGGCCTTTGCCGAAGATCCGGAGATCGAGGCGCTGGAAGCTGCTGAGAAGGCGGGATTGGGCGGCCTGGGGTCGTCTGAAGTTGAGGCCATTATCCGTGAGATCGTGCGATCCAGGGCGGATCTGGTAAGGGATAGGAAGGAGCGGTCTGTCGGCCCACTTATGGGCGCGGCCATGCAGATGCTGCGTGGCCGGGCAGACGGGGCGCTGGTCAGCGAGCTGCTCCGCCGGGAGATCGAGCGCCTGCTGCAGTCCTGACGGGCGGCAGCGCTGCTTTTGTGGGGAGATAAGCCAGCCCCGGTGGAGGTCGGTTCAGATGGCCGGCGACCTCGGGGCCCTGACCGGTCCCGAGCGGTTCCCCAATCTATATAGCAGCGGGGCGAGAGATAGGATCAGGATTCCAGTCCCCTGACCGCCAGGATAGCGGTCCTTGAGGGAGGCGGCCATGGATAAGGATATACTGCTGTGGGAGGAGACCCTTTTCAGGAACCGCGAGGTTCTGGAGCTCGAGTACGTTCCGGAGCACTTCGCCCATCGGCAGTCCCAGATGAACGCCCTGAAGTTCTGTGTGCGCCCGGCGCTTCATGGGGCCCGGCCGGTCAACGCCCTATGTCTGGGCCCGCCAGGGACAGGCAAGACCACTGCCGTCCAGAAGCTCTTCGAGGAGATAGCCGTCCACAGCAGCTCGGTGGTCACCACCCATATCAACTGCCAGATGGATTACACCCGCTACGGCGTATTCTATCAGATATATCGCTCTTTATTTGGTCACTCTCCCCCGTCCAGCGGCATCTCGTTCAAACGCATCTTCGAGAAGGTCATGCATGGGGCTGTTGAGGAAGACAAGGTGCTCTTGGTGGCGCTGGATGACTTCAACTATCTATTCGCCGAAAAAGAGGTCGACTCGGTTCTCTACTCGCTGCTGCGAGCCCACGAGACCTGTCCGGGGGCCAGGGTGGGAGTTATAGCGATCCTCAGCGAGCCAGCTCTGCGCTATGTGTTCGATCCACGGGTGTCCTCGGTCTTCCAGCCGGAGGAGGTCGCCTTCCCCCTTTACAGCAGGAATGAGATCAGGGATATACTGAACCGGCGGGTGCAGCTGGGATTCTTTCCTGGAGTGGTCAGCCATGAGGTCCTGGAGATGGTGGTTGATAGCGCCGAACGCTCCGGGGATCTGCGGGTGGGCATCGATCTTCTGCGCCGCTCCGGCCTGGCTGCCGAACGGCGTGCGGCCCGCTCGATATCATGCGAGGACGTATCCTCATCTCTAGAGAGGTCAAGGCTGGTGCATCTGGCCTATGCGCTGCGCTCTCTCAAGGCGGACGAGGTTTTAGTCTTGCGTCTGGCTGCGGAGCGTGAGAGCAGCCGGGCCGGCGACCTATATTCGGCATTCCAGCAGGCATCTGGGGCCGGATATACCCGTTTTCATGAGATCTTAAATAAGCTGGACGCGATCAGGCTCATAGACACCGATTTTACCGGAGCAGGATCCCGTGGACGGAGCCGGGTGATCAAGGTGCGGTACGACCCCCAGGAGATCTTCTCCCGCACGTCATGATCCAAGGCCCATCCATTGGAATTTTTCGCATACCTGGCCTGCCACAGCGCAGCCCTCTAATACATCCCGCCTCCCGCGTATGTCGCCCGCCAGATCTCGCGGGCGCCATGTGCACGATCTCCGTGCCAATCCAGGACTGCTCGCCAGTCACGATGAGTTTGGGTCGCCTATCGTGGCATGTCCGCAAACGCGACCGCATCTCATGGGTGGTGTGGCCATAAAAAGTGGTGGAAGATCTATATATCTATTTATTTTTGACATTGATGTCTATAGATAATAGAGATAAGGGCTTTAAGGGCTGCCTCAGACTCCACTTCCGATGGACGCCGGGAGGGAGATGATCGGATATTACCGCAGGGTTACGGAGCGGCTGATCGAGGCCCTATTCTTCTTCACCGCCATCGCTTCTATTATGATAATGCTGCTGATATTCTACTATCTGATCAGGGAGAGCTCGGCAGCCTTCGTGCAGGTTGGATTCTTGGACCTGATCCTAGGCAGGAAGTGGCATTCTGCAGGGGACGTCTACGGCATGTTGCCTTTGATAGTGGATTCCCTTCTGGTCACGGTCCTGGCCCTCATCATAAACATGATGATTGGCATACCTCTGGCCATATACCTCTCCGAGCTTGCAGGTCCGCGAAGCAGGGCGGTCCTCAAGCCATCCATCGAGCTTCTGGCAGGCGTGCCATCCATCGTATACGGATTTCTGGGCGTAATAATCCTGGTATCCTATCTGCAGGTCAGCTTTCATATGCTCACCGGCCGGTCTATACTGGCAGGCGCCATCCTATTGGGCCTGATGTTCATTCCCTCCATCACCACGATTTGCGAGGATGCTCTTCGAGCAGTCCCAACGGAGTTCAAGCAGGGCTCGCTGGCCCTGGGGGCCACCCGCTGGCAGACCGTGCGACACGTCACGATACCGGCAGCCTCCTCCGGCATAACGGCGGCAATCCTACTGAACGTTGGCCGCATATTCGGCGAGACAATGGCTGTCCTTCTGGTGGTCGGCAACATAGCCCGCATACCTTCCCCGCCATACGATGTCTTCGACCGGGGGGCCACGTTCACCTCGGTGATCGCCGGTGAGATGGGCGAGGTGGCACATGGCTCCATGCACTACCATGCCCTCTTCGCGGTGGGTTTCGTGCTGCTGATCATAGTTTCCCTGCTCAGCCTGGCGGCTGATCAGATACGTGCCCGCATCCAGAAGCGGTTTGGAGGTTACTAGATGGCAATGGGGCCAGCACAGGGGATGAAGCCGCTTCCGGCGATCACCCTTATCGTATCCGGCCTCCTCCTGGTCTCCTCAGTCCTCGCCCTTCTCGTCCAGCCGGACCTGGCCCGCCTCGCGCCCACTTGGGCGGTCGCCATCCTCCTGTGTGCAGGTGCAGCGGCTTTATCCTTCGTATTCTCAGCGGATAAGAAGAGAACTCTTCGCCAAAGCCTGTATGCTGGACTTGATATTCTGCTATCTCTTCTTGTCTCCTACTCCCTATTATCCGGCCTAATCTCCCCCGAGACCTCCATCCGCCCTGAGGGGCTGGGTGCCTCCTTTGGACATCAGCTGATCTCCCCTGTCCTGGTGCTGGTCATAAGCGTTCTGCTGGCTAAAGACGGCATCAACTCTGCTTACGGATACGGCCAGAAAGGTCGGCAGGTACTGGTATTTTCTGCAGTGCGCCTCTCGGCTATCCTGGCCCTCCTGATCCTCGGCGGCATCCTGTTCGTCATAGTCTCCCAGGGCATTTGGGCCATTAACTGGGAGGTTCTGACTGCCCCTCACCGCCGCCTGGGCCAGGAGGGAGGCATCTATACCTGCATAGAGGGCACGTTCTGGCTCGTGATGGGAGCCATGCTGGTCTCTGCCCCCCTGGGCATCGGGGCTGCCATATACCTGCAAGAGTACTCCCGTCAGCCGCGCCTAAACCGGCTCATAACCGTAGCTGTGAGCTGCTTAAACGGGGTTCCTTCCGTGGTCTTCGGCCTTTTCGGCCTTGCCTTTCTGGTATCCACGGTCGGCATATCCCTGCTGGCCGGCTCAATAGTGCTTGGCCTGATGAACCTGCCAACCATCATACTGACAAGCCAGGAGGCTCTCAAGAGCGTGCCCAACTCCCTCCGTGAGGGCTCGGTGGCCTTGGGAGCCACAAAATGGCAGACTGTGAAGAGAATTGTCCTGCCCTCTGCGCTTCCAGGGGTCCTGACCGGCCTGATAATCGGGGTCGCCAAGGCAGCCGGAGAGACCGCCCCGGTGATGTGGACTGCGGTTACCTTCACCGCCACGCCGGTGCACAAGTTCTACGGGGTGGTGCCGGATGTTTACCAGCCTGTGAACAACCTGTGCTACCACCTTCTTCAGCTGATATACTTCCTTGGGGCCTGGGATGTTGAGGAGAAGGCCTGGGGAACGGCTCTGGTCCTGATGGCTCTCGTCTTATGCATAAACATGCTTGCCATCCTGGTCCGCAATTACTATATGAAGAAGATCTCCTGGTGATCATGTCAACGTGCTTTTAGTCCGAACTCAGGGCTAATCCCCGCCAATTCATTGGCGGGATACAGCCCGTATCTACGACCGTAAGACTCATTAGGCAATAAAGTCTACATCACAAATATGCCTAAAGTGTTTCGTTATAGATTGAAGCCAACAAAGATCCAAATTGCCACATTGAACAGGCATCTTGATCTATGCCGGTGGGTCTATAACGAAACACTTGCTTTGCGAAAGAATGCTTGGGAGCAAGAAGACCGATCAATAAGTTACTTTGAGTCCAAGAGGATGCTTCCTATCTGGAAAGATGCAAAGCCAGAGCTTAAAGAAGTTTACTCTCAAGTTCTCCAGGAATCTGTCCAGAGGGTAGACCTAGCTCTCAAAGCCTTTTTCAGAAGGGTCAAAAATGGAGAATTTCCAGGGTATCCTCGTTTCAAGGGCAGAGGCTGGTACGATAGCATCACCTATCCGCAGAGTGGTTTCTCTCTAAATGACAATATCCTGCATCTCTCTAAGATCGGAGATATCAAAGTCTGGCTCCATCGCCCTATTGAAGGAACCATTAAGCGCCTGA
>Ga0208940_1003967_pt1 | contig 12028 bp, 17 predicted proteins | sample AD_JPNNA6_MetaG_FD_184445 | JGI IMG/M metagenome (GOLD analysis project Ga0208940, IMG submission 184445) | Active sludge microbial communities of municipal wastewater-treating anaerobic digesters from Japan - AD_JPNNA6_MetaG (SPAdes) (version 2) | ecosystem: Engineered > Bioreactor > Anaerobic... | reverse complement strand
AGAAGGCGATGGGCGCTCTGCCCAAGGACTACAAGGAACGCAAGCGCAAGGTGAAGGAGTTGATGCAGGCGCGTTACCCGCATATCAACGTCACTGACTGGTCGGCGGACGCCTTGGGGATTCTGACTTGGGCATTGGAGCAGCAGGCGAAAGATTGAGTGCGGGGGGAGTGAATAAGGGCGTGGGTAGTGCGGTGAAGAACGCTTGGAAGTGGCCGGTAGTGAATGCGCGGGGGCGGCGGGAACAGGTCGTGTGTTGGCGGTATCTGGACGCCCCCGATATGTCGGATGACGAATGGGAAGATATTTGCGACAAGGAAGCGGGCCCGATACCGGGCATGAACAGGGAGAGGCGTAGTGCGTCCTGAATGTAGAGAATTCACTGAGATTGTAGCTAAACACTTCGTAACAAAGGGGCCTGTCTTGGAGATCGGGAGCTTGCAGGTTGATGGGCAGGAAGGGTTTGCGGACCTGCGACCTGTGTTTCCTGGTCTGAGATACGTTGGTTGCGATATGCGGGACGGGCCGGGGGTAGACCTCGTTTGCAATGCGTCGGACTTGGACATCCCCGACAACTCGTTTGGCGTGGTCGTATCGGTTGATACGCTGGAACACATTGCGGAACCGTGGAAGGTCATGGCTGAGTGCGCCAGGGTGTTGAACAAAGAGCATGGGCTAGCCATTTTCACGGCACCGTTCAACTTCCCGGTACATGAGTATCCGAACGACTATTGGCGGATGACGGGCGCGGGGATGCGGGTACTGTTGTCCGAGTTCGCGGGGTTTGACTTGCTCGTGTACGAGGCGGGGCAGATGTTTGCCCCGCATTCGGTAGGGGGCGCTGCTTTCAGGATGGGCATGTTGGCGGATGAGGAGTATGGGTTTTCGTCTTTGCGCAGCGACTTGATGAAGTGGCAGTTGCGGTATGCGAGGGGAAGCCATGAGCAATAAGAAGATAGACCTTCGGCGGCTTCCGCGTGTGGAGGTCGAATGGCTTGACATCGTTGAATGTGCCGGTTGGACGGACCTCGATGATGTGATGAAGGTGAAACCTGAACCGTGCCGGTCTATCGGGTATCTGCTTGATGTGACGGGCGATGTAGTCAGGCTTATCAGCAGCAACGCGGGCGCTTTGGGGCAGTCTAACTATCAGGTGTTGCCCCGTGGCGTGGTGAAATCGATACACAGACTGAGACGGGGAGAAGCATTGAAGATAACGCATACTGATTCATAAGGGCCTCATCCCATATCCTTCCTTTCGCGCGGGGCGGTTAGCTTGTTGCGTGGCTAGCCGCCCTAATTTGTTCCTGTTTGGGCGCTAATCGATGGTTACTTGACAATTCATAACACTTTATGATACAATGTGGTTTGTAAGGCAGAGCACTTATGAGAAGGCGCAAGGATTTAGGGTCATATTTCAACCACGACGTAGCCGATTTGAAGAGCGACAACACGTTGGCCGATGAACGGTTGCACGAAGATGGGCTAGACGATGCCATGTTTGCGTGGCCGGAACCTTCATGCGAGATAACCGAGGCTATCTGCACTATTTGGACTGACTTGGATGGGTGACTTTCAGGATTTCGAGTTTCTTCCTGAGCACGATTTTGTCAACGACGACTACTTTCGCCGGTTAGCGGCGGCACTTGAAGATGATGCGGTGACGTACTGCAAAGCGTTGGCGAAGGTTGGCGGGGACCACAAGGCGGCGTATGCGCTGCTGAAACCCGGCAAGGGCAAAAAGACGGCCTCGAACCGCGCCCCTGAGTTGCGGCGTCAGCATATGGGGACCAGGGAGGCCAAACAGCTTGTCGGGTACTTGCGCGGCCTCATGGCGACGTATGACGAGCATCAGGCGGTAACGCTTGAGGAGATAGTTCGTCAGGCGGAACGGGACTTCCGCGACCCGACTACGGACGCTAAGACGCGGGCGATGTTGGCAGAGAAAATTGTGAAGTGGAGGGGGCTTCACAACGACGCGATAGACAAGTCTAGTGACCTGGAGGATGCTGACATCATAGCAACGTTGGAGTCCATAGCGAGGGAGACTAAGGGTCTGCGGGGTAATTGAGCGTAATCGTCGAGAAATATCTTACGCTTAACGAGAAACAGCGCAAACTGTTTCACGAGCGGCATCCGAAGAAGGCGGCGAAGGTAGAGTTTGAAGCCGTCAGGATGGCCGCTCGCAACGATTTTTGGTACTTCCTCGAGAAAGTGTTGCGCATTCCGGTGCTGTACCCTCCGCTTCACCGGCCCCTTGCCCGTTGGATGCAGACATGGACCAAGCCGTCAAAACTGTTGTTGCTTCCGCGCGGTCATCTCAAGAGTTCGATTTGCAACGCGGCATATACGGCATGGGAAGTGATCCGAAACCCTGAGATTCGGGTTCTCATCGTGTCGCACAAGGCCGATGACGCCATGAAGTTCGTTCAGTGGGCGCGGTCTTACCTTGAGGCGGACGGCGTTACGAGGTACTTCCCAGAGATACACGCGACGTTGAACCGTTCAGGGCGTCCCCAGAAGTGGTCCGGCAAGGGCCTGTTGGTCGAACGCAAGGGTCAGTACAAAGAGGACACCGTAGAGTATTCGTCTCACGACGCGCAGGTGACAGGTCGGCACTACGACCTGATTATCTTTGATGACATCGTGACCAAGGATTCGGTTGCTACGCCGGACCTGATTCAAAAAACCAAAGAGTACCACGAGCACTGTCAGGCGTTATTGGAACCGGGTGCCCGCGAGATGATGATTGGCACGCGATACGACTTCTCGGACCTGTACGGGACCATCATCGAGACGCCCGAACTCAATGCCGAATACGACATCGTTGTGAAATCGTGCTACGACAAGAAGGGGAAGCCCATCCTGCCGACCCGGTTCACGGAAGCAGAGGGTGATATAGCTGACCCTGACGACCCTGAGAGTGCTCGGAAATCGTTACCGGCAGTCAAGCGGAAGATGGGGACGTGGGTGTATGCCTGCCAGTATGAGAACAACCCTGTCCCGACCGATTTGCAGGTGTTCAAGCCGGATTGGATACAGGTTATCGACCGGCTTCCTGACGGTGATTTGCGATGGTTCCGCGTGTGCGATTTGAGCAGTGAGAAGGAGACCAAGGTTTCGTGGACGGCTATCGTGACAGGAGCGGTAGACCACGACAGCAACGTGTACGTCACGGACATTTTTTGGGGCAACTTCACGGGGCAGAAGATTATCGATGAACTGATACGAGGTCAACAGGTAGACCCCGCCAAGCGTCCTGTGCGCGTTGGGATGGAGCCGGGACCGTATGAGCGGTCCTTGAAACCGTTTATCCGTCACGCGATGCGGGAGCACAAGACGCACATTCCTTGGGTCTGGCTGAAGGGGCAGCAGAGCGAGACAAACAAAGAGGAACGTATCAGGGGCCTGCAACCGTGGTTTGAGAACGGGATGATCTATTTCCTGCGGAACTGCCGGAACCGTGACAAGGCAGAAGAAGAGCTGATCCGGTTCCCGCGATTCAAACGCAAAGACATCATAGACGCTATGGCGCAGATAGAACACATCATGTTTCCAGGGAAGAAGCCTGAAACAAAGGCTGCGTTGCAAGTGGAAGATTGGCTTGATCCCGCACTAATCCAAGGCGAACAAACATGGATAGGACAGGAGCGCGTTATGCCCGAGAGCACGGCAATCCGCGTTGCTGCACTGGCGTTTAACTGATGAAGATTCCTACCAAGATAGGCGAGGACGAGTTACGGGTATGGGAATCACGGTTGACCCGTGCGTACAAGGCTCGTGAGACTCACGAACTGCGCTGGGAACGGTTGCGCGAATTCTATCGCGGCAACTACTACGGGAAGGTGCGGGCCGAGGACCGCATAGCCATCAACTGGATGATAGTCAACATCCGTCAGATGATGGCTAGCTTGTATTTCCAGAACCCGACGATGTTTTTCAAGGGGAACACGCCGCTTGGGGAAGCGGTATCGCCGGTTATGGAACAGGTGTTGGTGCGCGAACGTCAGGTCATGGGGGCGCAGTACCAGGAACGTGACATGCTCTGGAACGCGCTCATGTACGGCACCGGCATCCTGAAACACGGGTACAACGCTGAATTCGATGTGGACGAACCGTTCGCGGACGACAAGGCGTTGTCGGGATACAACGCGGGGGAAATCGGGTCGGGTTCAGACGAGGACTTGAATCTGCCCCAGGCGGCTGTGACCGAGCACAACACGATCATCAAGTACGGTCATCCGTGGAAGAAGTCTATCAGTCCGTTTGACTTTCTGGTAGACCCCGAGGCGCGGGATGCGAACGAGGCGCGTTGGTTCGCGCATGTTATCAACCGTCCCTTTGTGGACGTGATTCGGGACACGCGGTACGACGTGCAGGCGCGGGCACAGGTTGAACCTACGGGGCAGAGCGAGCACGGGAACGACCCGTCGTCTATGACTTCCAGTTGGCGCGAGGACGAAGTGTCCCGCGACTCCTGCATGGTCACGTTGTACGAGATATTCGACAAGGTGACGCAGACGGTCATTGTATGGAAGTGGGGGCTTGACCGCCCGCTGTTAGTGAAACCTTACCCCTTCTTTGGGCCGGAAGGGCCGTATGTCTTTCTGCAATTCCTGCCTGATGACCAGGACTTTTGGGGGCTGAGTTACGCGGACACGTTCAGCGACCAGATTCAGGTGTTGAACAAGATGCGCACTCAGATGATGGATCATCTTCAGCGATGGGGAGCTACGCGGGGCGCGTACATCACGGGGGCGATTGATCCTAACGACGTTCGCAAGTTCGTGTCGAACACGAACGCCTTTGTCGAAGTGAACGGTGCGGAGCGTGTTGGCGACGCTCTTGAAATTTTCCCGCACATCCCGATAGCGGGGGATGCGTGGAAGCTGACCGACCTTTTCCAGCGTGACCTGGACGAAGTGTCGGGCATCTCCGAACTGGCACAGGGAACGGGGCGCAGCATCCAGACGGCAACCGAGGCGTCGTACATCCAGCAGCAGAGCGGGTTGCGTGTCGGGGACATGCGGTTCCTGTTGGAACGTGCGCTGATTGAATCCACGCGAAAAGACGTTGCGATGCTGCGGCAGTTCTGGGGACCGAAACGGATCGTGCCGCTGGTGGGCGATGACGGTCGCGTATGGGAGATGGTCAGTCTCACCCAAGACCTTGTTACCGCCGACTACGAAGTCTCAATCGAACCGGGGTCTACGGAGCGGGTAGACAAGAACCTTCGCGTCCGGCAGACGATTGATGCGATGGCGCAGTTGGTTCCCCTGATGCCGTACCTGCAACAGATGGGGTACACGGTCAACCTGCCCGAACTGATAAGGACGTATCTCCGCAACACGGAAGTGTTCCGCAACCCCGACAGGGTGATTGTTCCGTTGCCGCCAGCACCACCCCCGCCGCAACAGTTGACGGGGCCTGGCGGGGGCAATGACGCGGCAGCTACACCGATGGAAGCACAAGCGCAAACGCCTGCACCTACGCCGGTGAACAACATGGGTCAAATGCCGTGGGACACTGACCCGAGCCAGATGGGGCAGATGTTCAGCACCCGCATCATGGAAGGAGGGCCGCGCTAATGCCGCATTACAGTTTTGAGTGCGACCATTGCGACCAGGAGTATGTAGAGTTCTACAAGGCCAGTGAGGTGCCCAAGACAAGCGTATGTCCGCAATGCGAGCGGGCGACGGTGCGGGTGTTCAGGCCGATGCAGATAAGCATTTTCAAGGAGTATGTGACCCCGCACATCACGGGGGAACCGATGCTCATTCGCAGCAGGAAACACGAGAACGATGTCTGCAAAGCGAATGGGGTTACGCGGGTCACGTCGGATGAGTGTAATACGCCGAACAGGCGACCGGCGTACAAGTTGCCGTCGTTGCGGGAAGATTACGAACGCACACGTCACGAGATGGGGGTGTTGTGATGGGACTTGCTAGCGACAAAGTGTCGGAGATTAGGGCGCAAATAAAGACCCTTGAGGGCAAGTTGGCAATGTTTGAGGCGGACGGCGGGAAGGTGTTGCGATTCCTCGACAGTATTCACGCAGATGGTTCGTTGACGGACCTTCCAAGCATGGAAATTGTCGCGCGAATTATACACAAGTGGCTTAACTTTAAGGGATGAACTGTGAGTAGGCGGCTGTCAACATATTGACAACACCGCACTCTCAGCAATCATCAAGGAGCAAACATGGCTGACGAGATTAAACAGGCGGCGGTAAGCGGACAACAGACTGGTCCCGAGGCGGATGTATTTGCCGAAGTACAGGGGACGGGGAACGAGTACAACAACGATTTCGGGGACACGTTTGTAGCCGATAAGGGGATTACGGGGGGTATAGGGGTGCGCCAAGATGATGCGTCTCCCCTTGAGACTCCGAGTCAGCACCCTGACCTGGAAGTGGTACGCAAGTCGATGCAGGCCGACTACACGCGCAAGACGCAGGAGCTTGCGGAGCAACGCAGAGAGCTTGAGCGGCAGATGGCGTATATGGCCCAGATGCAGCAGATGCAGCAGCAGGGTCAACAGCCTACGCAGGCCCAGGCTCGTGAGATTAGAGGTATTTTAGACAGGATTCCCCCGACTGTCAGGGCCAACATGGAACCAGAAGCCCAGCAAGTTCTTGAAACACTGGAAACCGTGGTTCGCGATGAGGTTGACAGTCGTGTGAAGTCGCTGATGAATTCGGAAGAAATAACCGGAATCAGACGCGAGATAGAACAGTTGAGGGCACAGCAATGGCTTAGCGCCAAGCAGGCAGAGTCGAGCGCAGTGTTGCAACGGTACGGCCAAGACAGGGTTCAGCCGTACTCGAACCACATAGCGAACACTCTGCGGTACAACCCCAACATGTCCGTAGAACAAGCGTTGATGCAGGTGGCCCCTCACGTTGTCCAACAGTATTGGATGGAACAGGGGGTTCGCCATGCACAGACGCAGAAACAACGACAGCAACAGGCACAGTTGGAGGCGCTTCGTTCGGGGCCGTCTGCGGACCCGACGATGGGGTATCGCGAAGGGGAGTCCATGATGGACAGTGCCCGTGCGGTATTGGGCGCTTCACTGGCGAACTTGGAACAATAGGAGTAAGCAACTATGGCAGCAACATCTCAAACCATCGTCAACGATGTTGTGCTGTCCTCGACGCTTCAGCGTCGCAGCAAGGGCTACGAGAACCAGATTTCGCAGCAAATTCCTCTTTTCTATTGGTTGAAACGCGCGGGCCAGTACAAGCCGGTCAACGGCGGAACGCGCATCGAATGGGCCATTGAGTACGGCCTTGACAATGGTGAGGAGTCCTACGCGGGATTTGACGAACTGGCTCTGCCCGAGCAGGACAACGTGACCATCGCACACGCCAACTGGAAACAGGCGTACAAGAGCATCGTGATTTCCGGTCGTGACCGGATGATCAACACGGGCGAAAAGATTTTCGACCTGTTGGAGCAGAAAGAGCAGAACGCCATTGAAAGTCTGCAACAGCAGATGAACGAGCGGTTCTACTCGGACGGCACGGGTAACAATTCTAAGCGGGTGACAGGGCTTGGGGCGATCATTGCCGAAGCCCCGAACACAGGGACGCTGTTCGGCATTAACCGTGCAAATGAGGCGTGGTGGCGTAACATGTCGAAAGATTCTAACGCCAAGTATTACGACACGACCAACAATGTTGCCACGATGCGCGAACACATGACCGAACTGTACATCATGTGCGGTCGGCTTGCGGCTGGCGGCAAGAAGAACCGTTACCCTGACCTGATCCTTGGTACGGAGAAGTATTACCTGTACTACGACGCTACCTGCAACAAGATTGGTCAGCGGTTTGTGAACACGAACACGGCGGATGCTGGTTTCAGTAACTTGAAGTTCATGGGTGCGACGCTCATCCATGACTACGACTGTCCGCAGGACGCTGGCTCGGACGAGAAAGCGTACTTCATCAACAGCCGTTTCATGCAGTTGAAGTACCACCCGCAGCGGAACTTCAAAGTCACGTCGATGCAATCCCCCGAGAACCAGGATGCCTTTGTCGCTAAGGTCTTTTGGATGGGTGAACTCATCTGCACGAACTGCGCGAAACAGGGCATTCATCAGGGCGTTAAGGCGCTCAGCTAAGGAGGATTGACACATGGCTATTTGGAAGCAACTAATTGGTATCAGTTCCGAGGATGGCGCTGAGAAGTGCTATCTGACGGGCTATAACGGCACCGGCGCTGCCGTCGCTGCTGGTTCTCCCGTGAACTGGGACGAAGTAGCCAGTGATGGTCGCACCTTCAAGAAGCCTGCAACCACTAACTTCAAGTTGGTCGCGGGCATTGCGGAAGATGCGGTCGGCACAGCCGAGTACACCTCGAAGATTCTGGCCTATGGCCCGGTCACTGCGCGTACTTACGGTGTGGCGAACAATTTCATCCCCGGCGTCTCGCTCATCCTGGTCGATGGCAAGGACTACCTTGCCTACGGCACGGAGGGGCAGTTGGCGGGACAGCTTCCCGTCTTCGTCGCATTGGAAACCAACGCGACGGCTTCTACCAGCACACGAAAAATCTTCGTGCGTTGCATCTAGTCTCCCTCCCGGTCAAGGGGGATCGGGGTTTTGTCCCTCCGGCCCCGGTCCCCCTGCTTAGCAATCTCGGAGGGCAGGAGGGCAAACGATGTTTGGTAGGTGTCGGGACTGCGGGCGAATTCGATGGATAACGCCGGTATACATGCAACGGTACGGTGTTGGATGCCCGCGATGCGGGTCGCAATTCGTAGTAGCGGCGAGACTGAAGTTTTGGGAACGCCCATTTCTGCTTCGTTGGTATCTGTGGGAGCACGTTCAGACCAGTCACGATAGATGGTGGTGGAACCCTGTTGAGATTGTCAGGGGTATTTACCACGGGTTGAGGGTAGTGGCATGAACGAAAAATTCAAGAAGCTCTACATAGCCGTACCCAACTATCGTGGCTGGATCGAGGCCCCGCACCATCTCTCGATGCTGCACCTGTTTCACTTTCTGGGAAGCCGGGGGTGCGAACCCCACTATATCAACCCTGTTCACACGGTTCTGAGCACGGCGCGGCAAACGTGTGTCAACGCGGCATGTGCCGAGCCGGGGTGCGAATACATCCTGTTCATTGACGACGACATGGTGTTTGTACCGGAGCAGGTTGCGATGCTGATGAACGAAGTGGCCGAGAACGATTTAGACTTCTTGTCGGCATTAGCGTTCTCGAACAGCATTCCGACCAAACCGTGCATCTTTGGCAAGAGTCCTGCGCATCCTGAGCACGGGGAAGTGCCTTGGTGGTACATCGTCACTGACTATCCCAAGGCGCAACGGTTTGAGGTGTTAGCGTCTGGTTTCGGCATGGCGGTCATTTCGACGCGGATGCTGAAAGCGATGCGGGAAGGCGTTGAGAACTATCAGCACTTCCACTACAACCATCCGCTTTGCCCGAACGAGGACGTGTCGTTCTGTCTCAGCGCCAGGGACAAGGGGTTCAAACTTTATTGCGACAGCCGGGTAAGCATCGGTCATGTGAGCAAGGACAGGCCGATCATCACGGAGGACGTGTATATCAGTCAGGGCGCGGCGGCTGAGTACAACATGAACATGACCCCGATGAAGTTCAAGGAAGGGTCTGTGGAGTTGGAACATGTGTCGTCATAGGCCGCTGGTTGACATAGTGATTCTCGGATGCAACCGTGCGGATATGTCTCTACCTTGCATCAAGAACATTGTCGAGGGCAATCCAGGAGTACGTTACAAGATTGTGTTCGTAGACAATGGGAGCACGGACACTACCCCTCGCATGGTGCGTTGGCTCAAGGCCAACACCCGTCGTCATATCCCGTGGGCGAAGTATAAGGGCATCGACTTTGTGTCGGTGCGGAACGAAACAAACCTCGGGTTCAGCGGCGGTAACAATACAGGGGCGGCATTAGGCTCTGCCCCATTTATTTTGTTCTTGAACAACGACGCTTTCCCAGCGGGCGATAACTGGTTGCGCAAGATGGTCCGTGCTATGGCGCGGGATCGCACTTGGGGGGCGGCAGGCCCGACTTCCGATAAGGTACTTGGCGTTCAGGATGTCAAGTGGAACAAGGACTGGAAGCCCAAGCATCGTGCGAAATTTCTTAGCGGGGTCTGTTTCCTTGTCCGCCGTAAACTGTTCGATTCGTTAGGCGGATGGGATGAACGATTCTTCAACGGCGATGAAGATTTGGACCTCAGCATCCGCATCCGCAAAGCGGGCTACCAACTTGGCGTTGTCCGTGACGTGTTTGTGGAACACATTTGTTCACAAACGTTGATGCACATAGCCGCCGCCAACGGCATGTCAGTCAAGCAATGGTTTGAATACACGCGGAATCAACTGATCCAAAAGCACGGGGTATCGTGGCATAACGACCTGTTTGAATGGGAATCGTTGAAGATGTCCCCGAGCTATTGGGACAAGATAGGAGTGTTACCAGATGGGCGTTACTTCCAACTCCCTGGCAGAATCCAAGACCAGATCAAAGCCATTGGCAAACTACGACCCGAATCCCGAACCGCGCCCGGAGGAGTTCGCGCCGCCTTGGGCGAATTATATACCTGCTACGGATACCTTGCCGAAGGAGAGGACTGCTACAAAGCCCTCATCGGGGGAGATACCGGAACCGCCCCAGGCGCGGATAATCCCGCCTAAGCCAGCAGGGGTGAAAAAATGACCTTTTCGGACATCAAACAGCGTGTGTATGACCTCCTCGGCTTGACCGGGGAGTCTACGCTTGTGGGCCGGTTGGTCAACGAAGCGAAGGACGAGCTTGTCACAGCGGCCAAGTGGTGGTGGTTGGAGACGAGCACCGCGCACCTGTTCACGGCGAACACGCGGAGCTACACGCTCGAGACCGACGTTGCTACCGTGGTTGACATGTTCACGTCTACGGGGAACCCTATCGAGTTCGTACACCGTACCACATACGAGAACATGTACCGCGAAAGCGATTCCACGGACGCTAACCCTGAAGTGTACACGATTGAAGGCGGGGGGGCCGCAGGACAGCCCGTGTTGAGCGTATGGCCGACTCCGAGCGCGAACAGCACGGCTACATTGCGATACATCAAGCGCGTGCCCGACATGGCATTGGACACGGAATCGCCGTCCCAGATACCGGCTGAATACCACTTCGCGATTGTGAAGGGTGCGATAGCTAAGTTCCGTGAATGGGAAGATGACCCCCGTGCGGATTCGGCACGGATGGACTTTGAACAGACGATTCAGAAGTTGCGCGGGCTACCGGGGACTCCGGTGGTAGAGGAACAGACCTAATGGCGATAGTTTATCCAAGTGGCGTTACGGACGCAAAAGCCAAGTTGGCGTTCTGTTACGCGGCCCAAGAGAAGTTGAGGCAGAAGCACAACGTCGTTGGGATGGCCTGGATCGATGGTGCGGGCCTTCTGAACACCGCGTCTTAATCGGGAGATTCCAGCTCCTCGAAGTCTCCTGATTGCCTGGCTGGGGAGGGGGGCGCCCCCCTCCCGTGGCCGGGGTTGAGAAAGGAAAAGAGATGGCAGTAGCCGATACGAAGAAAGTGCAGAGTCTTATCAACCGCGTGGCCGATGAAATCTCTGCGATGCGAGCGGGCATGAAGCGGATAACCGAGTTGCGGGACAAGTACGTTGCGCAGAACGTTGACGCAAAGAGCACACCGCTGGAGGGGAACGTCAGCGTCCTGACGACGGCGTTGACGACCCTTGGCACAGCGTTGGACAGCAACGTGTTTACTCAGCTTATTGCGGCCAAGGTGCCTAGTCACCGTGGCGTAGCGTTAGGAGAATAAGAGAATGGCAGCGGGCGAAACATTGCTCCAATGGGGTCCATTCGGCAACGAACCCCCTTCGTCGAACTACGCAACGTTGGACACACGAAACCTGCATCCGGTTCTCGATTTCGACGACACCACGAACGAGAGCGCGGTTTTCTCTGGCGTCATGCCTCAGAACTACGCGGGCGGCGGCGTGGTCGTGTACATCCACTACTCGATGA
>Ga0208940_1003963_pt1 | contig 12040 bp, 13 predicted proteins | sample AD_JPNNA6_MetaG_FD_184445 | JGI IMG/M metagenome (GOLD analysis project Ga0208940, IMG submission 184445) | Active sludge microbial communities of municipal wastewater-treating anaerobic digesters from Japan - AD_JPNNA6_MetaG (SPAdes) (version 2) | ecosystem: Engineered > Bioreactor > Anaerobic... | reverse complement strand
CCTGGGCGTGACGCCGCGGACGCTGGTGGCCAATTTCGACGGGGAAAACGAGCACACGGTCTATCCGGTGGTTTCGCCGGTGGGGATCGGCACCACCTTCAAGCTGCCCGAGGGGGCACGGATTCAGGACTTCGTGGTGTCGGATTCCAAGCTGTTCTTCGGCCAGTCCAACGGCACCATCGCCGTCATCAAGGCCCTGGCCGAGAACAAGGAGACCACCGCCGTGGTGCACACGGACAGCGGCGCGACCTACGTGTTTCTGGTGTCGTCCGCGCCGGCGCCGGTCGCCGACACGCTGGTGGTGATCGAGGCGCACGACAAGAACCTGTTCCGGCAAACCGTCGCCGGAGAGGTCCGCCGGCAGACGGAGAATCTGGAGCGGAGCCACCAGGTGGAACTGGACAAGCAACTGGAGGCCCAGCGGCTGCACCTGCTGGCCAAGGTGCAGAGCAACTACCGGATCCAGGGCGACGCCTTCCCGGTGGAGCGGGTGGCCGATGACGGCGTGTTTACGTACATTTTCATGCCGCGGGCCCAGGTCAAGCCGGCGGTGTACCTGCTGGGCCGGGGGGCCAAAAAGGACCAGCTCGAGCCGCTGGCCTACACCGATCAGGGCGGGTATTACCGGGTCAGCCACGTGCTCGGCCATGCCGCCGACCGGCTCGTGCTGAAGCTGGACAAACAGACCGTGGACATCACCCGCGAGGGGCGATGATGGCTGCAGCAACCGGAGACCGGACCGGGCCGGCAGAGGAACGGGACGCCGGCCGGGTGTCCCGTGAGGACACGCACGTTTTCGAGTCGCGGGACGAGCTTCCGGGCGGCGGGAAGCCACCGCGCCGGCCCCGGGCCTTTCTGGTGGCCGGCGGCGTCGGCATGGTGCTGCTGATCCTCCTGGGCGTGGTCATCCTGGCCGCCCTGGGCAATTCCGGCCGGCCGGAGACAACGGCCCCGAGCGCCGACGCCCAGGCCCAGCAGAAGATCCTGGCGGAAATCGAGCGGAAAAGCCGGATGAACCTGAAGGACCGGACGCTGCACCAGACGGACGTCCTGGCCGATCCGGCGGCGCAGACCCGGGAGATGACGCCGGAAGCCATCGCCCAGCAGGCGGCCGAAGCCCAACATACGAGGGCCGAGGGCAACCTGATGATTCGCGGCATCCTGCAGCAGGCGGCGGCGCAGCAGGACGCGGCCCTGACGGCGGCGCCGGCCCGGCCGGCGGAGGCGGCCGACAGCCGCCTGCTGTACCGCGGCGCGGAGTCCCGGAGTGCCGACACCCGGGCCGCCGCCGAACAACGGGACAAGGACTACGCCCGGGAACGGCAGACCATGTTCTGCTACTCGCGGACGATGAAGCAGGCCGATCTGTATGACGAACCGCCGGCCCGGTCGGGCCCGGCGGAGATGCGCCCGGACCGGGCCGAGCCGGAGGCGGCGGATTCCGCCGCCCGCCTCGGCGCGCACAACGAACGGGCAGGGGACGGCGGCCCGCCCCGCCTCGCGGGCGCCCGGGTCTCCCAGGTCGCCTATGGCGACCGGCCGGCGGTGCGGTTGTATGAGGGCGACTTCATCGACACGGTGCTGCAAAACCGCATCGTGGCCGACACGGAACCCTCGCCGGTGGTGTGCTACGTCGCCAAGGACCACTTCGATCCGGCCGGGAAATGGGTCGTGTTCCCGACCGGCACCCGGCTGATCGGGCTCAGCCAGGCGGTCGATTACATGGGGGCCGCGCGGCTGTTTGTCAAATTCAACCGCATGGTGCTGCCCAACGGCAGCCTGGTCTATTTCCCGGAGTCGAAAAAGGCCGCCCGGGCGCTGGATCAAACCGGCGCCCACGGCGTCGTGTCCAAGGTGAACCGCCACTGGATGCTGCAGTTCGGCACGGCGCTGTTCGTGGGCGCCATCGAGGGACTCGGGGCGGCCGCCCAGCAGCACACCGACCCCTACTCCGGCCGGGCCTACGTCATCGAGGACACCACCGACAACTTCGAGAAGATCCTCAACACCATCATGCAGCGCTACACCAACATCGTCCCCACCATCACCGTGGACGCCGGCAAGAAGGTCAAGGTGTACCTGGCCGACGATGTGGAAATCAGCGCCTACAGCCGGATCGACGAGCGGAGCTATGCGCGTTAAGACCCGCCTGATTCTGTTCGGGTGCATCGGCCTGCTGGCCGCCGCGGCGGCGGGGCAGGGCGCTCCGTCGCCGCCCGCCGGCGCGGAATCGGCGGCGGACCTGGAGTTCATGCGCCGGATGGCGGAGTTCCGGCCGTTTCTGGAGGATTCTCCGGATGTGCGGGACGACCCGCAAACGATCGGCAAATTTTTCACCCCGGAGATCTACGCCAGGCTGCGCGGCAACCCGTTCTTCGGCTACCGCCACGACGAGGGCTACACGCCCCCGGCAGGCACGACCGTCCGCCTGCGGGTGGTCCGCTGCGTGCCGGAGCTGACGCACTACGAGGCGGCGCTGCGCTACGCGCTGGTCGCCGGCGCGGTGGACGCCGGCCTGCGGCCGGTGGGCCGGTCCGACCTGGAAACGGGGGTGTGTCTCCTGGGGGTGGACCGCACCGCCCGCCCGGGCCTGGCCGGCGTGCTGCTCGAGGCCTACATGCTCAACGTCCGGACGAACAAGGCCCGGTATATCCGGTACGCCTTCGGCCGTCCGACGCTGGACGAGACCCTGCTGCAGGCGGCCGCATTCCTGATGCGGCTGACGCAGCAACAGGAGAGGAGGGACCCATGGAAACCGTGACCCTGACCGGACGGCTGTATGGCCAGGAAGTGGATGTGGAGGTGCCGGTGTACGGCCGCTGCCCCCTGTGCGGCGGCTGGGTGTATGCCAGCAGCCCGAAGGCATACGGCTGCACGAATTTTCCCAAGAACAAGTGCCCGCTGACCATCTGGAAGGAATACGGCGGGCTCCTGCTGCCCGAGGAGGCGGTGGAGGACCTGCTGGCCAGGGGGGAGACGGACCGGCTGGACGGCTTCGTCACCCGGGACGGGTCCCGCCGGTACTCCGCCCGTCTGAGACTGGAGGCCGGCCGGGTGGCCTTCGTCCGGGGCGAATCCGCGCCCGGACAAGCGGCCGCGCCGGAGGACGAGTAACCGGGCGTCGCCATGGAGCTGACCGCCGAAATCATCCAGGACACGCTGGGACCGCTCAAGCCGCTCCTGGCCGATCCGGAGATGACCGACATCCTGGTCTTCAGCGCCCGGAAAATCTACGTCCGCCGCCGTCGCTCGGAATTCGCCCGGTTCGCCGGCGGCTGGCGCTCCGACGAGGACCTAGCCATCTGCCTGGAGGCCATCTCCCGCTTCATCAAGCGCAAGCTGGACCGGGACAACCCGATTCTGGACGCCCGGCTGCCCGACGGCTCCCGGGTCAACGTGATCATGGAGCCGTGCTACGCGGCCGGCGGGGCATTGGTGGCCCTGCGGATCCACGGCCAGGACCCGCTGGGGGTGGACGAACTGATGCGGCTGGGTGCGTTCGATCCGGCCGGGCTGGCCGTGCTGAAAAGCATCGTGGCCGCCGGCCGGAACATTCTGATCTCCGGCGGCGTGGGCAGCGGCAAGACCACCCTGCTCAACGCCCTGTGCAGCTTCATCCCGGACGGCGACCTGATCGTGACCGTGGAGGACGCGCGGGAGATCCGGATCGGCCACGAGCTCTGGGCCGCCCTGGAATCCAAGAAGAAGATCTACGCCGACGACACGGAATACACCCTGCGCGACCTGGTGCGCAACGCCCTGCGGATGAACCCGCGCTGGCTGATCGTGGGCGAGGTGCGGGGCCCGGAGGCGCACGACCTCTGCCGGGCGATGAACACCGGCCAGGCGGCCATCGGCACCATCCACGCCAACAGCGCCTTCGACGCGCTGCTGGCGCTGGAGACGCTGTACCTGCAGTCGGGCCTGGAATCGTCGGCGCGGGCGGTGCGGGAGACGATCGCCCGGGCGGTGCATGTGGTGATCCAGGTGGAGATGTTGCCCGACCACAGCCGGAAAATTGTCGAAATCGCCGAAGTGCACGGCCTGGACCGGACCGCGCCGGACGGCCCCTATACAATCGCCGGGCTGTACCGCTTCCGGCCCGACGGCATGGAAAACCGCCGCGTCCGCGGGCGGTTCGAAGTGGCGGGCCCGCCGCGGTACGTGGAGCGGCTGAGGACGTTCCAGCCGGATGCGATCCCGGCATTCTGGAGAGACGGCCCGTGAGCCCCGCCGGCAAACCCAGTTGGGACCAGTTTCGCCGCTCCCTGCGGGCGGAGTGGGCGCGCGTCCGGCGGGCGCTGCGGCCGGCGGCGCTGGCCGGCGACATCCGGCGGCGGCTGGCGGCCGCGGCCGCCGCCTTCCGGGAGGCGGTGCGCCGGGAGCCGGCGCCGAAGCGCCGGCGGTTTCTATTTTGAGCTCGAGGAGGTCACAATGGGCAGTGCGCGTTGGGTGATGCTGGCGCTGGCCGTCCTGGGAGGGCTGGGCGCGCGCCCGGCCCGCGGCGCGGAACAATACGAACGGGACTGGCACACCGGCGGCTTTCACGTCGTGGAGCTGCGGGCGGACAGCGCCGAAGCGGCGCTGTTTTCCGTAGTACGGATTGAATACACCTATGCCGGCGAAAGCCACCTCCGGATCTACCTCCCGGCGGAATGCCGGGATGCGGTCCGCGCCGCCTTGGACGCCGGTGGGCTGGTGGCGGAGATCTCCGGCCCGGGCGACGGCGCTCCCGCCGCCGCCGGCCTGACGCTGTACCGTTCCTGCCGCTGCGGCGGCGGAGGCAGCGCCGCCTGCAGCGTCTACACGGGCTCGTCCTGCGCGGACTCCTGTGGCGCCGCCGGGGTGGAAGAGGAGGAATATTACCTCAAGGTGACCACCCGGTTGGAAGCGGGCGAGGAGCTGGCCATCGGCTGGGAGCCTTCCCAGTTGTGGCTGATTGAGCGGGAATGAAAGGCTACCAGCAGCACGAAGCGTTCGTGGCCGACGTCCGGATGTATTGGAAGATGGCCGTCTATGCCCTCGGGCTCGGCCTCGTCTTGCAGGTGGCGGCCGTCGGCTGGCTGGCCCGGCAGGCCTGGGACCGCCAGTTCGTCGTTCCGCTGGCCGACGGCCGCGCCTTCACGGTCCCCTTCCGCTCCGTGCTGAAATGCCTGGCCCCGCCCCTGGAGCTCTTCGGCCGGGAAACCCGGTACGAGGTGGAGCCGCCGCTGCGCCCCTTTTTCCAACGGGAGGGCGTTCCGGAGCGGCGCGTGACGGCCGGCGTCTACCGGGCGGTGATGGAAAAATACTTCGGGGACCGGATCGCCGGCTTCACCGCCGGCCTACAGGCGGCGCTGGCCGGGTCCTGCGCCGCCTACCTGCTGTCGGCCGTCTACTTCGGCATCTTCTTCGCCCGCGCCCGGCGGATGAGCGACACCCGGCACGTCCGGGGCGCCCGCCGGGTTTCGCTGGCGGTGCTGCGCCGCCGGCTGGAACGGGACGCCCGGGCCGAGACGGACGGCCGGCGCCGCCTGTCCGTCTGCGGCCTGGCCCTGCCGCGGGAGCTCGAGACGCGCCACCTCCTGATTCTGGGCACCACCGGCACCGGCAAGAGTGTCCTGGTCAACCAGATCCTCGGCCAGATCATCCGGCGGATGGAGGGGGGTCGGACCCATGAGCGAGCCATCGTCTATGACGTCAAGGGCGAGTTCCTAGCCAAGCACCGCCGCCCGGCGGATCTGGTGTTCTACCCGCCCGACGCACGCTGCCTGCGCTGGAGCTTCTTCAACGAGTGCCGCACCGACGAGGACATCAAGGTGCTGAGTGAGATCATCTTCCGCCCGGCCAGGGAGACGAGCGCCGATCCGTTCTGGAACAACGCCGCCAAGGCCGTCTTCATCGCCGGACTGCGCTACCTCCGGGCGGTGGGCGAGACGCGCAACGCCGATATCTGGAGCTTTTTCGCCCAGAACAAGGCCGGCCTGGTCAAGAAGATCCGGGAGCTGCCCCTGGAGCAGCAGGGGGCGCTCAAGCATATCGAATCGGACGGGTCCGGGCCGGCGCAATCCGTCATCTCCGTCCTGACGGAGAAGATCGACTGGTTTGAGAGCCTGGTGGATCTGGACGGGGACTTTTCGTTCCGGGACTACATCGCCCAACCGGCCAGCCGGAACCTGTTCCTGCTCAACATCAAGAACTACGCCGACACCTTCCGCCCGCTGATGACCTTCGTCTTCGACCTGCTGATCCGGGAGACCCTGAGCCTGCCGGACACGAACCCGCAGGAGCGCCGCCGGATCTGGTTCTGCATTGACGAAATCGGCAGCCTCAACCAGATCGGCGTGCTGCTGGATCTGCTGACCGTGGCCCGCTCCAAGGGCGGATGCCTGCTGGTGGCCAATCAGGACCTGGGCAAGATCGAGGACGTGTACGGCCGGGCCAACACGCGCACGTTTTACAACAATTTCAACACCGGCATCATCCTGCGGCTCAACGACCCGGACACGGCCGAATTCGTGTCCCGGAGCATCGGCGACCGGCAGGTGATCAAGGTCATGGGCAGCCGGCAGATGTCCCCCCGGGACGCCGGCGACCGCAAGTCGCTGTCCGACCAGGACCGCACCGAACGGGTGATGCTGCCCTCCGAGTTCATGAGCATCCCGGATTTTCGGGCCATCGCCAAGGTCGGCGGCTACGGCATCGCCACGGCCGCGGTGCCAAAGGCGTTCTGCGACACCCGGCAGCCGCATTTCATCGACCGATACGTGCAGGCGGCCGCGGCCGCCCGCCGCCCGCAACAGGAGGCCCCGGCCGAGGCGGCCGGGGATCAGGCCGAGCACCCGGCGCCGGTGGCCGCGTGGGGCGGCATCGAACCGCCCCGGATTGACCTGTTCCCGGCACAGCCGCCGGAGGGGGGCACCTCGGTATAGGGCCGGGGGGCGGTCGCCCGTCCTGGGGCATCCTGGGGCGTGGCGAGGGGGCGTCTAACGGGTGGGGCCGCGGAATAGAATGTGTCCCAGGGTTTTTCGCACGTCCAGGGGTTGCTCCCGCCGCAGGGGGGGCTCTTTGCGGTTCAGCTCGTATTCCTCGCGGAACCCCGGCGTCCGGCCGGTAAAGCGCAGCCAGGCGCGGTCGTAGAGTTGCTTGAACCGGGCCCGGACATCGTCGAACCGGAGGGGGAGCTGCTGGAGATACCGCTCGCAGCAGCGCAGGGCCGGGTAGAGCCGTTCCGTGAAGTTCACGCCGGCGGCCGTTGCAACGCGTTCTCCAAATCGGCCAGAAATTCCATGAGCCAGTCGGTCAGCATGCGCTCGTACTCGCCGGGGTCCTCCTGCCGGAGCCGTTCGGCCATATTCGACAATTCGGTTTCGACACACTGCCGCAAGCTGGCTTCCAACGCGTTGAAATTCTCGGACCAGGATTTGTTCAGGGTCGCCAGCGAGCTTTGGTAACCGGCCGACAAATTCTTGAACTCGGCCCGCCAGGTCGAGTCCGCCTCCTCGAGCTCGCTCCGGAGCCGGGCGTTCTCCGCCCGCAGCGCGTTCAGCTCGTCGTCCTGCGTCCGGACCGTCAAGCGCGCGCCTTCGAGCGCGCCCAGCTTCTGCTCCAGGAGCGCGCGCAGCTCGTTCAGCAACGCTTCTTGCTCCGCGCAGACTGTCTGCCACTCTGCTTTTTTCATGTTCGTTCTTCCGGATGTGGTGCACGCGGACTTCCAGGCGCGGCCGGCCGGGCCGCGGCCCGATGACCGCCTTGATTTCGTCCGGGGTCCGGCCGTCCCGGCGAAGCTGCCCGTAGCGCCGCCGCCATTCCTCCAGGCTAATCTCCCGGCCGGCCACGGCCTCCCGCTGCGTCTCGATCCCGCGCGTGCCGGGCCGGTCCGGCGCGGCGTCACGGGTGAGCTCGTGCTGGTAGATCTTCGCCCACAGCTTGTCGAAAGACCGGTATTCCTGCCGGTCCAACTGGATCTTCAGCCCGTCCGTCTTGCGCACGGTGACGGCCGCGTGCACGTGGACGTGGTCCGTGTTCGTGTGGACCGCCAGCAGCGCCGGATTGTCCCGCAGCGGGGACTGATTCAGAAACTCCCGGGCCATGGCCAGGGCGCGCTCAGGCGGGACCTCGCGCTCGAAACTGAGAATCACCCGGAACGATTTCCGGCAGCCGTCCCCCGCCTCGGCGACGGCGGACAGCTCCTCAATGGCGGACCGCTTGCGTTCCAGCGCCGTGTTGCCCAGGATCAGATGCTCGTCGATGTGCCGGGTGTCCCAGCGGGCACAGGCGCTCTCGCGCAGGATATACTGGGCGTTGGCGGCGGTGCCGCCGCGGCTCGTGCAGGTGGTGACCTTGCAGAACGACGTCACGCCTCGCCCCCCATGGCGATGTGGAACGCCTTCAGGCAGCGCCGCAGGTTCTCCTGGATCTCGCCGGAAAAATCTCCGCGGTGCATCAGTTTGACGGCCTGGTTCAGGTTGCGGCCGATCCGCTGCAACTGGCGGACGGCTGCCTCGTCGAACGTGCTTTGCAGCTCGTGTTCCAGGGCCAGCTTCCGCAGGTAGGCGGACACCGACAGGTTGCAGCCCGCCGCCTTCTCCTCGATCATCGCCTTGTCGTCCGGGCTGACCCGGAGCTGGATCACCTGGTGCTTGCGCATACGCCGATACCGGAACGAGCGGTTGGCCGGGGGTCCGGGGGCGGGACGCCCCTGGCGGGGTCCCGGGGGTATCCCCCGGGCAGGAACGAGCGCCGTCCGCGCGGCGCGAGTCTGTTTGGCAGTACATGGAGCCCGCCGCGGCGGGCGAAAATGTAATGACAAACAGGTATCCTGCCCTCTCTTTTAAATTCTCCCATAGCGAGATTGTCGCATCCATTTTTATATTCGTCAACGTGTTTTTCCGTAGAGCTGTGGTAGAATCATTTCCACCACATTCAACCGGCGAGGAGGACCATCATGTTCAAGAAAGTGCCGCGCAACGTGGCTTTCAAGGTGGGGACCATCACGATCCTGAACACGCTGCAAGACGACCTGGAGCTGTTCCTGAAATACGTTCAGGAAAAGACGGGCGAACCGACCACCCTGGGCGAGGTGATCGCCTTTTGCATCGACAAGACCGTCCGGGGAGATCGTGATTTTCTGAAATACCGCAAAGAGCAGGCAACAGGCCAATAGATGGGGGAGTCCGAGCCCCGCCTCCGGCCGGGAGCTGCGGCGCCTCCACCGGCTGTTTGGGCTCCAGGATCTTGAGGTCGTGGATCACCACCTCCGTCCGGCTGTGGCGTTGGCCGGCCTCGTCCTCCCAGGAGCGGGTCTGCAGGCGCCCCTCCACGAACACCAGGCGGCCCTTGCGCAGGTACTCGCCGCAGATCTCCGCCAGGCGTCCCCAGGCCAGGACGTTGTGCCATTCGGTGCGGCTCTGCTTCACGCCGTTGCGGTCGGTCCAGTGGGCGTCGGTGGCCAGGGAGAAGCAGGCGAAGGCCACGTTCTCCTGGGTGGCGCGGACCTCCGGATCCTTGCCCAGCCGGCCGATGAGTTGAACCTTGTTCACCATGTGATTTCTCCTTTCTGCGTGATGAGGATGCGCAGCCCCCGAGTTGATCAGAGCTAGAAAAGAGTCCGTGCCTCGGCGGTGAACGGCACCGTCCGGCCGCAGGCGATGGAGTAGACCTGATTTCCGGCCAGAATCAGATGGTCGTGAAGCACGATGTCCAGCGGCCGCAGCGCCTCCCCCAGGCTCCGTGTCATGGCCAGATCATCGGCCGAGGGGTGGCACTGGCCCCCGGGGTGATTGTGGAACAGGATGACCGCGGTCGCTCCCGTGAGCAGTGCCGCCTTGGCCACCTCGCGGGGGTAGACCGGCGCCTGATTCACCGTGCCGACGCCCAGGATCCGGACGTCCGTCACCCGGCCGGCTGCATTCAGGCACAGGACCCCGACGCACTCCCGGCCCGGATCGCCGCCAGCCACCACGGCCAAGGCCACGAACTGGGCAGCCTCCTCCGGGTTGGTCACCTGTCGGCTGGTGAATTGGGTCTCCTTCACCAGATGGGCGATGCAGCGCTTCGCCAGCTCCGCGTAATCGGTCTTCTTGTTCATGTCGTGCCTCCTTGAGAACCCGCCAAGCAAATTTTTCCGCCTGGCCCTTTCACTCGGAGTTGAAGGGCCAGGCGGGAAAATGACCTCCAGACGCTGGGCCGGGAGACGAAGCGGCCCGGTAGCAAGCCGGCGGGAGCGGACCTGACACTGCCGCGGTACCGGAGCGGCGAGACCGAGGGATAATTGGAGGGGACCCGTTCCCGATTCGAGCCCGGCTCGGAGCGGGAATGGGGCGGCGGCCGTTTATGCTCGGCCGAGCGCGGAGGGACGCGCAAGCGGTGGCGGGCGGCTTGCGGGCTGCCGGCTCACGGACCGGCCTGCCCTGCTCCTGGCGGGGCTGCCTTGAGTGGTCCCGGATGTCATGGAAACAAAGCACGGGGAGCCCGAGGGGATCAAATTCCCTCGGCGGGGTCCAGGGGCGGCGCCCCGGCCGCCGGAGGCCCGCTGTAGAGGACCTGAAAACAGGAAGACCCCCCGGAATTCCGGGGGGCATGAGGCGGGAGGTTGAGGCGGGATTAGTGGGCGGGTTCGTCCTCGGCGGATTGGTTCAGGATGAAATCGGCCGCCTTTTGGGCCTGGCCGGCGGCCACGATCACGGCGCGGCGGTCGTCTTTCAGGACCTGCAGCCAGTTCTGGATGTAGGCGGCGGAGTTCTCCAGCGTGGCGCTCGCGATGCCGGCGTGGGCGCACAGGAACCCGGCGCCCATCTCGGCCACAAGCTCTTCCCGGCTGTAGTCGGCGGTGCCGAAGGGCGCCCAGGCCTCCAGGGATTTCCGAGCCAGGCGGCTCGGGGCGCCCGTGCTGTGGACCAGCTCATGGGCCAAGGTGGAAAAGTACTCAGCCGCTGAGTGGAAGGATTCCCGGAGCGGCATGGTCACCGTGTCGGTGGACGGCCGGTAGTAGGCCCGGGCCTCCGTGGTGTGGCGGATTTCCGGCCGCTGGGGCATCTCCGCCACGATCCGCTCGCAGGCCTCGATGGGATCGAAGCGGCGGGTTTCAAGGGTGGGGATCTCCTCGACCGGGATCCCCTCGGTCTGCTCCAGGTTGAACACGGTGTAGTAGCGGAGCAGCGGCACCCGGTCTCGGCGGCCGGTCTCGTTTTCTCCGTCCGGCTCGGCTGCATCCTCCCGGAACTTCCAGAAGACCACCGGAAAGCCGTGGGCGCCGCGCTTCACGCTGCCGCCCAGGCTCTTCACCTGGCGGAAGGTGGCGAACCACGGCGAGGAGAAGCCCAGGTTGGCCAGCAGCATGGCGTTGACGCCCCGGTAGGCCTTGCAGGAAGTCAGGTTTCGGGGGGCGTTGCCGGCCGCGTCCCAGGGCTTCCGCCAGGGGATGACGTCCGCCTCCAGCAGGGCGATGATCCGGTCCGTGATCAGGTCATAGATTTTCTGGCTCATGTCGTCTCTCCTTCTCTGATGTAACCGAGCAAGTTTCCCCTGCCCGGCCCTTTCACCGTCAGTTGAAGGGCCGGGCGAGGGGAAATGAACCTCTGGATGCCGGGCCGGGAGACATAGCGGCCCGGTAGCAAGCCGGCGGGAGCGGACCTGACACCGCCGCGGCACCGCAGCGGTGAGGCTGAGGGATAATTGGAGGGGACCCCTGTCGGGGGCGGCGGCCGTTTATGCTCGGCCGAGCGCGGAGGGACGCGCAAGCGGTGGCGGGCGGCTTGCGGGCTGCCGGCTCACGGACCGGTCTGACCCTCTCTTTGCAGGGCTGCCTTGAGTGATCACGGTTGTCACGGAAACAAAGCACGGGGAGTCCGAGGGGATCGCATTCCCTCGGCGGGGTCCTGGGGCAGAGCCCCGGCCGCAGGAGGCCAACCGTAAAGATGAGGGCATTGTTTTGCCGGCGGGTGGGGAATGTGGGAAACCGGCCCGGCGGTTTTCCACATCTCCACGCGCCTACTAGACTCTGTCTACTAGATACAGTCTACTAGTACTATATATTAGTTAAGTGCGAACGGGATAACAT
>Ga0208940_1003951_pt1 | contig 12062 bp, 9 predicted proteins | sample AD_JPNNA6_MetaG_FD_184445 | JGI IMG/M metagenome (GOLD analysis project Ga0208940, IMG submission 184445) | Active sludge microbial communities of municipal wastewater-treating anaerobic digesters from Japan - AD_JPNNA6_MetaG (SPAdes) (version 2) | ecosystem: Engineered > Bioreactor > Anaerobic >... | reverse complement strand
TTAAAGCACCTAACTTTGACATAATTGGCAACCGTCCTCTGTAAAAAGGATTATCAGGGTAAGGCTGGTTTCATTTTCATCCCTCTCATCAATGCCACGTTATTGAATAGTACAGTATAGAATGAGTAATATATGCATCTGATTCAACATCTTTTTTAGTCACAACAAAAAAAATATAGAAACCACTCTATGAAAATATATGTCATCCAATCTGCTCAATAATTACTTAACTATAAAATATAAAAAAATACCGACCATATGGTATTTAACACTTGACTTTTTCTGACAATGTCTTTATAGTGTATCCAATGAATAGTGTTGAGTGAGCAATCACTCAATTTGCCATCGACTCTTATATCCCGTTCATTTATTAATTTAATTATAAGTTTGGGGGTTATATGAAACTTTTTACAAAAGTATGTCTTGTGCTGGTATTGTTATTTACCAGTTCCACCATTTTTGCTGAATGGGTATATGTACCTATGAGCATTAATGCCAATAAAGGTGATGTGGTTCTTTCAACAAGCCCTGGTTTTATTATGGATTTATTGGCAATACTGGGCTGCTATTGGAGCCACAGTGGCATGGCTGTTGATAACGGATTTAACATCCGCCACAACACCATGTATGTAAGCGAAATCCCAATAGAATACAACAAGATTTGGTTCATTCAAACAACACCTAAAAGGATGAATCCAACACGACTTAGTAATGGACTGCCTGGCATCCTAACCGAAGATATTGATACTGCCTATAACGCAACGAATAATTTTGCTGCTGCGGGCGGAGCGGTATTAAAGCCAACAGCTGCAAATGAGACAGCCTACCGGCAATATCTTAATGCCGCAGCGGATGTTTTTAATTATCTCAAAGCGTATTATCGCGTTAATGCTTACGTTAACATGTACCAGCTTGATTATGCAAACTATCTCATTACCGGACGTGGCAACCACTGCTCGGGTACCTGCTGGTATGCCAATTATTTTTCAGGGAAAACCATGGTTGTTGCAACCATACCAGCCAATCTGGTGACACAGTGTGCTAACTCACTGTATACCTCAGTAAAAAATATGGTTCGTGATGAGGCTGGAGGTTTTGGTGCCTTCATCATCGATATTGAAGGCTTATTTGGTACAGGTGCTGATGAAAAAATAGCCAACCAGATTGTTAACACCTTCGGCTTCGATAGGGCTACCGATACATCCGATTACTGGAGAAGCTACATAGGTGCGGTAACAGCCACAGCAAATGCTCCCGATCATCTGATACTTTCATCTTATACAAATCCATCAGGGCACAACGTAGGTGCGCAAACAACATCAACATCATACTATGGACAGGTTGAACCTCTTGTCATTACTGATGGCTATTATATTGAAATCCCTTAGTAGAACACGCTGACAATGCATAGAAAAATCCCGGGTTAATCCCGGGATTTTTTTATATGCTCCCTCGCTTATTGAAATGAAACCTCAGCGCCTTGAATATCTGTACACACCGTCCAATCTCACCAAAAAAAGGTATACCGCTGGCTTCGGCATGTTTTTTATATTGTTCAACCATTATCTTCTCACCAACTGCCCATGCAAGCACTGGCTTTTTGGATTGTTTTACCATATTGCCTATCTCACCCCAGAACGATGGATCCGAATGCTGGGTTGCAAAGCATTCAATGATGATAGAATCAACCCTTTCATCTTCCATAAGGGCTTTTGCTACAGACGTATAAACTTTTTCCGAGCCATTCTGTTCAATAGCAGGCCATAGATCAAGCGGGTGCGAAGCGCTCATCCATGAAGGATATAGTTTTTGAACTTTTTGCAATGTCGCTTCTTGAGGCTGTGCTATGGGTATAGCATAATCAGCCAATAAATCAGTTGTTACAATACCTGCGCCGCCTGAAAATGTCATCACTGCAACACCTTTATCTGGCTCCGGGCGATAGTTCTTGATATATGAAAAAGCTTTAACAATATCAATTAATTCATACAGATCAACAACCTGCACTATTCCAGCCTGTTTAAAAGCCCCTGATACAACCATAGTATTGCCTGCCAGACTGGCTGTATGGCTCAGAGCAGCCTTTTTTCCCTGTTCACTTCTCCCTGATTTAAGTATAACGATTGGTTTGCTGGTACTTTGTGCTATTTTTAACAGTTTTTTCCCATCAACAATTGATTCCAGATAGCAACCAATCGCTCCTGTTGTATCATCCTGAACAAAATACTCTAACAGATCGATTTCATTGACATCACATTTATTCCCAATAGAACATACCTTGCTAATACCTATTGCATCACGTTCCAGTACCGACATTAAAAAACCTGCCGAAAGCATGCCACTTTGCACTATAAGCGTCACGTCACCCGGATACATCATTGTTTTCCACTTTTCAGAATGGACAAATGAAAAAACATTCCGGGTATGTCCATCTAAATATCCCATACAGTTGGGCCCCCACAACCGTATGCCAAGGCTATGCGCCAGTTCTACCGCATCTTTCTGCAATTTGGCTCCTTCTTTGCCTGCCTCTGCAAATCCTGCCGATTCAATGATAATTGCCTTAATCCCCTTTGCTGCACTTCTTCTGATGATATCCAGAATAAAGCGTGCCGGTATAAAATAGATTAAACATTCAACTCTGTCAGGAATTGACTCAATATCAGGATAACACGGGATACCCAGTAGCTCCTGATATTTAGGATTTACCGGATACACTTTGCCTGTATAACCAGCACAAACATTGCGCAGAATATAAAAACCATCTGATCCAGCAATCCCACTGGCACCTATAATTGCCACTCCATCAGGATGAAAAAAATAATCAAGTTCATGCTTCATAGCTTCCCCCACCAAAAATAGAATTATTCCTCAATGTTATTCCAGGCTTAACCCGTAATCCTTTTTGCTGCTCCAGTCATTCCGGGCTTTATCCTGAATCAAGATATTCATGGATCATGGCTCAGGATAACATCCGCCACATAGTTTCGTCTCATTTGAGTGAGTACAGCACAGCATAGCTTTTGCAAACACCCCATTGATCATTAATGCTGCAACCTCATGATATATTTTGTTGATGATGTATAATCTCCTTTCTGCTGATATACTGTTGCAATGCTTTTTATATATTCTACAGTACCAGGTTTGCGCGCTAATGCCTTTTTATACCATATCAGAGCATTGTTATAATCCCTTAGATGATGGTAGCACATCCCAATGTAGTAATCAGCTTCTACAATACCATGAGTGTAGGCTTTTTTTAAGTGCGATAGTGCTTGATGATATATCCCTGTTGCACACAAAGCTTTCCCATATAGGAATTCTATAGTAGCAGTCTTTATTCCCTTTTTATGAACGATCATGAGTAGTTCTTGATACGATTTATTATCATCAAGGACTGTTATAATCTTTTCCAATGTATTTGCATCATCAGGAATTGCATCCAATGCAATAAGTATAAAAGCTCCCCGTACATCTCCATTATCAATCAGGTACAATCCGTTATATTTTTTTATTGTTTTATTTGCTGGATACAGTACCGCGCCATGCTCAAGATATTGTTGCAGAACATCGTATTGTTTTGATAAATATAAATCCTTTACCTTATTGGTAAAAGCTACTTCATCGATTTTGCAAATCTTCTGATAATATAATTTCAAATAGGTGTAATATACCAGCGGCGCACAAAAATACGAGATAACTATCGCCACAATACAAAATAACAATATAAACAATTTCAACCGCATATTTAATTACCAGCCATTAACCTGACGAATATCTGTATATCATTCATTTTCGTCAACATAAAAACATTATACCGTGCTATTGCTTCATTTCAAAGCCTTTATTAATTATTCCTTGACATGTCAAAAAATGATAGATAGATTATTAATATAATAATCAAATATTGACCATACTGATTATTATATTTTATTTACTATAAAAATTTGAATTGACAGAATTAATGGCTAAAATATTTTATATACAATCTGTTATTTTTTATACATAGCAGATTGAAAGGGGGCGTATGGAGCAGAATACTGCAAAACTGGAAGATTATAAAAGAATTTACCCTGAGAAATTTCTTCCAGAGGAGAAGATATTCAGTCATATTAACCGTGGTGACAGAATCTTCATAGGTACAGCATGCAGTGAACCTCAATATTTAGTGAATGCTCTTGTTGAATATGTAAAGTCGTATCCTAAAGCTTTTTTTGACACTGAGGTGATTCATGTATGGACACTTGGTGTGGCACCGTATGCCGATGAAAAGTTTAAACAAAATTTCAGACATAATTCTTTTTTTATTGGCATGAACACCCGCAATGCTGTAAATAAGGGAATAGCCGATTACACCCCAATATTTTTATCACGTGTTCCCCAGTTGTTACGAAATGGAATAATTGACATAGACGTTGCACTGGTTCAGACTTCATACCCCGACGAACATGGTTATTTAAGCCTGGGCGTTAGTGTTGATATTGTAAAAACTGCCGTAGAAAGTGCACGGCTTGTTGTTGTCCAGGTTAACAAGCAAATGCCTCGCGTTCATGGCGATGCATTTATACATATAAAGGATGTTGATTTTATTGTACCCCATGATGAAGAAATATTAGAATTCACAACCAAAGATTCAGATGACATTTCAAACCGCATTGGGAAATATGTTTCACTTATCATTCAAGATGGTGACACCATTCAGGTTGGATATGGAAGAATGCCTAATGCTATCCTGAAACATCTGATAGGCAAAAAAAACCTTGGTGTTCATACCGAACTTATTTCTGATGGCATTGTCGAATTGATGAAGGCAGGCGTTGTTACCAATTCTGAGAAGACAGTTGACCGGGGCAAAACCATTGCATCATTTTGCATGGGCACAAAACCTACCTACGAATATATTCATGACAATCCATCTATTGAGTTTAAAACAATTGATTACACCAATAATCCGCTCATCATTGCGCAGCAACGCAGGATGACTGCAATTAATGCTGCACTGCAAATAGATTTAACCGGTCAGGCTACTGCTGAATCGCTGGGGAAAAGTTTTTTTAGCGGTATCGGTGGACAGGCTGACTTTATGCGAGGTGCTATACTTGCTCCTGGCGGCAAAAGCATCCTTGCATTACGTTCAACCACAGAAGATGAACAGACTTCACGAATTGTGCCTTTTATACCTGAAGGAGCAGGGATTACCCTGAATCGTGGTGATGTTCATTACGTGGTAACAGAATATGGGATAGCTTATATCCATGGCAAAAACATTAGGGAGCGTGCAATGGATCTGATTGCAATAGCTCATCCAAAGTTCAGGCCGTGGCTTATAGAAGAAGCCAAGAAAGATGGTCTTATTTACAGAGATCAGGCATTTATCCCGGGCAAGAAGGGTGAATACCCTGAGCATCTTGAGACATTCCGTACAACAAAGACAGGTATAAAGTTATTTTTACGACCTGCCAAGATCAGCGATGAAGAACTATTAAAGGACTTTTTTTACTCACTATCCGACCAGAGCCTCTACAGGCGTTTTATTTCAACACGAAAAGATATGCCACATGAGCGTTTACAGGAGATGGTTGTCATTGATTATACCAAAGAGCTGGTAATTTTAGCTGTTGTTGAGCAGAATGGGAAAGAAGTTGTGGTCGGCGTTGGTCAGTACGGTATACAGGAATATCAACACTGGGCAGAAGTAGCATTTGCTGTGCGTGATGATTATCAATATAAAGGTATTGGTCAGGTATTGCTATCATATTTAACACTGATAGCTAAAAGAAATGGTTTGCTGGGATTCACTGCAGAGGTGCTTGTTGAAAACAAGCCAATGCTGCATCTTTTTGAAAAAATGGGGTTTAACATAGAAAAGAGGAGTAGTGCAGGAGTATACGAATTGAAGATGGAATTCAGGGGAGATGAACAATGAAATCAAAAAATTCTAGTATTGTTACTTTATTCCAACCCAAAAGTGTCGCAGTAGTTGGTGCTTCGTCACAACCAGGCAAGATTGGGTACAGTATCACCCGTAATATCATACAGGGTGGTTTTAAAGGCAGGATCTACCCTATAAATCCCAAAGGGGGTGCAATATTAGGTGTAGATTGTTACCCAAGTATTTCGGATATTAAGGATGAAATTGATGTAGCAACTATTTGTGTTCCTGCAAAATTAACCTTTGACGCAGTCAAAGAGTGCGCAGACAAGGGTGTAAAACATGTGCAGATTATTACCTCGGGATTTTCAGAAATTGGTGAGGTTGAACTTGAGCATAAGATTGTAGAATATGCGCGTTCAAAAGGAACACGTATTTTAGGTCCTAACATTTTTGGAGTCTACTCTGCATCGGGCAATTACAACTCAACATTTTCAGCTACAGAGATTTTACGTGGGAATGTTGCTATATTGACCCAGAGCGGCGCACTGGGAATTGCAATGATTGGGAAAACTGCTGTTGAAAATATGGGATTATCTGCTATTGTATCAATAGGCAACAAAGCCGACATTGATGAAGCTGATTGTCTGGAATTTGTTATGCGCGATCAGGAAACAAAAGTCATTCTTATGTATATTGAAGGTATTAAAGAAGGCGAACGTTTTATTGAAGCTGTTCGTGAAGCAACAAAGCTAAAACCAATCGTAGTGTTAAAATCAGGACGTTCAAAACGTGGTGCAATGGCTGCAGCATCACATACCGGGTCATTGGCTGGTTCAGATGAAATCTTTGATGCTATTGCACGACAATCAGGATTGCTTAGAGCAGAAAATTTACAGGAAGCATTCAACTGGTGCAAATTTTTGGCTTATTCGCCTCGTCCAAAAGGCAAAAATACGGTTATTGTTACCAATGGCGGTGGAATTGGTGTTATGGCAACAGATGCATGCGAAAAATATGGTGTTGATTTATATGATGATCAGCTTGTACTAAAAGAAGTTTTTGGGCCTGCAACACCAGAATTTGGTTCCACAAAAAATCCAGTTGATATTACCGGTGGTGCTAAAGCTGCAGATTATGATTTAGCTCTCAGTGCACCTACCCGTTCCGAAGATATGAATGCAACGTTAGCCCTTTATTGTGAAACAGCAACATTTGATGCCGAGAACTTAGCGCCAATGATTCGTGATACATATGGCAAGCATCTGGCAAGTGGAAAACCCGTTGCATATGCCGTTGTAGGTGGTAGATCAGTTGAAGATGCAATTGTACAGCTCAGGAAGATGAATGTCCCTGTATTTCCGGATGTTTATGAAGCTGTTTCCTGTATGGGTGCATTATATAGATATACAACCATGTTAGCGGAACGCGATGATAGAGTGGATGATGTAGATATGGATATTAACACAATTAATAAAATCATTGATGGAGCAATTGCCGATGGCAGAACATTCCTGCTTGCTAATGAAGGACAGGAAGTAATGAAAGCTTCTGGTGTCATGATACCAGGCGCAGGTATTGGTAAATCAATTGATGAATGCGTGCGGCTGGCTGAGCAGATAGGGTATCCTGTTGTTATGAAGGTTGTTTCTCGTGATATTTTACATAAATCTGATGCTGGTGGCGTAGCATTAGACATATTAAATAAACAGGAAGTAATGGATGCATATGAAGCTATAATGAAGAACTGTAGGGCATACAAGGAAGATGCTGTTATAGACGGTATTGAAGTATGCGAAATGGTTCAGAAAGGTGTTGAACTCATTGTTGGTGCACGCAGAGATCCACAGCTTGGGCCAATCGTTATGTGTGGATTGGGTGGTATCTATGTTGAAGTTATGAAGGATGTTGCCTTTAGAGCTGCAACCCTTAACAAAAAAGAAGCACGTTCAATGCTATCTGAAATCAGATCATATCCATTGCTCCTTGGAGTTCGCGGTGAAGAGCAAAAAGATATTGATATTGTTGTTGACACAATAATTAAAGTTGCAACTATCATCAGGAAGATACCGCGAATCACTGATATCGAGATTAATCCTGTTGTCGTTTACGAGCAGGGCAAAGGGCTTAAAGCAGTAGACGTCAGGATAATTATTTCTAAATCGTAAGCGAGGTATATTATGAATAAAATAGTATTTGCTTGTACACGAAGAAGCGCCGGAAAAACTACAATCTTTACCGGGTTAGCAAAAGCAATGGGCAAAGAAGTTGCATATATGAAACCCTTTGGCGATAGGCTTATATACAGGAAAAAACGGCTATGGGATTATGATGCTGCATTACTTACCAATCTTTTTGGATTGGAAGAAAATCCCGAAGATATGACGATTGGTTTTGAACATGCTAAACTGCGATATGTGTATGATGAAGCCCGTATCAAAGAAAAGCTTCTTGAAGTTGCAAAATCAATAGCAAAGAACAGGGAAGTGCTCTTTATTGAAAGTGGGAAAGACCTTGCCTATGGTGTTTCAGTATATTTAGACCCAATAACAGTGGCAAAATCACTTGATGCAAAATTAGTGCTTATTGTTGGTGGCAACGATGATGTTATTATTGATGATATAACACTCTTTAAGCGATATGTCGATACCAGCGATATCAATTTCTTAGGTGTGATCATAAACAAGATCCACGATCTTGATGATTTCAAAAGCACCTATGCAGATAAAATTGAGAAGATGGGTGTGCCCATTTTAGGCATGATTCCCTATTCAGCAGAACTTACCTATTTTTCCATGGACTATCTGTCAGAAGCACTATTTGCAAAGGTTATTGCTGGCGAATCAGGATTAAATAAAGTAGTTAAAAATGTATTTCTGGGCGCCATGTCGGTAAACGAAGCACTGAGAAATCCTCTCTTTAATAAAGAAGGTAAACTTTTGATTACAAGCGGCGATCGAAGTGATATTATTATATCGGCACTGGAAACAAATACGGTAGGGATTGTCTTAACCAATAATATCCTGCCTCCATCAAATATTATTTCAAAAGCCGCTGAGAAGAACATTCCACTTCTCCTTGTTTCAAGCAATGCCTATCAGGTGGCAGGACAAATCGACAAGATGGAAGCTCTTCTTACAAAGGATAACAAGGAAAAGATTGCACTGGCTGAAAAGCTGGTAAAAGAACATGTAAACATCTCCGCTCTATAATATGTTACATATTTCATGTATAAAAAAAGGGCTATTCTTCAATAGCCCTTTTTTTATTAATAAATCGATGAACAGCAATCATCTAATTTTTAATGATACTACCATTACCGGTAACTATCGCTCAAATTTTAATTATTAAAACATAAAACAGCCTTGACAGCACATAACGATGTTACGCATATAGTGTTATGAAGGTGTACTATGGCCTCTCCATTTATTTTACAAAACATGTACGATAGTTCCCTGTATATATGTCAGGAACGTATATGGCTTCAGATTATTGATTTAGCGTTTGCCCGTGGATTTAACCCGGTAGGGACCCGACTTGATTATTATTATGAACTAGAGCAGGTATGGGAAGAGGATATGCCATATGCCGAAAAGATTTTTACTGCAATAATGATACACGTTCGATGCTTAAACTGGGATGGATGCAACTTCAAAGACAGGGAAAATCAAATAGTAAGCGATGACGATTGCAGCGAACTTTTATATATATTGAATGACACATTGCCTCATGATTTAAAAGATTTTTTTAAAAAAGGATCATTCAGAATTTGCAGTGAATAATTGTTACATATAATGCGCACTTACTATTATTTTTTAAATAAATTTTACAGGGGGTATATATGGGCATTGTAGAATGGAAAAAAGATGAGAATATCGCAATTATCACTATGAACACTGTTGAAAACAGACATAACGTCATGTTTGCTCAGGCAATGTTGCAGGCACTGGACGAAGCTGAAGCTGACAGGGAAATTAACGGGATAGTATTGACTTCCAGTGATGCAAAAAATTTTAGCCTTGGCGTAGACATTGAGTGGCTTATGCCAAGGATGGCAGAAAAAGATTTTAAAGCTATTAAAGATTTCATGTATGGTATGAACAATGTATTTAAGCGTCTGCTCCTTACGCCCATGCCGGTTATTGCTGCCATCAATGGACATGCATTTGGTAATGGCGCTATACTATCCTGCGCATGTGATTTCAGGTTTATGCGTTCGGATAGAGGTTTTTTTTGTTTCCCGGAGGTTGATTTAGGTATCCCCTTTTTGCCCGGGATGATAGCATTTGTTAAAAAAGCCCTTCCCTATTATAAATTTAATGAGATGAAATTAACAGGGAGAAGAGTTCCCGCCCCAGAGCTTGCTGAACATCACATTATTGAAAAGGCATGTGCCAATGTTGATGAACTGATGAATGAATCAATTGCATTTGCTAAATCCTTCAAGAAAAAACGTGGTATATTTGGTGAGCATAAAAAACGATTACATAAGCATATCATTGAGGTGATTGATAAAGAGGACCCCGAATTTATTGAATCGTTGTTCTTGTTTATACAGGACTAATGTGCAATTGCGCTAATAAACAGGAGCAATGATCCATGCTCCTGTTTATTAGCCGCTATTACTTTAAAGATTATAGTATCAATTATAGTATCAATGCCACCCTGCGCAGTGCAAATATTTATGTTTTCCTCTACTATATTTTACTTGACTATTAATGTATATTCATTCATAATATTGTCAGTATCAACAAATAACTTTCAGGTAGTCCACGTTAACCGTTTTGTTGGTACGCCCTTAGGGGATACAGATATCTGGTGACAATCATACCAAATCCTGATTTAGGATTTCAGATAATTATCGTAATCCAGTGTCAAGTACGGAATGATTGTGTGCATTAGTATATAAGTGCGCATCGCGATGTGCTAAAAAATAATTATTTTATTTTTGGAGGTGATATTTATGGCATTAGATCCATACGTTAAAAAGGTGCTTGATGTTTTACAGAACATTGAATTTAGCACACTATCGGTTGAGCAAGTTCGCGCTGTAATGGATATGGGGATTGATCAACAAGTTAAAGAAGATATTAAATTGGTTAACGATTTTATTATTACCTATAATAGTATTAGCCTCCCCTGCAGGCTCTATGAACCATATAACGCCAATGATGGCTTGATTGTTTATTACCATGGTGGCGGATTTATATTTGGCAATATAGAGCTTTTTGATCATGTATGCAGAAAAGCTGCCAATACCAGTGGCTGTAAGGTTATTTCCGTAGAATACAGGCTTGCCCCTGAATATAAATTCCCTGCTGCTGTCAACGATGCATACGAATCATATCTATGGATTATGAACCATGCTTCTACTTTTGGTATTAATGAAAATAAAATAGTTATTGCTGGAGATAGCGCTGGTGCAAATTTAGCAACGGTTACCTGCCTTCAATGTAAGGATAACCTTCTTCCACTGCCACAATTACAGGTGCTTTTTTATCCAGTAGTGGCTGCAGATTTATGCTCAGAATCATTGCGACAATATGGCAATGGATTCTTTTTAACAAAAGCATCCATGCTATGGTTTACTCAGCTCTATGTTGCATCAACAGATGATTTGCTCAATCCTTACTTTTTCCCTATCTTACATGATAATTTAACCGGAAGTCCTGAGGCTGTCATTATAACTGCTGAACATGACCCGCTTTGTAATCAGGGTGAGATGTATGCTGTTGCTCTACAGGAATCACATGTTGATGCTCTGTGTATTCAAGCAAAGGGCATGATTCACGGTTTTTTAAATTTTTCCTATCTTATACCTTCTGCTGCCACATTAGCGGATATGGTATGGGCAATAGTCGGAAAAAAATTACGGTAACGTTTCATTCAATATGATTTTAATTATTTAGTCTTTGCTAAATAGTTTTTCTACCCAAATATATAATGTTGGTAGCAATAATAAGGTAAGTATTGTTGAAGATACCAAACCCCCAATGACTACTGTTGCAAGTGGGCGCTGTACTTCAGCACCAATACCAGTATTATATGCCATAGGAATAAATCCTAAGCTTGCAACCAGAGCAGTCATGAGTACCGGTCTCAGCCGTATCATGGTAGCTTCATGTACTGCTTTTTCCAATTTCATGCCTTCCTGGCGTAATTGATTGAAGAAATTAACCAACACCATGCC
>Ga0208940_1003948_pt1 | contig 12074 bp, 10 predicted proteins | sample AD_JPNNA6_MetaG_FD_184445 | JGI IMG/M metagenome (GOLD analysis project Ga0208940, IMG submission 184445) | Active sludge microbial communities of municipal wastewater-treating anaerobic digesters from Japan - AD_JPNNA6_MetaG (SPAdes) (version 2) | ecosystem: Engineered > Bioreactor > Anaerobic... | reverse complement strand
CGGGGAGAGCCAGTATAGTTTTACAACACCCCAATTTGCCTCTGTGCTTCAAGAAATCGTAAATCAAAGCGGCTGGGCATCTGGCAACTCGCTTTCGATTATCATCAAAGACAATGGGTCTACCACACATCGCCGAGTAATCGCCTGGGAACGCGCTGAAAGTGACGCAAAACTTTTCCCCGCAAGGTTGATTGTCGCTTATGAAGGTGGTATTTCAGTACCGACTGCAACTCCTACACCCACGGCTACACCGACATCTACGCCAACGCCCACTCCATCACCTACCCCTGTGCCAACAGAAACACCCATGCCGACCAGTACACCTGGTGTAGAGCCGACATCCCCTCCCCCCTGGTGGGCACCTGCTGAAAATATACTGATGAAAGATGAACCTGACCAAGAAAGAGAAGCGTTTTCCGAACTCTTAAGCCAGATTCGAGACCAGATTTTGAAGTCGTCACCCAAAGGCGATGCTTATATTGAGATAATATATCAACATGCGCCAGAGATAATGACACTACTCTCAAAAGATGAAAGCTTACGACATCAAGTAAAAGACTTGGCTTTAGAAATAAAGCCATTACTGGAATCTGTCGTTAGTGGTGAAGCAGAGTACAAGAAACCTCGTTTGGAGAAAATCTGGATAGAAAAAGCTATCTTGGTTTTAGACGATGTAAGCAAACAAGCCAGTCCAAGTTTGAGTACAGAAATTGCCTGGTGGAAGAAATACTTGCCGAGTTTTGCAGGCAAGACAGGGAAAGAGATTTGGGAGATGTTACCAAAACGCTAAAACTACTCGCATTCGAGTCAATTTGGGCTTAAAACCGCCTAACATTGTGTGCAGCGGACGGGCGGGGGCATTCACCCCGCCCCAGGGGATTCAGCCCCGAAAGCGTGGTTTGCCCTTTGGCTTTTTTCCGCTAAATCCCCCGCCCGCCGCTAACGCAAACCGTTAGCTAACATTAATGAGTCAAAGCCCTCAGTTTCGCCACGCCAGTTTGAGTTACTAGCACCTTGGGAACTACTGATGGAAACAGGATAGATAAATCTGCTGACACAGAGACCCGTACCGTGTTATCTCCCCCACTGACTTGAATGTCTGTAACAAATGCATGGACCCCTTTAGCGGATAAGCTGGCTGTATTAGAGGTCACATAAGCCTGAGCGTTCCCCCAGGTTCTTGAAGTGGGAACAAGACTTCCGGTATCTTGAAAAACTTGCTGATTGATCTCAGCGGAAGCGGCAACTGCTGCTGCATCCGCTGCCTTTGCCACTTCTGAGATGGCATAAAAATACCGTCCGAGTTCAATAGCCAATGCCAGGGCAGGTATCATCACCAACCCAATGAATACCGCCCAGAAAGTCATTGAATAGCCACGCCGATCTCGCCACAGCATATCACCAGCCTTCTTGCCGAAATGTAGAATCGGCACGGACAGTAAACGTCTGCCCTGGCAATCCAGGGAACAGGCTGGTCAGAGGAGCCATGAAGTTGGGTACGCTGCCGCTGACTTGGATCTTTAAAATGCTGCCGGCACTTCCTCCAGGAGCCAAGACACTGACCGAAGTATTTTCCAGAATCCCAGCCTGGTCGATTGCGTCTCTTGCTCCACTCATGGCATAACAGGCTGGGCATTGCTGCGCCACACTTCCCATACGTGCACCATGCCTGGCTGCGGCTTGCACTGCCTGTTGGGCATAGACTAACATCCCCAGGTTAACAATCGCCAACATTACCATAATCGCAATTGGAGTTGTAATTGCAGCCTCTAGCAATTCCATCCCACGAGTGTCTTTAATAAACCTCATAATCCTCCTTGAGGAATAATTGATCTGCCAGTTTTTGGAACATCCCCGAAGGGGACATTGCTGGCAGACCATTGATTTGACTAGATTTTTCCAGCAATATCTGTCACGATGGCAGCGATATTTTGGCCCAGCAACCGGTATGCACCATAAGCCACCAGAACAACTACTGCAATGATCAATGCGACCTCAGTCGACTCGATTCCCCGGTTATCCTTTAGGAAACGCAATGCCAATCACCTCCTTCCTTCTTTAGAAATATGGATAGAGAACGAACAACAAAGTTCCACAAAAAATTGATACGACAAAAGGAATTTCCCTCTTTTTCTGAAGGCTCGCGATTACGCCCTGCACTCCACCGACAATTGATATCGGGATCAGAAAAATTGGATTTCCTAAGACGAGCGTCGCAGCGATCAATAATTTCACATCTGCGCCACCCAGGATACCAAATTCCCACAATATCCAAAATCCGAGAATGAGGGCACAAATCAAGGCTGCTTCAGGTTGGAAAATTGCAGAAAACGCGGCTAAGGTCAAACCGAAGGCCAGACGTTTCTCTCTTGGGTTGAAATCTGCAACATGGGTCAAAGCGATGGTCAGTAACACGGGAGCCCACAATCCAACAAACAACGCATATACGCCGGCACCAACCAGTCCTCCGACGGTTAATGGCATCGGAACTTCACGGTCACGCAGATCATAAACCGTGCAAACCAGAAAAAAGGCTAATAAGGCGATGCTGACGATCAGTTGATGCTCCTTCTTCTTCAAGTACGAAATGATTACTTGCATAAATTAAAGCCGGACAGATTCCCAGAAGGTTTTGTCCGGCCAACGATTTAAAAAGAATTGTCTATATCTAATTATATTGACGAAAAGGCGTTATCCAAGGGGGACACTGATTATTGAGAAAGAATTCAAAATTAACTCGTCCTCAGTAAAATGAAAAATGGATATCAATATCGTTAACAGCCTTCATAATTTCATTGTCAGGAAAATGCGACTTCTTACACATCTTGTTATCTATCGCATCTCCCCGGTTTGCTCAAATATCATAGCTAAAAGAAACACGCACAAGATTAGAGGAATGGAATTTCATAATACAATTTCTAAATAATAGGTTAGTCTAGGCATTTTTGTTGAGAACCCCAACATTTTTCGTTTTTAAAGATATTAATAGTGAGGGCGCTCGACTTCAGAATTCAAGGAGCATTTATGGATGAAGCACAAGCTATCACCCAACTCAAAGCGGGAGATATCTCTGGATTGCAAATGTTGGTGGAAACATACCAAATCGAAGCCATCCAAGCAGCATGTCTCATTACTGGAGACCGCGCTACGGCAGAGGATGTTGTTCAAGATGCTTTTCTTCGAGCCTTTGATAAGATTCAAGGTTTTGACGAGACGCGCCCATTCCGTCCCTGGTTCGTTCGTATGGTGGTCAACGATTCGATAAAAGCCGCAATCCGGCAAAGCCGACAAATATCATTGAAAGACGATGGAGAAGCGGATTACAAGACTGTGCTGCAAAAATTGACCGAGTATATTAGAGAACCTGAGGATGCTTTCGAGCAAAAGGAGCTGGTAACAGAGATGCGACAGGCAATTGCCCGACTTTCACCATCCCAGAGAGCAGCAGTAGTTTTACACTATTTTTTGAATATGAGCACAGCAGAATCAGCAGGCCAGCTGAACTGTGCACCAGGAACGCTCCGTTGGCATTTGAGCGTGGCTCGTGCAAGGCTGCGGTCTCTGCTTGCCTCGTTGAAATGAATTGAAGGAGAAAATCAGATGAAAAAAGAAAACCAAACTCATTGGATTCTACAAGAGATCGCTGAAGAACGATCTCCAGGAAATACCATTAACCTGTGGCCTCAGATCAAGTCGCGTCACGTTTTAGGGGCGAAAGAACGCCATATAGTAACTCAAACTAAAAACTTGAAAGGAGGGTTTTCCATGAAGAAATCCTTACTTCACGCAGCTATAATGCTGTCACTAATAGCCATCGCAGCGACAGCGTTTATTCCTACTGTTCGGGCTCAGGTGATTGATTGGATTAGCGGACAGACCACTGTGTTCTCATTTATGACTCCTCACAGTAAGGTGACCGTTGGATTGTTCAGTGACGGTTCCTGGGGTTTTGTCCCTCTCAGTCCGACCTATCTACCGATTGGGGATTGGGTAATGGTCCCCGATTCTTACAAAGATGAGGTTACGGGTCCTGATACGTTAAAGCTCATCTTCAACAAAGACAACAAATTTTTAATTCTGACCGAGCGAAAAGCGCTAACGGGCGAAACTCTACCCGTGGGCGACTCAGTTAAAGTAAATGATCAACCCGCCGTTTTGTTTACTGGGTTGTCAGGAGAGATAGCTGCAAGTATTCCTTTGGCCAAGGATGGCGGAGTACAGCCTGAACCGAGTGGGCAAGTTAACATCAACCCGGTCCGGTATACCGACGGCGTTCGGTTGACTTGGCAGGTGGGAGAGATCAGGCTGGAAATCCTCTCCAATCTCCCTTTGAGACAAGTAATGAAAATCGCTGCCTCTCTTCAATTGGTCGAAACTGAACCGGCACAAATGACAACTCCCGAACCGTAACACTCTTCGCTAAAGAGATCCTGATTCATGCCAGGCGGGGTTGCCGAGCCATTCTCGACAACCCCGCTTTGTTGTGAATCGAAATACGCAAGCACTACTAGATGTTTCCGTGGTAGTCATCTGTAATTGCAAAACCTTGGTCGTTCAGACAGTTGAAGAATTCCTAAGGATTGTTGAGAAATGTAACAGGTAGGAAACAATTGCATTGCAGTAGGTCGGAAGATTGCACGCACGACAGGCGATCATTATCCAAATCTCTGGTGAAGATGTGATCTTGAGTTTTATAAGTAACCAACCTAGAAAAGGGAATCGAAGTTCAGGGGCTGCTATTGATTGTGATTATGCGTGCCACTTGCTAGTCAACTACATCAGCAAAGCAAGGCTAATTTTCAAGAAGATTACAGATGCCAACAAAATGGGTATTCCTGGCAGTCGGTGCAAACTTATTTTCTTTTCCCGAATCGCTGATACCAGACCAAAGCCCAACACCACAATAAGATGAGTTGCTAGAAATGCAAAGATAAAGATATCACTGGGCCATATTAGACAAACGGTAATGGCACTGACAGCATCAGCCCCGCCCCACCACTTCAACTCCCACGCAGCCCAAAAACCGATGATCGCTACAGAAGATGAATGTTGCGGACATCCGGCATCTACTCAACGCACGAGTAGCTTATTATTCTATGACATGGCCAGCATGCGCTTGCTGGTCCTCCACGATATAATTCAAGAAATGAGCCCTTGTTACTTTCGACTTCTATCCTCGATATATTAATACAATGATTCAAACATTACCCAATGACGATACCCTTGTAGAAAATGCCCGGCATGATCCAGATGCTTTTGCTGCTCTTTACCAGCGTTATTTAACACCGATCTATCGCTATTTGCTCGTCCGCCTGGGTAATCCACAAGATGCTGAGGATATCACATCTAAAGTGTTCACCGAAGCGCTGGAAGGCATTGTCCATCAGCGCTATCGTGAAAATGGAAATTTTGCAGCCTGGCTATTTACCATTGCAAGGCGCAGGCTGATTGATTTGTATCGTCAGCGCCCCGCTGTCTTACTTGAAGAAGCTGCTCTCCTTGACCCGGATCCATTCGATCAGATTCAATTTTCTGATAACAAAACTCGTCTTAAAGAATTACTTTCACAGTTGGATGAAGATAAACAAGAACTGATGCGCCTGCGCTTTGCCGGTGGGCTAAGTTTCGCGGAAATTGCTGCTCTGGAAGGCAAGAGCGAAGCTGCAGTCAAGATGATGACCTACCGCACGATCCAATGGCTGCGTGAGAATTGGGAGGCAAAAAATGTCTGACATGGACTTGACACTTCCACAGGAACTGGACACTGCGATTACCGAGTATTATGCCACTCTCGAACCATCGTCCTCTTTTGCAGCCCGCCTTGAACAAGAATTGCGCCAGCGCCAGGGCGTATTGCTTCAACACAAAGCCAACTCCCGATTCCATTTTTCGTGGAGTGGTAGGAGAGAAATCATGCAAACTTTACGAGCTCGCCCCATCCTTGCAGTAATCGTGGTGCTCCTTGCCTTATCCTTGCTAACTGGAGTGGCGTATGCGCTTGGCAGGTTGACCGGATTTATCCCCGGCTTTGGTTTTACCTCAGATATCCAATCGGTTTACCTTCTGTCAGAACCGGTTGAAGCTATCAGCGGGGATGTAACGCTGAGTGTAGATCAGGCGGTAAGTGATGAGAGTAAGTTATGGGTAAACCTGACAGTAACGGGGTTACCTGAAGAACAGGATTTTTCTCAGGCTTTTGTTTACCTGTCAAACGGTGAAAAAATACCCTTCCAAATGAGCAGCAGCATGATTTCTGATCCTGATGGTGCAAACTTGACGTACATCTTTCCATCGTTGCCTTCCGCTACAAGTGATTTGATTTTATACATTGAAAACCTGGGTGGTCAGAATTTTAGTGTGCCCATGCAATTGCGCCTGGCAAAACCAGGTGAAATTCTTCCTTCTGAGCCGGAACAATCAGAGCAATTGAGAAGCGAAACCCAGGATGGGGTTACCATGGTTCTGGATCATATTGCCCCGGCCAGCGATAAGACCGTATTTCAAATTTCTCTACATTTTGATCAACCAGGCATGTCCCTCAACAATGATTGGAATGTCTTCCTGACAGATCATAATGGCGCAATATATCCGGCCATCGACATCACTCCCGATACGATGGATGGAAATGCCAAGATATTCCAAACCTCACCCTTCTCCGGTAATGAGCAACTAACGGTTTCATTGAATGTTTTTCCCAACGCGAAGGAATTGCCTGTGTCAATTGACTTCTCGATGGATGATGCCAATGGATTTCTGTTCGACCCCGGGTCAGATCCTGCGGTTGGACAAATCTGGACACTGGACGATGTGATCCAAATTGGTGGTTTCACGCTGCGGGCTACCAGGGCGAGTCTCGTATCAACCACGGAGCTGCTGTTTGAATTTGAGACAGCCGAAAACCTGACGGGTGTCATGTTGTACACTCCAGATCCCTTGGTGCGCGGCGCTGGTGGTGGTATCCCACTGGCAAACGGGGGAGTTTCCTCTGGAATGAGATTTGAGAAAATCCCATCACAGCCGTTTGAAGTGCGGGTGACGCGTGTCTACTATTCGGCTCACGGTTCTTGGGAGATCAAATGGCAGCCCTCAGCTGCGCCCCAGGGGGCAGCAGTGCAGCCTACTGTAACATCGGCCCCAACCCAACCACCCTATGCCACCCCAACCCTGGCTTCAACCAATCCGGTTTTGCTCGAAGTCCAGAGGCTGGCCCAGCAGTTCGATGCACCTTTCCAGGAAGGCCCGGCATGGATTCATGTGGTGACGGAGAGAACATCGAATCCTCGTTCTGGTCAAACGTATCCCCTGCCTTATTTAATCAGCGAACAATGGATCGAGACGGATGCCAACGGCTACGTTATCCGCAGCGTTTGGATGGATAAGGATGCAAATGGAAATACAATCCAGTTAACAGCAACGATCGGCGATTATTCGGTCAACTTCACGACCGGTGATGCGGGTTTCAATAATGGTCAGCCTTACCGTTTTTCTGCTGACATACTTACACGTGACCTGGAGCGTGCAGAACAATATGGTGGCTCCGTTACACGCGAGGAAATAACCTGTGACGATGGCCAAGCCTGCATTGTCATCACATCGGTAGAATCCTTTTCACAGCCCACCCTGCTTGCAGGCGAAGCGCAAGCATTTGTCGGATCTGGCAATAAGGTATGGATAGACCTGGCTACAGGCCAACAAATCCAATTCCAGGCATTCTGGCGGTTGGAGGATGGAACGAACAGAGTAGAATCCACCGAACGCTATTTGCTTATAGAAAAAGTTACTTTCCCACCACAGGAAATCTTAGATGTCGTGGCCAAAGTGATAGTACCTTGAAACCTTGTTGTCCTCAAGCAAGTTTCACCTTCAAGAGTTGAAAGACCCCTTGTTCTTCGCTCACAGCCAATTTTATAAAAGCCCAAGGCGGTTGATGGTCTTTTTGAAGGTGATAAGGTTGTCCGTATTAATCTACTAACAGGCTGAACGAAAGCTGCGCCAGGTACTCAAGGTAAACAATTCAACCTTTCCTGATCTAAAGCGGAATCCTCTCAAGCACCAATCATTTGGTGTGTCTTTCTGTCATATGTAGATTGGACCTCCTGTTGTTACATCAAAATGGGCGATTAAACCAGAGTCACCTCCTCAACTTCCGTTCTGGCCAACAACAAGTAACCCGGCTGAGGGTCGAGATGTCCAATTTTGTTATCTTTTCAGGTTTTAAGGCGCTGGAGGTAAGGTCATCTAAGACCAATCTTTACACTCGCGGCATGAATTGTCACATTTCTCTCCCTTCCAGCGACTTACTTAATGTAGCTACAATACAATCAAATGGATCGATCCTGAAAAGGAACATCAATGAATGAAACCAAAGCCCTTAAAAAAGAATCCCTTGCCTTGATGATGAACGAAGCCGAAGGAACCCACCAGACGACAACAGCGGACTTTACTGAGCTTTATCGTCGGAATGCAACCAATGTCTTCTATTATCTCTACAGTCGCGTGCGCAACGTAGCAGATGCCGAAGACCTGGCTTCACAGACATTTTTGACCGCGCTCGAAAACCTGCCCAAGCTACGCGACCCGCTCAAATTCACGCCCTGGGTTTTCACCATAGCCCGCAACAAAGCCTTCGATTTCTTCCGAAAAGCGCAGCGCCGCCCAACCGTGGATTTCGACGAATATGAACAACCTTTCAATCCTGTCCTTTACGATGCGAACGGCAGAGAGCTGCCAGTGCCTGATCATGAAACCCAGCTTGAGCTTTGGGAATATGAAGACAGCTTGCGCAACCAGCTCTCCGATCAAGAGGGGTTGTTATATGACAGCACACTGCATACGTTTGTCGTCCCCAAGTCAGGTATCCTCTATCCTGTCTATGCCAGGCAAAACGTCTATGAGCGCTCCTTCCCCGAAAAAGAGGAGTATGTTGATGTTGAATTTGATGGCAGCAAGGTACAAGCTTCGGATAAACCCGTTGAAATCAACCGTGAAATCCAGATCGGTTCGGTCAAATTCACGCTGAATGCCATCGGAAAGAACCAGTTCGGCGGCTATTCCTTCCTCTTCGATGGTACTGAAGGTAATGTCGTCCAATGCCAGGCAGGCTTGGTTGGATACACAACCAACATGGGCGGTAGCAGTAGTTTTAACCCGGATGATCCTTTCCACTTCAAGCAGGCAGAAATGTACTCGCAAATTCCGACCGGCATGCTGACCGTGCGCGTTTCTCAACCGGCAGTCCTTGGCAAAATGATCAGTTTCATCGGCTCCTGGTCGCCTGAAAAGTAACCGCTTTACGAGAAACCAGGAAAATATAAAAAAGCGTTGGATCATATCCAGCGCTTTTTTCCATGGTCTATCCCAAACGCGCGTGCGCATGGCAATTTCTCCCGCAATGAGGGACTGGAACTACTTTGTCAAAATTATACATCCCATCGTGCCCGAGATAAGTGACATCAAAGGGAGAACATTTCATATTATAACGTGAGTTCGGGATAAGAGAAGGTTTCCAAATAGAGTAAACTTTTGTTACCACACAAAAAGCCAATCCAAAGGAAACCTTCAATGAAAAGTTTACTCGAGTTATTCTGCGATGTCGATGATTTTTGCATCATATTTCTACCAGTCTGGGAACAGCACCTCTTATGCAGTGGACAAAAACAACGCCAGCGAAAGCGATCATTGACCATGAGTGAAGTGATGACAATTTTGATAACCTTTCACCAATCCCATTATCGAGACTTCAAAGCCTTTTACCAGGAACAGGTTCTGAAGAACTGGCGCGCGGAGTTTCCCGGATTGGTCAGCTATACCCGTTTTGTGGAATACATTCCTTCAGCTTTTGTCCCATTGACCATATATCTTCGTACTTGCTGCCTGGGAGACTGTACAGGGATATCTTTCATTGATTCAACGTCGCTGGATGTCTGCCTCAATCAGCGTATCCATTCTCACAAAGTCTTTGCTGGCCTGGCTGAGCGCGGGAAGACCTCAACCGGCTGGTTCTATGGCTTCAAATTACACCTGGTGGTCAATGATCGGGGCGAATTATTGCAGTATTGTTTCTCACAAGGGAATGTGGATGATCGTAAACCTGTGCCGCACCTGGCAGAGAAATTGTTTGGTAAGCTGTTCGGTGATAAAGGTTACGTTTCTCAATCCCTGGCTCAATATTTACGCCAGACGTTTGATGTGCAATTGATCACCAAATTGCGTTCCAATATGAAAAACCAGCTCATGCTTTTGTCTGATCGGTTGCTTTTACGACGGAGGGCAATTATTGAAACGATTATTGACCAGCTCAAAAATATCTCTCAGATTGAGCACTCTCGTCATCGCAGTGTTTTGAACTTTTTTGTTAATGTACTTTGTGGACTGATTGCTTACTGCCACCGTTCATCCAAACCTTCTTTAGGGTTGGCTCACAATTTCGCTTTGTCCGCCTAACCCGAACTCACGTTATTATAGGTTTATTTTGTCATGAAGGTCGTTTAAACCTTCCCTTGCTGTACTTCGTCTTATTAATGTACAGTAAAAGATCATGGAGAAAAGCGTGAAAATTTCTATTCATCAACTGACGAAGAACTATCGCAAGTTTCGGGCGCTCGACAGCATTTCACTGCACATCCCTGGAGGTATGTTCGGTCTCCTAGGACCAAACGGCGCCGGGAAGACGACCTTGCTGCGCATCCTGACCACCCTACTCGCGCCTTCCAGTGGCCAAGTAAGGATTGGGGAGTTCGACGTGGTGCAAAATCCGGGAGCAGTGCGGCAGCGCTTAGGTTACCTCCCCCAGGATTTTGGCTTCTATCGAAACCTTACTGCATTCGAGATGCTGGACTACATCGGCGCGATGAAAAACGTCCCCGCCAGCCTGCGGAAGGAACTGGTCCTGAAAACGCTCACGGAAGTCAACCTGCTCGAAGAAGCGCGGCGAAAAGTCGGGACCTTTTCTGGCGGGATGCGCCAGCGGTTAGGGATCGCCCAGGCCTTGTTGGGAAATCCCGAACTCATCGTGGTCGACGAGCCGACCGCCGGGCTAGACCCGGAGGAACGCATTCGATTCCGCAATCTGCTATCCCGCCTGGCGCAGGATCGCACTGTATTGCTATCGACCCACATCGTCGCCGACATCGAAGCCAGCTGCACCGGGCTGGCGGTGTTGTATCAGGGCAAACTGGTCTTCAACGGCACGCCCGAAGCATTGATAGACCAGGCCAAAGGAGCCGTATGGCAGGTGGATGTTCCGGTAGATGCGTGGCCAAAATTGGAAGTAAAATATCCTGTTTTATCCTCCCGAATGCTGAACAGACACATGCAGGCCCGGCTGTTGGCAAGCCACTCCCCGTTCAATGGCGCACAACCCATCGAACCTGGCCTGGAAGACGGTTATATGGCTGTCATCAAGTCGACCCTGGTCCAGAAAGAGGTCCACTATGGGTAGCTTGACTCTCAACCGTTTATGGACTGCCTTCCGGACAGAATTTCGTCTGTTGGCTGGGAATTGGATGTATCTCTCGCTGCATGTTTTATGGGCTGCACTTGTCTTGATGTTCCTTGGCCATGACAATCGCTCCGCGCAGGGGCTGCTTGAAACGACTTTGGGACGAACTGCCATCGGGCTGATATCGCTAGTGAGCCTTTTTCTGGCAGCGATTAGCGCCTCACGCTCGAATCGGATGAAATTCAACGAACTTGAGGATTCATTTCCCACCGGGTTTGAGGTGATTTTCGGCCGTTGGTTGGCAGGTCTGCTTGCGTTGGTGGTCTTCCTGGTAGAGCCAATCGCATTCGCCGCAACCCAGGGGCCGCTAACGTCGCTGCTGGCAGAACTGCCTACATATTTAGGAGAGGCTGGGCTGACCTTCGCAGTTGCCAGTGCATTTGCCTGGGCGCTGATGTCCTGGTCGAAGCCCGGTCGCTGGGCTTACCCGCTCCTGGCAGCCGGGTGGCTAGGCTTTCTGCTAGGCCCGACCATCCTGGCAGACCGTTTCCCTTTCGCTAGCCTGCTCAACTTCATGCGCCAGGGAGTGAGCTTTTATTCAGAATTATGGGGGCGGTTATTGTACGGTGATCAA
>Ga0208940_1003945_pt1 | contig 12078 bp, 9 predicted proteins | sample AD_JPNNA6_MetaG_FD_184445 | JGI IMG/M metagenome (GOLD analysis project Ga0208940, IMG submission 184445) | Active sludge microbial communities of municipal wastewater-treating anaerobic digesters from Japan - AD_JPNNA6_MetaG (SPAdes) (version 2) | ecosystem: Engineered > Bioreactor > Anaerobic >... | reverse complement strand
TCTACGATAAGGCTATCGAGATAGATCCGGGATACGGATTGGCCCTGATGGATAAAGGCCGAACTCTTGCGAGCATGGGCATGATTGATGATGCCATCAAGTGCTTTCAACAGGGCAGCCAATACGCTTAAAGTCGCTTGGTAATGCTAAGATTGATGAAGAATCCACGCAAGAGAAGTTGGAGAGAACGGTCTGCCTCCATCTTCCATATATTTTTCTATCCACGTTATTAGAGGCCAGTGCTCCAGGCCAGGAGGGACCAGAACAATCCTTAGGCTAACGGAAACCTTGGCATATATCTAGTTCGAGGTTACCCTGGATATGCTCTGCCTCAGCGGCAAATGAATCGGACGCGTTTTTTTGAGTGGATTCACGCAAAAATCGTATATATTCCCCTGCTATTATCATGGGAAAACGTGCACGTTCTCTTATCATCAACTTATAATCAATTCATTGTCCGACATTGCGGCCGTCCGAATTTCTTGATCGGAATCAGCTCTCGAATTTTTTCGGATAATGTCCCCAGACGCGTTCAACTGCGGATTTTCTGACCTTCATCTCGGACGCAATCCTTGGATATATGGTTCTTCATTTTTCCCAGGGCAATCTGACGGATCTTGCGCCCAGTCAGCTTACGACCTTATTGCGCTTTCCCATGCGCAAATTGAGGGTCTATAAGGACGACGCTTTTGGGACCACGCAGATTAGATGTTTTGATGATGCGTGTTTTTCTCCCGATGCCACGGTTCTGTAATGCTCACCATGGCATAGTGCAAGGCTGGGAATTGCCCAACGAAAAAGACAAGCAATTAATATTTGCCCCGGCAAACTCCAAAACAGGAAGGTTTTTTCGATGAACCAAGAAGAACTCCTGAAAACGCTCAATCCGAAGCAGGTCCTGTACACAAGGATGGATCTCCCAGATCCGAGGAACGGCGAGTATCTCCTGGCCGTGTTTCACATTATCCCCGGCGGCGAACTTAACATCATGCAGGCCGCAGCTGAGGTCGCGGCCGAGAGCTCGACAGGCACCAATTTTGCCGTGAAGACCGAGACTCCTTTCTCAAGGGTGATGAACGCCCTCGTCTACAAGGTCGACATCGAGAAGAACCTGATCTGGATTGCCTATCCCTGGCGCCTGTTCGACAGGAACGGCAACGTCCAGAACATCATGACCTACATCGCCGGCAACGCCCTCGGCATGAAGGAGATTAAGGCTCTCAAGCTCCTGGACGTCTGGTTCCCCCCATCCATGCTGGAGCAGTACGACGGCCCAAGCTACACACTCGACGACATGAGGACCTACCTCGACGTCCACGACAGACCGATACTCGGGACCATAATCAAACCCAAGATGGGACTCACATCTTCGGAGTATGCCGAGGTCTGCTATGACTTCTGGGTCGGCGGCGGCGATTTCGTCAAGAACGACGAGCCCCAAGCCGACCAGGACTTCTGCCCATACGACAAGATGGTCAAGTACGTCAAGATGGCCATGGACAAGGCAGTCAAGGAGACGGGGAGGAAGAAGGTCCACTCATTCAACGTATCGTCGGCCGATTTCGACACCATGATCGATAGGTGCGAGATGATCAGGGAGGCGGGCTTCGAGCCGGGTTCGTACGCCTTCCTCATAGACGGCATCACGGCTGGCTGGATGGCTGTCCAGACACTCAGGCGGAGGTATCCGGACGTCTTTTTGCACTTCCACAGGGCAGGCCACGGCGGCTTCACGAGGCCGGAGAATCCCATTGGATTTTCCGTGCTCGTTCTTTCGAAGTTTGCAAGGTTGGCAGGCGCCTCGGGGATCCACACCGGGACGGCAGGCGTCGGCAAGATGGCAGGCAGTCCCGAAGAGGACGTAACAGCGGCGAGGAACATCCTGAAAGTCGAAGGCAAAGGTCACTTCTTCACCCAGCACTGGGGAAGGATCCCGCCGCAGGACGATGACGCCATCAAGATGGTCGAGATGGACGATGCTCATCACGTTGTCCTGGAGGACGACTCCTGGCGTGGCCTTAAGAAATGCTGCCCGATCATCTCTGGTGGACTCAATCCAACGCTCCTAAAGCCTTTCATCGACGTCATGGGCGGAGTCGATTTCATCACAACCATGGGCGCCGGTTGCCACGCTCACCCGAGAGGAACACGCGCTGGTGCGACGGCCCTCGTGCAGGCATGCGAGGCCTACAAGAAGAATATCGAGATCGCGGACTACGCTAAGGATCACACCGAACTCGCTGAGGCGATCGAGTTCTTCAGCAAGAAGAAAAAGACGTGATCTTTTATCCAGTTGATGCCGCTCATTTGCCATGAAAGCATTTCCGAAGAGGAGGATATTGCGGCTTATCCTCCCCACTTCTATTTCTGGATTATGCATGCTAGCATTGTGCTAATTTTGCTGTAATTTCATCTGAGCGCCGTATCCGACTTTATTAATTGTCTGTGGATGAATACCTTTTACCCTTTACCCGCTCCTCGTTGATAACCATCGTGATCGATACGCCAAGCATCATGAAGGACCGTTAGCTTAAAAATTGAACCTCGGACTGAATCTGGGCCGAGGTTAAGCTCGATATTCTCCGGATCGAGCCCAGAGAGACCGGGAAGGTGTAGAGCGATTCTTTGAGTGGCTAATCACAGATTTCGGGGAATCCCGGCACGCCTTGAGAGACTGGATGCGTGCTTCATGGTGTTCATTCATCTGGCTGCATTTCTCATGATCGGGAGGATATTTCAGAATTTTGAAACGATTTCATGATAAGACTTCATTAATCCTTTTTCTTGAGGCGTCAGCTTCAATTCGTTCCTATCGCTTCAACAGGATCGAGTCTTGATGCCTTAATGGCTGGGTAAAGCCCAGCAAGAAGGTTCAGGCCTAGGGCGAAAAGGATCGAATAGACGATAAGTTCGAAACTGGGCGAGAATGTGAGTGCCTCATTGCCAAAGCCTGTTGGGCCAAATCTCGCTATCAGCATTCCGGCCAAAAAGCCAACGATTGAGCCCATGATACCTCCAGGCAGGGCGATAAGGAGGTTCTCCAAGAGGAATATCTTGATGATAGCGCTCCTTTCAGTGCCCATCGCCATCATTATGCCGATTTCTCTTGTCCTGCGACTTATGATCATTATAGTGGTGTTGGCTATGACGAAGGCCGATATCAGTATGATCATTAAATAGAAAATCAGGTTTATCCTAGACTGTGTAGATACGAACCTTGCTATCTCACGGCTGAACTCCTGCCAGGTGCTTGTCTCGCTATTCAGGCTATATTTCAGGGACACTGCCGCTGCAGGGGCATCTTCAAAGTCAGATAGACGGACACCTATATGGGAGACAACATCTCCTTTGCCGACGAGCTCCTGAGCGGTCTTTAAAGGGATATAGACCAGGTTGTAATCTTTTGCCGTCCTCTTCTCGATAAGGCCCGACACCTTGAGACTGATAGCCCTATCCTTCAATACCAGGTCGAAACTCTCTCTGGGCCGAATTCCGAGATTTTCCGCCAGCTTGGCTCCTAGAAAGGCGGATTGCCTGTTATACCTCAGGTCCGAGAAGTCTCCCGCCACGATCGACGCCTGAACGCTCATAAGCAGATCTTCGGGATCGGGATCGACACCTATGAACTCCACTCCCTCGACATTATCCTTGTATCTCGCAGCTCCCTGTCCCACAAGCCTCGAAGAGACTGCTAAGACGCCAGGGTAATCCCAAACCTGCTCTGATATGGTCCTGTAGAGGTGCAGGTACTCTTCATTCTCCTTTGGCTCGATGTATAGATGGGGATTCTTATCGATTGTGCTTGCCACGATCTCGGTTCTGACCCCTTCGGTAAGTCCGAGCGACATTATGATCACCCCGACAGCCACCCCAACCGATACCAGGGTGAATGCAGTCCCTCTCCTATTGGATAGGATGTGCCTAATCGCCACAGCTGTCTCAAATCCGAGCGAGAGGCACAGGCACGCAAGTCTCTCCTCAATAAAGGACGGATTCCAAAAACTGCGCCTACGCCATCCCGCATATGAATCTTTAAGTGCCTCTACTGGATCAAGATTAGAGGCCCTGTAGGCTGGATAAGCACCGGCGAGGAGGCTCAAGAACAAAGCGAGAATGACAAAAGTGGGAAAGTTCCAGGGGTCGATAATCAGCGGTATTGAACTGATCTCTCTTCCTCCGGCGGTTATCTCAAACTTGAAGCTTCTGATGGCAACTATGCCGAAGAGTCCCAGGACACATCCAAAAATGCCACCAAGAAGCCCTAGCATTCCACTTTCCAGGATGAATATCTTAAGGATGTTAGATCTGTCGGCACCCATCGCCAAAAGCATCCCTATATCCCTGACCTTCTCCAGGACTAGCATATTCATGATAGCTGCGATGCCAAAGGCGGCTATGACCATCACGAAGAATATAGATAAAGCCCTCCAGAAGCCTCCTACATCAATCGATCTTACGATCTCAGGATTGGTCTGCTTCCAGCTCATAGAGCTGTAACCTAGACCGTCGATCTCGGTCGCGACTCTCTCTGCATCTCTGATATCGAAGAGATGAAGCTCGATTCTATTGATAATGTCGCCCTCTCCGAGAAAGTCTCTGGCTGTCTTGAGAGATACATAGGCTATGCTCTCATCTAGTGGAGTTCCCGTATCGAAGATACCTACCAGCTTGAGATTTGTTGTCTTTGACCTGGGAAAGCTGGCATCTATCCTATCGCCGACTTTCAGATCCAGCCTCTCAGCAAGCTTGAATCCCAAGACAGCGTTCCTTCCATCCAGAACCTCGAAAAAATTACCTTCTATCATCGAGCTACTTATCTTATAGATGGAGTCCTCCTGAACGGGATTTACGCCGCGAATAAGGGCGTTTCTGCTCTTATCCTCGAATGATAACGTCGCCTGGGTTGATAGAGTGGTCGAGAACGATTTTATCCCTTCAATTTCTGCAACCCTATCCAAGAGGTTTCTGTATAGATGGATGTATTTTTCTTTCCCTTCAGGGGAGATGCTGACATGAGGCAGCTTCTCCTCGACGATATCCGTCAGTAGCGCCTGAGAACCGTTGCCTAGTGATGTGAAGATGATCGATATCGAGACTGCCAATGCGACTGCTGCCACTGAAAGAAGGGTCTGGCGCTTATGAAACGTGATGTGCTTGATAGCGATAAAAAGCTCAAAGCGGAAGGACGGAATTGGCAAACCATATCGCATTTTAGCTATGCTCTTTTTCGGATTTGCCTCATGCATAGTCCCATCTCCTTTATGCTCCGAAGACTTCTCGTCCTCGAACAGCTCAAGCCAGAGCGGCTCTGAGGTTTGCTCATAGTCAGAATTTGCTTCTTTATATCATTATCATGCTGGGATTGATTCAGCGCTTGTCAGATGACGCATGGAATCGTTTCCGCACGTCCAATGAAAATGGTTTCAAGTGACGATAACCTCTTCAACAGGCCTTCTAGGTGTATGTTTGGCTGGCTCTGCATATCCCATGCGAATTGATCAATTGAGGGTATTTAGATTTCAATTCAATGACTGCGCCAGCTCCTCTCTCGACTCGGGGATTGCTACAGGCTGGCTGAAGAGGTCAAATCCGATCTCCATTTAGGTCGCCATCAGGAATAATGTCTCAAAGATGATCCCTGCTTTGATCCAGGCCAATTTGTCATCGCTTTCTGTGGATAACACGGCAACCGCCGGCGATGCCTTCATATTAGCGGTCTCAACCCTTGCATGGGATGAGGACATGTCAAATGTGCCAAAGATGAATGTGCTTAATCATCTTAAATCCACAACGTCCACCACCCCTATTGCAGAGTGGCTGATAATTCACCGGTTACAGCCTAATTGCGCGTTTGATGGAATCGCGATTCGATCTCATGCTCTTGGCTCTTTCCACGGCTTCGTCCCTGTTTATTCCCCTAGTACTCCCAATGTCATACATCACGAGATAGCCCTAGCCACGAGGCCATATAGTAACTATAACTCTTCCCACCAGCCCTAATGATCGTCATCTCGTAGATCCTGATATCTGTACCTGGAACGATTTCTTGAGTGGAACCATGTGTAGCTGCAGTTGCCGCACTCGGATTCCTTCTTCTGGTACAGCGAGTGGGCTTCATAATATATGCTTGGTTTATCTAATATTTAAAATTTATTATCATCAATCCAAACGATGCAGTCAACACTGTTGTCGTACATCTCATCGAGAACTCTACAAATCGGCACCCAGTCTATCAAATTCGAGATCTGCAAAAGACGGGAATTCGCCTGCTTAGAATTGAGATCTCTAAGCACTGATGTAGAGAGGAAAAAAATCATGTTAGTTAATAATATTAATATTATGTAATAATTTTGATACTAAGAAGGAGTGGATTTGGGGGGGCTTCTCTACCATTGAGCCTAGCGATGAATACTATTGTTCCTCATTTAGTAGATATATGGGTGGTACCGAAATGACTATCAAATAGAAATTAACATTAATAATGATGGTGATACGTTCTATGAAACATAAGAAGATTAAGGTCATTATTTTGGCAATGGGATGGCTTTTGTCGATATGTTGCGTCGTAGGTGAGCAGCAACCGTCATTTCTTGAAAGGTTGGATCCGTCAATTGCTGATACGACCTCAACTCCCAGAACCGACTCCGCAGGAGCCTCACCCACAAGAGGCGGGTCGGATATCCAGACCGCATCAACTTTCGCCGGCGCTCCTGAATCAGGTCTTCAACAGCGTTCAGCTACCACTACTGGATCAAGTGGAGGATCCGTTGCTGGTTACGAAATATCTCACATAGATAGCTACGTCATTAGGCAATATACCCTCTCATCACCGGCAACCAATGGTGTGGCATCAATTGCATGCTATTCAGGCGAATTCTATGTAGTATTAATAGTATTCTTAAAAGATACCGCTTCAATTCAGGCGAATAGTGTTCCTGCGGAAGGAAATTCCTGTCTCTATTACCCATATAGTAGATATAATGATATTTTATCTATGATAGAAACAGGATCAGCTATGTTCGAGAAAGACTCAAACCATCCCGAAAAAGCGTGTATTCTCTTGCGGTAACAAAAATCCAGCAAAGCTTCAATAACACGGACATCGAGTGCAGGAATATATACCTGCACATGAATTTTAACAACCGCAGATATTAAGACTATCGTATCCCAACTGTGCTACATGGATGTAGATTGATTTCATCACGCGGGATACATATCAAAAACTTCCTTAAAGATCAAGCTGGGTCGGAATCCGCCTCTCCACTGCGCGGCCCCATCACAAGTGAGGACCGCTCCGCTACGAGGTCTTCGTCCTCCACCCCACGCGCGTGCTCAAAGAAAGGATAATGGTTGGTTCTCGTGATACGTTCCAGGAGCACGATTGGATATGTTAATTTTATAAAAAATAGGGGGTTGACCACCAGGGCATGCCCCATAAAGCTTCTGCAGGATCAGGCAAAAAGACTGCTTGGCAGAATTCGGCAGTTGATCTTTAGTTTAGGTCGAAATTCCTTCGCAGCTTACAGCGTAGTGCGCCGCAACAATTCGACTAGTGAAGGGACACATGCCTGCATACGCATACATCATCTGAGATTCTCGAATGCATTTCGAGTAGAGCCTACTTGCCCGTTCTCAGGAAATGCCCTAGTTGTCGCTTCACAGCTCCAGATGATCTGGTTGGGAGATCAGCGAATATAGACGCTCTCTGGGATATATTTAAGTATCTTCAAATACAACAACATTTAAAATTTTGAGATCCGAGATGATAGCAGGCTAAGATGACGACCATCATTATGACTTTGGGTTGTATTATTGTACAAATGTCTCGATCTCAAAAGAGAACGGAACTGATTTGAATACGATTGTAATTGAAGGGTGGTTTTTCGATGTCTAGAAAGCAGATTAGTTGGGCAGTCGGATTTGCTGCACTTCTGTGTATATCATGCACAGCAGTTCAAGCGGCGATAGAGTATGAAAATGTTACCATAAAGGAGATTGCGGATGGCAATTCGACCTTTCTGGGCAAAGCTGTTGTGATTGAGGGAGATATAATCAAAGAGTGCCAGGGGAGAGGCTGCTGGTTCATACTGGATGATGGGACCGGAAGCGTGTTTGTCGATTTGAAGCCCAACAACTTTACCATACCATTAAACTTGATCGGCAGTAAAGCCAGGGTTTATGGAAATGTCACGGTTGAGGAGGAGAGGAGATTGCCGATATTCGATCCTGGAACTCCTTTTGTAATAGGCAAAAGGGTAGAACTCATGGGCAAATTCAATTCCCCGCTCGTAGTTACAGGTTAAAGGATTTTCCACTGTTAACTGCTCATTTTTAATTATTTTAGCTATATTTCTGTTAAAATGCAACTGAGCTTATTATAGGTCCCTCAGTTGTCCGTACATGATTGCCTACATCCCAATACGGCCCGTCGATTCGTTCTCGAGATCCGGGGATGGCAGCAATGCAGGAGGTATGAGCAAATCTGGTCTGCAGAGAAAACTATCTTAAGACATCTGATACTCCGACGGATTATCCCTCACTAGGTGCTATTTCAGAAACCTCAGTCTTGCCTTAGCAGCCTCTTCGTCTTCGTCTCTGCCCTACTGATCAGTGCCTTGGATTCAATTATCGGGGCTCTGTAAACAGCCATGAACGACCACCGCATTGGTATTAAAATATCTAGATATATTTAATTACTTATAATGACTTTCTGGACATATGTATTAATACTATCAATGATGTTATTTAGGTAAAGAAAAGATAGGATGTGGTTTAAAATGAAGCGTTCGGAACTTGTGGCATTGGCTGCGCTGCTGATAGCGGCTATTTGGGGAGTATCGTTCATCGGGCTTTGCGAAGATGAAGCGATGAATGATGCATGCAAATGCTTCAAAATGACATACACGACTGCAGATGGTCGAAATATGACGGTAGACTTCTACAACCAGTCATGTGCGGGCATGTGCAATGAGAACAACACCCAAATGCTCTATCTGGATTCTGCTGGCACATGCACCATCAATGGAGTTCACAGCCCATTCTGTCTTTGCGGGCCCAACTGCCCAGTGGGCTGCACCTGCCTGCAGAATCTGACGATGGATTTCGTAGTAACGACTCTCCAAAGCATGATGTAAGATTCAAAGATCTTTTTTTCCCTCCTCAGATTGCCTGCAAACCCTGCCGCATAGATGTGGGGGTCAACGATGACATGCATTCTAGGCCAGCATGGTTTCGGATTCATGAGGGTATGGGGGCGTCTTCCGAGGTACATTTTCGAGTTGGCGTCCTAACTGCGCAGTGAATTAACACAATCAGGTAGGAAATATGAAAAATACAAAGATACAACTATGGTCCGCTGGAATCTCTATTTTATTGGTCCTGGTATTGACGATTGACGCACTCCCAGCTGGTGAAATGGAAGGAATGGAAAATGTGGGGATGAGCGGAGGCGGCGGCATTGGAGGGATGGGAAGCAACATGTCCAGCCCGCCGGGAACCATCAATGCAAGCAAAATTCCTAAATACGTCAACCAACTGGGGCTGATCCCTGTATATGTTCCTACTGTCTACACAGATCCCGATACGGGCGAGGTGATCCACACATACACAATAGATATGACGCAATTTCGGGAAAAGATTCTGCCCACTGGGACGCCTCTTGTCAATAATACCGATGGCAAGACTACTGTCTGGGGCTACGGTGGATTGGCTAAGGATGGGGTGACCGGTCGGCCGCTTGGATATGTCCGCGCCAGCCCGTCGCCAACTTTCGAAGCAGTGAGGGGGGTACCTGTCAACGTCACATGGATAAATAGAATTTATGAGCCTTACATGTTCGCGGTCGATCCGACACTGCACTGGGCTAATCCGTCCATGTTGCCGATGCATATGGGCCTGATGCCTCCTTATCCGCCATTTCCGCCTGGATACAATGGGATGCCTTACACGTATCCCGATGGTACGACGGCTAACATGGAGGGCTACGACGCTCAAAGCATAGCAGCGCTCGTCCCCCATCTGCACGGTGGAGAGGTGAGGTCGACATCAGATGGCTTTCCCACGGGGTGGTTCACGGCGACGGGTATGAAAGGCGCAGACTATACGACCGAATCCCCTGCAGCCGACAACGCGACTGTGTATATCTATCCTAATGCCCAGCAGGCGACGACTCTCTGGTACCACGACCATGCGATGGGGATAACGAGGATAAATGTAATGTCCGGGCTCGCAGGATTCTACTTGCTGAGGGACCCCGCGGACCAGGTTGCGCCTCTTCTTCCGAGCGGGAAATACGAGATGCCCCTTGCCATACAGGACAGAACGTTCAAGGAGAACGGCGAGCTGTGGTTCCCGGCCGAGGGAACTGAGCCTTCGGTTCACCCTTACTGGAACATGACGTTCTTCGGAAATACCATAATGGTCAATGGCCTCGTATGGCCGAACCTCAACGTCGACCGAGGGTGGTATCGGTTCAGGCTGGTTGACGGCTCAAACGCGAGGACCTACAGGATAAGCCTTCATAACGCTGCAACAGGAGCGGAGATCCCCTTCACGCAGATCGGCTCGGATGGCGGATACCTTAAGGCTCCGGTGAGCATGTCAGAACTACAGATATCTCCCGGAGAAAGGGCAGACATACTCGTGGACTTTTCCGGCGTTTCCGCAGGTACAGAGATAATCATGAAAAACACTGCAAGCGCTCCTCACCCGATGGGCAGCCCGCCTGACTCGAATACTGTCGGCCAGGTGATGCGGTTCACTGTGACAGGCAGCAGTGGCTACAAGAAGGGGGCGTCCTTGATATCGCAGCTCCCAATGACGCTGAATCCGACTTTATCAGGCAACTATCCCAACCTTCCGAGGCCCAGCAAGAAGAGGATCCTCACGCTTGTCGTTACAATGGGGATGAGAAAGAGAGGCATGGGTGGAATGGGCAGCGTGTCTTTCCTGCTCGACGGCCAGAGATGGGACAGTCCTGTCTCTGAATTGCCTAAGAACGGTGACACAGAGGAATGGCAGATAGTCAATCCGACTATGGATACTCACCCGATACATCTGCACCTTGTGCAGTTTCAGGTAGTGAGTCGCCAGAACATCACGCACGGCAGATACATGACAGACTGGATCGCAGTCAACGGCCTGCCGCCTCTCGACCGCCCGCCGAAGAACCTGAATTTAACAAGCTACCTGTCGGGCAGCCTTGTTCCAGCAGAGAGGAACGAGATGGGCTGGAAGGACACGGTTCAGGCAAATCCTGGGATGGTGACTACTATAAGGGTGCGGTTCAAGACGCAGGAGGGCAACGCGTTCCCGTTCGATCCGACAGCTGGACCGGGGTACGTCTGGCACTGCCATATACTGGATCACGAGGACAACGAGATGATGAGGCCGTATAAGGTGACGGCCTGAGGACGCGGGATCTGGGTGGGGCGGATGGACGATTTAAATCGGCATCGTCGGCATCGGCTTAAGCAGAGCCTGTGAAATGAAGTGGTAGAGACGATTGCTGCCCACGTCGTCTCTCCCGTCACATCGACTACGCAGGCCGCCATGATGATGATTGCCAAAAACCACATTCAGAGGTGAGGCTGATACTATGCGAAAATGCATCGGCTGCCTGACCTGCTTTCAGGGATCGGAGATTTGCCGCCACTTGTTTCGTACAAATTAAGGCATCAATTTGATCCAAAGCCAGGAGGAACAAAACTATAGGAGCGTGGGCAGTGGCCAAGATGGCACGACTGCCCATTAGACAAGCCGTAATGCATGGGGGTGATACGGAGGGAAGGGCGAAGTGAGGTGATTTCGCCCTTCGTGTCGAAATGTCCATATTCGACAATGATGTTTTGGCACCTATTGATTATTTTGAATACCCCGCAGCTCTGCTGCGGGGATGAACATGAAACCGATTTAAGGTTGGTGCGCGCATTATGTATTGATGATAGAATTACTGCATGCAAACCATTGTGTTTATCGAATCAGGTATCATATGGTCTTGTGTGTCAAATACAGGAAAAAAATGTTATCAGATTCCGCGAGAATCATCCGCTTGAAAGAGATCTGCTCCGATATTGGGGA
>Ga0208940_1003941_pt1 | contig 12083 bp, 12 predicted proteins | sample AD_JPNNA6_MetaG_FD_184445 | JGI IMG/M metagenome (GOLD analysis project Ga0208940, IMG submission 184445) | Active sludge microbial communities of municipal wastewater-treating anaerobic digesters from Japan - AD_JPNNA6_MetaG (SPAdes) (version 2) | ecosystem: Engineered > Bioreactor > Anaerobic... | reverse complement strand
AATCCCTTCGTAAATCAGGTCTTTGTCGTCAGCTCCGACAACATGATCTTTGACATAGCAAGCCGCGGTCGCAATCCCTTCGTAAATCAGGTCTTTGTCGTCGTGTGCGAATAAAGGACTAAAAATGAATAGTGGTAATTTCGTCGCAATCCCTTCGTAAATCAGGTCTTTGTCGTCGGTAAACTGGACTCTAAATTAGAGTACAAGGAAAAGGTCGCAATCCCTTCGTAAATCAGGTCTTTGTCGTCTCTATTGCTCGTACCAGTTTGTCGCGGCGCAGTGGGCGGGTCGCAATCCCTTCGTAAATCAGGTCTTTGTCGTCGTCGTCGACAGCACGGGCCGAAAATTGCCCATGATCGAAATGGGTCGCAATCCCTTCGTAAATCAGGTCTTTGTCGTCGCGGCCGTCAACTCAGAATCATCACGGAAACATCAATAAACGTCGCAATCCCTTCGTAAATCAGGTCTTTGTCGTCCCCGTACTGGGATCGCCCCAAGAAAGGATGATCCCGTGAAGTCGCAATCCCTTCGTAAATCAGGTCTTTGTCGTCATAGATATCGCTCGCTACATCAAAGTTCATGCTGAGCGCGACTGTCGCAATCCCTTCGTAAATCAGGTCTTTGTCGTCGTGAGGGGGTGCGCCCCACAAGATTCACCGTCAACGGCAAGCGCCAGTCGCAATCCCTTCGTAAATCAGGTCTTTGTCGTCCTACATATCCGGTGCAAAAAAGAATTTCCGAGGGGAAAGTCGCAATCCCTTCGTAAATCAGGTCTTTGTCGTCTCCATATACGCTCATTGGCAAGAACGGCAAAGAGCGCGGGTCGCAATCCCTTCGTAAATCAGGTCTTTGTCGTCGGACAAGATTTACGGGAAAAACAACCGCGTCCACAACGTCGCAATCCCTTCGTAAATCAGGTCTTTGTCGTCTGTCGTCACCAAAACACTCGTTTATTATTGTGGGCGATGATTTGTCGCAATCCCTTCGTAAATCAGGTCTTTGTCGTCGGTGCGAATGGCTACTGGTATAGACTTTCTCTGGCTTCGTCGCAATCCCTTCGTAAATCAGGTCTTTGTCGTCGGTTGTATTGTTGATTAATGGTCTGTTTACGCTATTGTCGCAATCCCTTCGTAAATCAGGTCTTTGTCGTCTATGAGGCCGCTCCGAAAGGGGCGGTCGCCCACGACGTCGCAATCCCTTCGTAAATCAGGTCTTTGTCGTCCCTTCAGACAGATGAATACGTCCTCGACATAAAAAGTCGCAATCCCTTCGTAAATCAGGTCTTTGTCGTCACTACATCGTGAAAGAATTGCGCGCCCGTTCTGCGTCGCAATCCCTTCGTAAATCAGGTCTTTGTCGTCTTAATAAGGTGCCAATTCAGCAACCACCGGCTACGTCGCAATCCCTTCGTAAATCAGGTCTTTGTCGTCTTACATGTTCTGCCCAAAATGCGGGCACGACGTGTGTCGCAATCCCTTCGTAAATCAGGTCTTTGTCGTCCTAGCAGGGGAGAGGAAACCAAAGCCCTCTATAAAAAATGTCGCAATCCCTTCGTAAATCAGGTCTTTGTCGTCTCTGACGAGAAGTGGGCCATTGCTTCCAATATCAGGAGGCCGGTCGCAATCCCTTCGTAAATCAGGTCTTTGTCGTCAAACGCAAGGAGGAAGAAGAGGATCGGGGAAAACATAGAGTAGTCGCAATCCCTTCGTAAATCAGGTCTTTGTCGTCCCGATAGGCAAAAATACTAAGACCGTTTACCCTCTTTTTGTCGCAATCCCTTCGTAAATCAGGTCTTTGTCGTCACGAATACTCCGTGCGCGAGTGCCCGGTTTGCGGCGCAGAGTGTCGCAATCCCTTCGTAAATCAGGTCTTTGTCGTCTTTGGAGTTTGTCGGAGTTCTAAAACCGAAAATCTTGTCGCAATCCCTTCGTAAATCAGGTCTTTGTCGTCCGTGTGCGCCGAGTAATATAAGGGAATTGTTAGCGTCGCAATCCCTTCGTAAATCAGGTCTTTGTCGTCGGGCGGGAAATACGAACCTGATTACATGTTCTGCCCAAAGCGTCGCAATCCCTTCGTAAATCAGGTCTTTGTCGTCCAAGGAGGAAGAAAATGAAACAGACAAGGAAAGTATTGTCGCAATCCCTTCGTAAATCAGGTCTTTGTCGTCAATTAGCAGTATATAATGGCAAATAAACGAGAGGAAACCAAAGTCGCAATCCCTTCGTAAATCAGGTCTTTGTCGTCAAATCGGAAAACAATATCAATGCAATGGAGAAATAGAGGTTTGTCGCAATCCCTTCGTAAATCAGGTCTTTGTCGTCTTTTGCTTCAAGCAATCGTGAATATACGGTTTCGGGTTAAAGTCGCAATCCCTTCGTAAATCAGGTCTTTGTCGTCCGAAACGTGCTTCGGCTCCGCAGAATTGCTCCCTCCTCATTGTCGCAATCCCTTCGTAAATCAGGTCTTTGTCGTCTGAGGGCAGACATAATAATGGAGGCAATCATTGGGAGTCGCAATCCCTTCGTAAATCAGGTCTTTGTCGTCGACTGCAAAATGATTAAGAAATTGTTTCCGGAGCTTTCGGTCGCAATCCCTTCGTAAATCAGGTCTTTGTCGTCTTGTCCCCGCAGGAGAAAACCTCTACTGTCTAGAGTCGCAATCCCTTCGTAAATCAGGTCTTTGTCGTCCGGTCCAGGTAACCGAAGGAGTTGCGGTCAGAGCGACCGTCGCAATCCCTTCGTAAATCAGGTCTTTGTCGTCACCTCGTCGCCCCCGGCTCTCACTTTAGAGAGCCGCGCCTGGTCGCAATCCCTTCGTAAATCAGGTCTTTGTCGTCGCGGCCTGACCGGTGTGTATTTGTTAAAGGGGCGACGGTCGCAATCCCTTCGTAAATCAGGTCTTTGTCGTCGAAAGGGGGATTATGCGACAATGTGCGAACCTGAAATATTCGGTCGCAATCCCTTCGTAAATCAGGTCTTTGTCGTCTAACCTTGACGTGCTTAAGACATTTGACGGGCGCACCGGGCGTCGCAATCCCTTCGTAAATCAGGTCTTTGTCGTCGCAACGCGGGAAGTTTATGTGTCCCGTAGCGGGTTATCCCGGTCGCAATCCCTTCGTAAATCAGGTCTTTGTCGTCCGGGATTTTTATATTCAACGAAGTCGCGCCCGTCATCGTCGCAATCCCTTCGTAAATCAGGTCTTTGTCGTCTGCTCGGGCAAACGACTGCCTGAGCGAAGCCGACCTGCGTCGCAATCCCTTCGTAAATCAGGTCTTTGTCGTCACGGCGCCGGTCCAGGTAACCGAAGGCGTTGCGGTCGTCGCAATCCCTTCGTAAATCAGGTCTTTGTCGTCACAGAACAGACGGGTAAATTATCTCGACACAATGATGGTCGCAATCCCTTCGTAAATCAGGTCTTTGTCGTCTGTTCGCAACAGAAAATAATACCGCCCAATGGGCGGTCGCAATCCCTTCGTAAATCAGGTCTTTGTCGTCGAGTTTCCCGGCAGCTGGATCGCGCCCGCTGCCTGGAAGTCGCAATCCCTTCGTAAATCAGGTCTTTGTCGTCCGCGTCTCTTCTTTCATTTTTGAAATCCGCACTTTAGCTCCTCGTTTTCGCGAACCTCTTCTTTTTAAATTCCCCATCCCAGATTTCACCCCCTTTTTGACAGTAAATATTCATGCTAATTACTTGAAATCAATAACTATTTTTTTTGGCGCGAAGCCCCGGGACAGCATTTTCATTTTATGATATAATATCAAGCACTTGCGCATTTTATCGGTTTTTCCCATCCGGTTCATTTTTTCACCCTCCCTCGATCCCTCCCATCAAGGAAGGGAAGAATAATGGAAAAAACTTCAGTAGATGTAGTATTCACGGTCCGGGTCTGTAAATTGTCCCTGCCCGATGATCTCCACCGTGCCGGCGCACTTTTCGCACAGCGGGAAATACTTTACACCGTCTTCTTCCGCAACAATAATTTTTTCCACTCTTGCTTTTAGTTCGCGAAAAACCGGCGGGGTGGCTTCCACTTCAAAAATGGATTTCTGAACGCGAAGGCCATAGTCCAGCATGATTTTCGCAACGCGGCTGAGACGCTTTACGTTGGCAATGTCGTAGGCAACGATCATGTTCATTATTTTTCACCCTCCCTCAATCCCTCCCATCAAGGAAGGGAAGAATGACGGCGCGGTTCCCTCCCGTCAAGGTTGTCGTGCGGTCGCCGTCGTCAAGTTTATGATCCGCTCTCTCCCGCATCGGCCATGACGGCGCTAACAGCCCTCCATCGGGGGAGGGAAGAATTATGGGACGCCATCCACCATTCGCTATCCACTGATTTTAAACGATCATGTAGTCAAGCTGCGCGACCTTCAATCCGGTCCCGGAGATGACGACTTTATTGACACAGCGGTTGCAGATTTTGTAAATCCGGACGGAGTCCCCGGCAATGTTGAGATTGGCCCGGCAGTAAGCACGGATGCGCTTGAGCGCATCATCGTCAATATCACATTCAAAAACAGACCTCTGGGTCCGCAGGCCGAATTCCTTCAGAAACTTGCGAAGATCATTGAGCCTTTTGGGATCGGTAATGTCGTATGTGATTAGTGTAATCATTTTATATTCACCCTCCCTCAATCCCTCCCATCAAGGGAGGGAAGAACAGAGTTGCGATTCCTCTCTCATGGAGGGAGGAATGACGGCGCGGTTCCCTCCCGTCAAGGTTGTCGTGCGGTCGCCGTCGTCAAGTTTATGATCCGCTCTCTCCCGCATCGGCCATGACGGCGCTAACAGCCCTCCATCAAGAGAGGAAAGCGATCATTTCAAAAGCACCGGCTGATAGAGTATGGCCTCGCCTTCGATGACTTTGCGGTAATGTCCGGCCTGGTAAATCAGGGCGTCTGCGTAGGTCAGCGTTTTTTCCGCAAGCGGGTAGTAAAATTCGGTGGTCAACTTTCTTTCAAACGCCTCGATGACGCGCTTAAAAGCGTCCGGTTGCAAACGCACGGGATATTTTCCGGCGCGACGGGCTTCCACACTATCCTCCATGCGCTGCTCCGGAATGTCGAACGACGCGGAGTCTTCCGCGTTAAACGAAATCCGGCCGATCGGATCGGCGCTGACATCCGGCATGATCCGCGCGCCCTGCACGTCCACCGCCTGAACATCCTCTTTGGGCTGTTCTTCATAAAAATCGTCCTTCTGCAGAATCTTGAGATTGAAAAGCGACAACGTCAGCGTATCGGCAATGATCGTCCGGAATTCTTCCATTAAATCCAGCACAAGCGAATAACGGCCGTAGTCGATGGCATGCAGAAAGCCGGGATAAGGGTCCAGCCCCGCCACACGAACGGCCGCGTAAACCCGGTTCATCAAAAACGTGTAAAGCAGCGACAACACCGAATTTACCGGATCGGTGGGCGGACGACGCACACGCCTTGTAAATCCCTGGTTGTCGATAAAACCGGAAGCGAAGGCATCGAAGTACAGGGCGCTGGCCCGTCCTTCATAGCCGCGAACACTATCCACACTTTCGGCTTTTTCAAGAAGAGGCGTCAGTTGCTGAATCTCCCGCGCCTTGCGTCCGGCATTTTCTATTTCACGACTCCGGCGAATCCGCATTAACAGCGTCGCCATGTTCGCCATCTTCCCCGCCACGATGGATCGGGCCATTCGCAAGCCGAAAGCCGGATCGTCCAACAGCGCATACTGCCTCTTATGCAAAAAGACGTTGCGCGATTCCGGCGAAGCAATCCGTCCCAGATAGCGTCCGTTTTGCGTGAGGAAAACAGTATCGATCTCATAGCGCATAATTTGCGCCATCGCCCGGTGGCTGATTTCAATATTGCCGAACAGAACAATCTGTTTGAGCTTGTAGGTAAACAGTGTGTGATAGGTGTCCTCGCCTTTCTTAACGAGGAGATGACGCCCCTCCTTGACCAGCCTGGCACCCTGTGTGTTGACATAGACGACCATGACTGTTTCTCCTTCCCGTATTTAATGCAGGGAACGGTCGCGACCGTTCCCTGCGATGGCAAGGATTATAGGAAAGCCCGCCTCTCGTTTCCAGCGCGGCAACGTTGCCGCGCCGGAAACGGAAGCGAAAGGGATGGCGGCATGTTTGATTTTTACGATATGAAGTTGTCAAAGAACTCTTAACAGCAATTGATCACAAGCTCATCCGTGAGCAGGGAAAAACGAAAAATTCCGTTATTCCGGTCTCGATCCGGAATCCAGCAAGAACCTCAAGTCATGCTCAATTGCCTGCTGCTCAAGGCAACCAATACCGCCACAGCCGTAATCAAATCAGGCCCTCCCGCGGCATCTGCGGCATAAGATATTCAATTTTGACAGCCGAAGCGCAGTCCGCAATAAAACCGGCAAGCGTTTCCCTGACTTTCCGATAGTCTCCCTCCGAAAGCGGCTGAACGCCGTGCGCAAATATACTCTTGTTTCGTTTGTTGAGAATATCCGTTATTTTTTTACTGCTGTTTTCATACCGGATGCCGACGGTATCATTTAAATCGGCCAGGAGTGCGTAATCTTCGCGCAATCCGATGAGAAGCTTATTATTTTCACGCGTGCGGCTTGCGTACTTCGGACGAAGTTCAGCGGGCAAATCCGCCAGTTTCATTTCAGCGGAATCCAGGTTATGGGCCGTCTTCAGACGAATCTGGGCAAACAACTCTGTCGCTCGATAGAGCCTGCCCACAGCATCATCATAATACCCTCTGTGCGCCCGACGTTCGGCATTGTTGAGCAAATCGCCCACCATTTCATAGCCGGACACGACACGCTGAAGGCCCAAGATCTTTTTAAGGGCAATGATGAAATCCGGATATTTTGCTTTACACTCTTTCAATAAATTCAAAGCCGTCTCGTGATTGAATTTATCCCAATGATCAAAAGCCCGGCAGGCGTTGACGGCATCCTGAATTTCGCCGCTCGTTTCTCTATCAAGTCGGTATGACAGAATATCTGATAAAACGCTTTCAGCACGCGCGTAGTCGAACTCTTGAATCGCCTTGCGGGCAATGATCAGCTGGTGTTCCGCGTACATCCGTGTTTTATCGACGGCCACCGGGGTGTCGCCGATCCTTACTTTGATCAAATCCTGACGCGGCCCCTTGTTGATGTTGAGCTGCCAGGATTCGTTGAAGATCCCCATGAAGCCCAGGGCAACAGACATTGTTTTCGTTCCGCCAGTATAGTTTGCCGTGATTAAGCACGCATCACCGTGGGTCGCAAAAATTTTTTCCTTAACGCCCAACAGCGTCTTGTAGCATTCATCCAGATCGTCCGGATCTGCCACCCGGATGATTTCCCATTGATCGTCGGAGAGTCCCGTTTGCGCAATAATGGATGGGCCCTTGGGATTTCCAATAAAAAAATTCTCACTGCATTTTGGGCATTCAGCCTTTCTCGGATCGCCACACGGATCGCCAGGAGCTTCTATCAAGCGATCGCTGCCTTTTGGGCCGGATGAGCAAAAAAAGTAGTAATAATCTGCCTTTCCTTTCTTGACAGCATTGATCACGGGTTCCGCTGATCCTCCAACCGACAGAATCATCACTTTTTTCATAAGATTGTCTCCGTTAATTGACAATTTTCTCAATAATCCTATAATGTTACCGCAAATCCTCTTCCAAACGCTTTCTGACGACGGCCGGGAACGGTTCGGCCAACCGAACCAGTTTTTTGCGGTCGACGGCGTCAAAATCCAGTTCATCGGGAAACGGCACGCGTTTTCGTAAATAAATGGTGTCGAGCAGCGCCTTTTCCGGCGTTGCAAGATTGTAGCCTTCTTTTGCCTCAAAGCCCGTAAAAAGCTTCGGGGCGATTCGGGAAAATTCGATGGTAACGCCGCCCGAAACGACGTTGCGCGACGGCCCCACCGACGTCGAAAGCGTCAGCACGGTTAAGACCGTGGGCGCCTGCAGCAGAACACCGTGGCGATTGAGCGCCCATTCGCAGGAGATGTACGACGGCGTCCGCAGAAAGCAGGCGATTTCCTCGATGCCGGGGGCCGGTTCACGAAGCGCATTGAGATAAACTCCTCCGGCAATCCGCGTGACCAGGCTTTTGGACTGCGCGCGCGTGAGAAAAACATTGGCGTTGCCGGTGAATTTCTCCACGTCGGCATAGCGAAACAAAGACGGCAATTGCCGCAGGATCTCAACGCTCGTCACGGCAGACGCACCCCCTTTGCGGAGAGTTCTTCAAAAAGGGCGCGTGCCGCTTCCAGTAAATCGGAATACTGTCCGGCCCGGAAAACCGCCATCGCCTCCGGCGGCAGAAAGCGCGACAAATCCTGTTCGATGGCCTCGCGCATTTGGCTTTTTTCTTCTTTCGACGGCTTTTGGAAAAATCGAAAGTCGCGGCGGGCGACAAAAGCCGCCTGATAAAATGTCCACTTCCTCTGGATGATGTTCATGTCCGCCGGAATCTTTAAAACGGTATGGAGATGCCACAAATCGTAAAAATCCCGTCCTTTCAGATAGCGCCGCTCCAGAAGCGCGCGGACCTTGTCGGAGAGAATTTCTTCGGGCGTTTCCGCCACCAGGACGGTGCTGGCCCGCGGCACACGAAATTCTCCTGTCGCCGCAAGATGCGCGACGGAACCCAGGGAAGAAAGGACAAGCTGCCGGACATCCGGCGCTTTTTCCGGCAAAAGCTCTTCGAATTTCAGCTTGACGGAAATCTTCTCACGGGCGGCTTCCGGGCGGAAGTCCACAAAGCATTTCAGCGCCTCTCCGCGGGCGCTTTTGGGGCGAAGTGCGAGCGTCCCCGGACCGAAATGGGCGATCATCAGATTCCGCGCGCCCCTGAGCGCCGTCTGGAGCATGGTTTGGACGGACTTGGGGGCAAGGGACGTCACGAAATCCAGATCTTCCGAAAAACGGCTGCCGCCGTAGCACCAGCGCAGCGCCGTGCCGCCCTGAAAAATCAGCCGGCGGCTCTCTTTTTGCGAATAGATCTGATGCAGCAAAATGAGCTGCGCAATTTCGGCTTCGCGGATATGGGTTTCACGATAATTTTTCATATTCATTTACGATATAATACATATTTGTATTAGAATGTAAACAGTTGATTGGGGCGCACTTCTACCCGGCTTGCTCTACGCCGCCGGCTCGACCTTCACGATTTCCCAGCTATTCCCCGCCTTGCGTACGGTAACGCGGGCTTTGACGGGTTTTTTCAATAACGATGCCTATGCCAAGAATACTTTTAACTTTTCCCTTGCCTTGCTTTTCTTAAAGTCGTTTCCCAAAAATTCCTTCACATATTGAGCAAATGCTCTTTTATCTGCTTCAGTAGTCAAGGTTTTCAGCGCCATGTCAATCAGCGGGCCAATTTTTCCTGCTTCGCTGGGCTTAATCGTTTTAAACGGCGTACAGCATCTTTCCAGCGGTGTCTGCTCGATTTTTTTTGTTATGCACTTTTGAGCCGCTGTTGCGGGCGACGCTTTTTCATCGATGGTGAATCGTCCATAACCTAAAGCCGTTTTTGCGCCGACGCCTTCTTCGGTCAATGCCGTGCTCAAAGCTTCTTTGACTTTCCGTGGAATGTCGCTTTCTTTACGGGCAATCGCACGGAAGACATAAACCGCTCCCGGCGCCACTGTCAGAAATTTCAAGGGATTTGGCGAAAGATAATCGGCTGGCGGCGTCTGTTTTCTCGGGTCGCCATAGTAATCTGCATAGTGCGGGTTCATAATGTCAATATGAAGGTCCGGAACATTCTCAGGGTAGGCGTCAAGAAAAACGGCGCGTCCGCGTAATACGTCCTTTTCTTTTCCCTTTGCTTTTATTCCGCCAAAAATATCAGGTATATCTGTGATGCTTTCCTCAATAGAATCTTGATTCTGATATTCTTCCTTAACCTTTCCGGTTTCATCTAAAAAAATCGACAGCGTATGCGCAAAGCGCACAATTCCTTTTACTCCCGCCGCCGGAATATAGGGGATACCGAGATTGTGGTCAAAGACCATGCTCACCTCATGCGGGTGCAACTCACCGATTCCCGTGATGAGCGGTGTCTTGAGCGACGCCCGAATAGTGATTACCTTATAATCACTTTCAGAGAAACTTCCGCAATAGCCAGACTGATCCTGATGTTTTTTTCCAAGAAGCCTCTTCAACATGACAGCAGTTTCCTTTTGCATCAGCTTGTATCGCGCCTCATAAAATTCGACGACCTCTGGCACTTTTCCGGACGCATCGCAGGTTTTAAAGGCATCTTTCTTATCTTCATGTGTCTTGACCGGAATAAATTTGTTATACCAGAGACCGAAGTTCCCTTTCGTCATGTCTTTGGCTTGTTCTTTTACAGTGTCTGGAAACGGATAAATAACCTGTTCCTGTGGCATGACAATCTCCTTTATTCCAAGTCTGCATTTGCAAATCGCTTCACCCATTCGAGTAGAGCCAAAGTCTCAATTTGAACCGAAAGAAATTGATTTTGATTCATCGCGGAAATTTGACGCATCAAATCCACCCGATCACCGGCAATTGCGAAGTTGTTTCGGGTATCTCCATCTTGCAATGACAGCCAATCTTTAACAATATCAAACAAAATTATATGTTTATCATTACTATCTATGCGACCGTTCTTTGTTCCTTTTGTAAGCCAGAAAGCAAGTGTTTGACCAAAACCATTTTGGAGGATCATCGCTGGCGCTCCGGCTGTAAAGGATGAAAATTTATCCTTATCGGATATTCGCTGCATACTTTGCAGAACTTTTTCCAGAGCATATTTAGCCCTTTTTTGTGCCATTGTTCTCATTGTGCACCTCCGGCAATCCAGTTGATTTTACAGATACCCCGGCCCAATGTTTCATCGCCGCCGATTTGGATAAAATCTTTTATGACGTCTTCAACATGGCCGCGAATGGTTTTAGATTGCAGGGTATTATCGAAAACGGCGTGGCTGTAGTAAACAACGGAGTAGAGGACTGTATCGGCCGGCAGCAACTCCTGGTAGCGCAATGCGCCGGGTTCTGCAGTGCCGGTTTCGGAATTAATTTTAATCTGGGTCTGGATTTCCGTGCAGGACTCAACCGCGTATTTAAAAACCTCATCCGAAACCAACAGGAATTTGCCCAAATCGGGAAATTCTTTGGGAATGGGATTGGGTATGTCGCCTTCCTGGACGTTTACGACCATGTCTTCCAGAATGACGTTCCCGGAGATGCCGCCGGATAGACAGAACGCGACTTCGTCTTTTGCCGGAACTTTCTCAATATCATTGATTGGTTGCAGACCGGAAAAAACCAAATCATTGCTCAATCTTTTCAAAACAGCCGGGCATGTCACCCAAACAAACGGCGCGACATTGGAGCGAATTGGAAAGGCGAGAAGTTTTGCGTCTGAAAAAGATACGGCGCCCGGAAAATTATCGTCCACTTTCTGCTTTTGTTCATCATTTTTGAAATACTCCACGTGATGATCTTTGTCGGCTTTATCGTAACCGAACAAGAAATTAATTAGGGATTTTTTCTCCGCAAAATCTCGATAATGCGCGCGCATGGCCCCTTTAACCCCCGACGCCTGAACATGCGGCCAATGCGTGTGTCGTTCGCGCTGAATCGGAAGGTCAACGGCGGCAAAGGATGCTCCGCTTCCTGAATGAATGGGTGATACGGCGTAAAATGTGCAAATGGAAAATACGTCTCTTTTCAACATGGTAGTCCTCCTATAATTCTATGCAATTATCGTTAATTTGTTTTTGAAACACGCTTCCCGCTGGAAAGTAGCCTTTCATCGGTTTGTGAAATCTCCTGTGCAGATCCCATCCGCCGTAATAATGAGGCCGCCCTGACGCAATACAATGCTGATTGGCCTGCTCGTCGGCCGGCAGTTGTTTCCGGTCGTGATAAATTGAGCCAAAAATGGTCGTCAGGAATTGAGCCACTTTAGGGGTGGAGTTGCTGAGGGAAAAGAGTATGGTGTCATTTTTAACCCAAATTTTCCATTAGAAAATAATTATGTTCAAGTTTTGCATCATGGCGGACCTGATGCATTGGCCCACAAGCCGCAAAACCAGGCCCGCTTCTTTCTCGGGACAGACAATAGCAAGTGACTCT
>Ga0208940_1003935_pt1 | contig 12091 bp, 11 predicted proteins | sample AD_JPNNA6_MetaG_FD_184445 | JGI IMG/M metagenome (GOLD analysis project Ga0208940, IMG submission 184445) | Active sludge microbial communities of municipal wastewater-treating anaerobic digesters from Japan - AD_JPNNA6_MetaG (SPAdes) (version 2) | ecosystem: Engineered > Bioreactor > Anaerobic... | reverse complement strand
GGCGGAGCTTGAGGTCCTGCGCAAGCAGGCGCCGGCCGCCGCAGGTCCCGCGGTGTCGCCCGCCGAGCTCAAACAACTCGAGGAGCAGCGCAAGCAGCTCAAGGAGCTCGAGGCGCAGGTGACGGAGGCGCAGCGCAAGCTGAAGGAGAATTCCGAGCAGGTGGAGCGCGAGCGCCAGGAACTCATGCAGGACATCGAGTCCTGGCAGATCCAAGAGGCGAACCTGAAGGGCTACGAGGAGCGGTTGCGCAAACAGCAGGCCCAGCTCGAGTCCGAGAAGGTCTCGCTCCAGAAGCGGGCCGCCGCCGCGCCCGCCGCCGCCGCCGCCGGCGAGGAGAAGCTGCGCTCCGGCTGGGACCAGCTCAACAAGGCCACCGCCGCGTTCGAGTCCGAGCGCAAGATCTTCGAGAACGAGACGCTCGCGATGCAGGAGCAGGCGCGGATGCTCAGGCAGCAGGAGGACCGGATCCGCGCCCAAGCGGCCAAGCTCGAAGTCGACCAGAAGAAGTTCCAGGACATGCTCGCCCAGCTCGCCGACGGCGAAGCCGCCCCCACCGGCGGCAGCGAGCAGAAGAGCGCCAAAGGCATCTTCAAGTTCGGCAAGAAGTAGGTCGCGGCCGACAACTTCCCTTAATGATGCGGCGGGCCCGGTGCCCGCCGCGCTTGTTTCCGCCGCGCGAACCCGGCCGGCGGGTTGATTCGGTCGCTGCGGCCGCTTCGTTGCCCGGCCATGCGCATCTCGGCGATACCGACGGGCAACCTACTGGGCAAAGCGACCTCGCCGTATCTGCGGCAGCATGCCGGGAATCCCGTCGACTGGCTTCCTTGGGGCGAGGTGGCGTTCGCCCGCGCGCGGACGCTCGACCGCCCGATCTTTCTCTCGATCGGCTACTCGACCTGCCACTGGTGTCACGTGATGGCGCGCGAGTCGTTCGAGGACCCGGAGGTCGCGGCGCTGCTCAATGCGTTCTTCGTCCCGGTGAAGGTCGACCGGGAGGAGCGGCCCGATGTGGACCGGCTCTACATGGCCTTCGTCCAGACGACGACCGGGCGAGGGGGCTGGCCGCTGAGCGTGTGGCTCACGCCCCGGCTCGAACCGTTTTTCGGCGGCACGTATTTCCCCCCGGAACCACGTTGGGGGCAGCCCGGCTTCGGGGAGGTGCTGCGCGGCCTCGCGGAGGCCTGGACCACACGCCGAGCCGAGATCGATGCCGTGGGCGCGCAGGCGGTGGCGCATCTGCGCGAACGGGGACCGACTGTCGTGGAACCGGCTGATCAGGGACAGACGGCGATCGCGCGCTGTCTGCGGTATCTCGGCGAACAGTTCGACCGGACGCACGGCGGCTTCGGCGGCGCACCGAAGTTTCCGCGACCCGCGAACCTGAATCTCCTGTTCCGGGCGCTGGCCCGCGCGAGCGCGGCCGACGCCGGCCCGCTGATTGAAATGCTCGATACAACGCTCGCGGCGATGGCGCGCGGCGGGATGCGCGACCAGCTCGGCGGCGGCTTCCATCGCTACGCGGTTGATGGGGCGTGGCGGGTGCCGCATTTCGAGAAGATGCTCTACGACCAGGTGCAGCTGGTCCGCGTGTACCTCGAGGGTGCGCAGGCGACCGGAGCCGCGGAGTGGGCGGAGGTGGCGCGCGATGCGCTGGCCTACCTCGAACGCGACCTGGCGGCACCGGAGGGTGGATACTACGCGGGGGAGGACGCCGACTCGGCGCGGCCCGACCGGCCGGAGGAACATGGCGAAGGGGCGTTCTATGCGTGGACGGCCGCGGAGTTCGCGCGGGTCTGCGGCGGGGAGGCGGAGGAAGTGGGGCGCTTCTTCGGCGTGGAGCCGGAGGGCAATGTCCTGCCGGAAGCCGATCCGCAGGGCGAGCTGCGCGGGCTGAACGTCCTGCGGCGCGTGGGACCGTGGCCGCAGGGTGCCGCCGGCGACCGCCTGGCGGCGGCGAGCCGGCGCTTGTTCGCGGCGCGGCAGTGCCGGCCGCGGCCGGCACGCGATGGCAAGATCGTCACGGCGTGGAACGGGCTGGCGCTCTCGGCGCTGGCCCGGGCGGCGCAAGTGCTCGATGAGCCGGCCTGGCGGGAGGCGGCGGTGCGGACCGCGCGCTTTCTCAGGGCGCACTTGTACGATGCGGACACCGGCCGGTTGCGCCGCAGCTGGTGCGATGGGCGGAGCGAGGCGATCGGGTTCGCCGAGGACTATGCGTGCCTGATCGCCGGGTTGATCGACCTTTACGAGGCCGGGGGTGGGCTGGAGTGGTTGCAGTGGGCTGAGACGCTCCAGGAGCGGATGGAGGTGCTGTTCGGGGACAGGGCGAACGGCGGATACTTCGGGAGCGTAACCGACGATCCGGCACTCATTGCGCGACTGAAGGACGACTATGATGGGGCGGAACCGGCGGCCAATTCGGTCGCGGCGCTCAATCTGCTCCGGTTGGCGGCGATGCTCGGGCGCGAGGACTGGCGCAGCCGCGCCGCGGCGACCATCGCGGCGTTGCAGGGAACTTGGCTGTCGGCACCGCAGGCCTTGCCGCAGTTGCTGGTGGCGGTCGACTTCGCGCAAGGCCCGGTGCATCAGATCGTCCTCGTGGGCCGGCGGAGCGACCCGGCGCTCGGGCGACTGGCGGCGGCATTGCACCGGGGGCTGGAGCTGCCGCGGATCATCCTTTGGGTGGACGGGGCCGCCGAGCGGGAGTGGTTTGCCCATCGGCTTCCCTGGGTGGGCGCGATGAAGGAGCCGGACGGGCGGGCAGCGGCGTATGTGTGTCGCGGGACCGCGTGCCTGCCCCCCATCCATACCCCGGAGGAGCTGGCGCGGGTGATGGCTGCGGATGGCGGAGGTTGACGCGTTGCGGGATTGCGGTCGGGCCGGTGGTGCGTGAAATCCGGCCCATGGCGAACGACACGGCCGATCGGCTCGGCGACTTGGAAGTCCGATACGCGTTCCTCGAGAAACACGTCGCGGCGCAGGACCGCGCGATGCTGGAGATGGCGGAACGCCTCGACCGGCTCGAGGGACGGCTGCGGCAGCTGCGCGAACGTGTCGAGGGTGGCGCGCAAGATGGCGGCCTGCCGGCCGACGAACGGCCACCCCACTACTGAGCGAGATGCCGGCGCGTTGTCTTGCGGCTCGCCAAGGCCCGGGGTGGGCCCACATTCCAAGGCGATGAGCAGCGCCCACGAGTTGTCGATCGTCATACCGTTTTTCAACGAAGAGGAAAACGTCGAGGCTGTATTGGCCGAGGTGCGGCGGGCACAGCCGCACGCCGAGTTGATCGCGGTCGATGACGGCAGCCGCGATGCGACCTGGGCGAAGATCCAGGCGGTGCCGGGGGTCGTTGGCGTGCGGTTGCCGCGCAACATGGGCCAAAGCGCCGCGATGTTCCGCGGAATCATGGCGGCGACCGGCGAGATCGTCGGCACGATGGACGGGGACGGGCAGACCGATCCGGCCGACTACGCCGCGATGGTCGAAACGTTGCGGCGCGAGCGGGTCGAGGTGGTGATCGGCTACCGGGCGACGCGGGAGGACACGTGGAGCAAGCGTGCGGCCTCGAAATTCGCCAACGCGATCCGCAAGGCGGTGCTGCACGACGGCGCGCGCGACACCGGTTGCCCGATGAAAATCTTCCGTCGCGAGGCGCGGGCGGCGTTGGTGGCGTTCAACGGCATGCACCGCTTCATGCCGGCGCTGTTCCGCGGGGCCGGTTTCACGGTCCACCAGATGCCGGTGACTCATCGCCAGCGGGCGAAGGGCGTGTCGAAGTACACGAACTGGGGGCGGGCGTGGCGCGGGCTCTACGATCTGATCGGCGTGAGGTGGCTGCTGAAGCGTCGGTTGGTGTTTCGCGAAGGGGCGTGAGCGCGGCCGGCGCGGCGCGTTTTTCCAGACGTCGGTCTTGCCCCGGCGGTCGGGGGCGGTGCACGATGGCGCCATGAGAATTCTGCGCGTCCTGTTCCCCTTGGTGTTGTTGGCGACGTTCGCCTTCTGGTCGGGCGGCTGCTCGACGACGGTGCAGAAGGCCGGTGTCGCGGTCAGCCTGCTCGACGTGACGGTCGGGGCCGACAACCGCGCGGTGCTGCTGTTGCGGATGCAGAACGAGAACATCGTGCCCCTCGCGCTCGCGAGCACGAAGCAGAAGGTGTTCCTCAACGGGGTGGCCTACGGCGAGGCGATCGGCGAGAAGCCGGTGGCCTTGACCGAGCATGGCGATGTCCGGCACGAGGCGGTGCTGACGCTCGCCGATGCCGCGGCGGCGGAGCGGCTGCGGGCGGCGCTGGCCGCGGGCGCGGTCGACTACCGGCTCGAGTGCCGGCTCTTGTGCGATCTCGGCGAGGAGGACCTCATCCTCATCACGACCGTGAGCGGGCGGCTCGAGCGGCGTTGAACCACGACGGACGGCCCCGCGCCGACCCGCCGCAGTGGCGGGCGGATTCAGCCGGTTTTCCCAATTCCCCATGTTGCTGACCTGCCAGTCTGGATTCGAAGCGCTCTTGGGTGCGGAGGTGGCGGCGGTGCGCCTCGGCGCGGCCGATGCCAGCGGTGCCGGTTGGATCCGGCTCGGGGCGCCGAGCGCAGCCCCGTTGCCCGAGTTGTGCTTTGCGCACCGGGTGATGATCGAGCCGGCGGAGATCGCCGGTGAGAGCGTGAACGCGCTGGCCGGCCGGCTGTGCGAGTGGTTCATGGGTGCCTTGCGCGGTGAGAAGATCGAGGGCGCCTGGCCCAGCGTGTGGCAGGCTCCGATCGAGATCCCGGGGCTGGGCAAACGGCTCGGTTCCGTGGAGGACGAGTTCAATGCGCTGTTGAAGAAGCGGCTCTCGCGCGTGGCGCGGCTGGCCAGCCCCGAGCTGCCGCGGGGCACGGGAGCGGCCCACGGGCTGTTTGTCTTCGCCACCGATTTCGGCCGGCTCTACGCCGCCCGGCGGGCGTGGCTGGGCGGGCAGCGTCGCATGGCCGACGACTCCGCGGCGCCGTCGCGTTCGTATCTGAAAACCGAGGAAGCATTCGTCGTGCTCGGGCGCGAGCCGGGCCCGGACGAGACGGTGGCCGATCTCGGCGCGGCCCCCGGCGGCTGGAGCTACAGCGCGGCCAAGCGCGGCGCGCGGGTCGTGGCGGTGGACAACGGCCCGCTGAAGGGCGGGGCGCTGGACAACCCGCGGATCGAGCACCGGCGCGAGGATGCCTTCCGCTTCAAACCCGCGCCCGGACAGCGCTACGACTGGCTGTTCTGCGACATGGTCGAGGACCCGCGGAGGGTGCTCGACCTGGTGGCGCAATGGACGCGCGGCCGCTGGTGCCGGCATTTCGTGGTGAATCTGAAGTTTGGGCACGCCGATGCCCTGGCGTTGCTCGACCAGGTGCAGCGCTCCAGCGAGAGCCCGTTGCGGAGCTGCGCGGTGGCGCATGTCCGCCATCTGTTCCACGATCGGGAGGAGTTCACCCTAGTCGGCAGCTTGGCGGAGTGAGGGAAATCCGCGTCGCGGTCCGGATGGTGTTTGACAGTCGCTTGTCGGATTAGCGAAAAAGATGGGACGTACCGGAATAGATAAGGTGTACTGATGGCTCTCGCAGGTCGGCGCCGGAGCTCTTTCTCGAGAAAGAGAAGGTCTTCGGAATACCTCCTGCTTCCGTTGGGGCACCTTCTCTGCCGCGCGCTTTCCCGACTTAACCGACATGAACACCGTCAAAACCGCCCTTCTTGTCTTCTCACTCGGCACTGCGATCTCCTTCGCGGTTGCGGGTCTCATCATGGTGATCGGCCGTGTCATCCGCTTCGCGGAGCAACGCACGGGCGACAAGAGCTAAGTAAACGACAACCAACGACCTGCAAACGTTTGCGACTGCGGAGGCTGTCGTGCCCAACCTGCTTGATCTTTTCCAAGGCGTCGGCTCGCTCGTCGACTCCGATCCCAAAATTCTCTGCGCCCGGCTCGGCTTGATCGCGTTGGGCGTGATGCTCGTGTTTCTCGGCAAGAAGGGCGTGCTCGAACCCTTGCTGATGATCCCGATGGGACTGGGCATGGCGGCGGTCAATGCCGGCGTGCTCTTCCTTGATCCCCAGACGGCGGCAGCGGTGTCCGAACAGGCGGTGGCCAAGGGCGCCCAGGTGCCAGGCACGTTGTTCATGGCCCCGTTGGTGCAGCAGACCGACAATCTGATGTACCTGATGCAGGTGGATTTCCTGCAGCCGATCTACACGTTCGCGTTCTCCAACGGCCTGATCGCCTGCTTCGTGTTCATGGGCATCGGCGTGTTGCTCGATGTCGGCTACGTGATGGCGCGGCCGTTCGAGAGCATGTTCCTGGCGCTCGCGGCCGAACTGGGCACCATCGCCACCTTCCCGATCGCGGTCTGGTTCGGGCTGACGACGAACCAAGCCGCGTCGATCGCGATGGTCGGCAGTGCCGACGGTCCGATGGTGCTCTTCACCTCGCTCACGCTGGCCAGGGAGTACTTCGTGCCGATCACGGTCGTCGCGTATTTGTATCTCGGACTTACCTACGGCGGCTACCCCTACCTGATCCGCGCCCTTGTCCCGAAGAAGTTGCGGATGATCCGGATGAAGTCGGCGCCGACGGCCCCCATCAGCAGCAACGCCAAGCTGATCTTCGCGGTGGTCGCCTGCACGGTGCTCTGTCTGCTCTTCCCGGTGGCGGCGCCGTTGTTCCTGTCGTTGTTTGTCGGTGTCGCGGTGCGCGAGGCCGGCCTGAAGGAGTTCGAGAACCTGCTCAGTGGGCCGGTCCTCTACGGTGCGACCTTCCTCCTCGGCCTGTTGCTTGGCGTGTTGTGCGAGGCCAACACGATCCTCGATCCGGTGGTGTTGAAGCTGCTCGTTCTGGGCATTCTCGCGCTGCTGCTTTCGGGGCCGGCGGTCTGATCGGCGGCTACTGCCTCTATTTTCTCAGCGGTGGCCGCTACAACCCGGTCGTCGGTATCGCCGGCGTGAGTTGTGTGCCCTCGACGGCCAAGGTGGCCCAGAAGGTCGTCGCGAAGGACGATCCCGCCGTGATCATCCTTCCGAATGCGCTCGGGGCGAACATCTGCGGCGTCATCACCTCGGCCATCCTCTGCGGCATCTACGTGACGCTGCTCAAGCTGCACTGAGATCCGGCCAGATTCCCCCGTTTTTCTTCCGCCCGCCTCGATTCGAGGCGGGCGTTTTTGTCCTCACACGCGGCGGTCGGCCATCGCCGGACCGTTCTTGATCCAGCAGGCCTCCGCCAACAGCGCCGCCAGCCCGAAGCAGGCCAGCAGCGACCCGGTGAGCATGCGCAACTGGACGACCTGCGCGTGCGCGTAGGCCGCGGCATCGAGTTCACGCACGACCTTGCCGCCGCGCGCGACCAGCACGGTGCGACCGTCGTCGAGGCGGTCGGGCCGCGCGGCCTCGTTGAGCGCGCGGCAGACGAAGAAGTTCGCGAAGACGAAGACCAGCAGGCCCACCGCCGCCGCCTTCATCCAGCGCGGGATGTCGCCGAAGATCTCGGATACGAGATTGCGCCGCGGCACGCGGCGCCACTGGGTGACGACGCCCAGCCAGGCCAGGAGCAGCACCGGCAGCAGCAACAGCACCGCGTAGTGCGTGCGGCCGGCGAACGTGAGCGCATACGCCGCCGCGCTGGCGACGGCGCCGAAGGTGGCGATCCAGAAGGTGAAGCGGAGCGAGCCGGGCACGGGGGCAAGTTGGGCGCGCTCGGCCCCGCCGGCGAGCGCCGACTGCGGTGCGGCGCCGGCGAGCGGCAATCCGCGGTGCCGCCACCCGCGGTTCAGCCGATCGGGAAGCCCAGCGCGCCGAGCCGGTCGAGCAGAGCGCGGGTGTTGCCGCTCATCGCATTGAAGCGAAGCACCGGCGGGAGCCCGGGGACGCGGTGGTGGATGCGGACGCCGCGGAAGAACCACGGGTAGAGCGAGCTGCGGGTGAGCTTCGTCACCTCCGTGCGCGGAATACGGAAGTCGCCACGGTTCCCCTTCAGCCGGAGTTCATCGGGTGTGACCATGAGCAGGGCGCCCGGGACATGCCCGAAGGTGGTGCCGACTCCGTCGTCCATGTGGCCCTCCACGCGAAGCGTGCCGGCGGCATCTTGTGGGGCGGAGGGCGGGGTGGGTGGGGGCGTGGCAGTCATGGCGGTGGCGTCTTTTTCAAACGGCAGGCGGCTCGCCCCGGCCTGATCGTCCCGCCGGGCAAATCCGGCTTTGCGACTTGGAGGCGGTGCAGACCCGCTGGCGGATCGTTGATGGAACGGTGGCCCGACCGTTGCCTTTGCCTCCGGAGACGCCTGTCTCCGAACCCGGCGCAACTCAGCCGGCGGCCGGGCGGCGGCGCAAGCTCTCGCGCGCCACCCGCGGAGACTTCCTCGCGCGGCGTTCGGAGTTGCCGCCCGCGGCGCTTCGGGCTCTCGTCCGACGTGCGCTCCTTTTCCCGCAGTTCCGCCAACCCTCCATCGCCCGTCCGCTCCGCCCAATCGGCGCCGCGGGGGTCGTCCCGTATCGGTGACCCAGAAGCGCCGCGGGCGTCCGTCCCCGCCGGTGCTCGCTCCGCGGAGCGCAGCCGGGAGATCCCGATCTGCGGGCTGGCGGCCGTGCGCGCGCTGTTCCAGGAGCGCGCGGGCGCGATCAAGCGCCTCTTCTTCGACCTTCCGACCAGTCGGCGCGTGGGCGGCATGAGCGGCTACATGGCGCGCGAGCGGAAGGTCTACCGGCAGGTCGCGCCCGAAGAACTCGCGAAGATCGCGGGCACGGTGCACCACGGCGGCATTGTCGCGATCGTGGAACAGGCGCCGTTGCGGGAGCCGGCGGCGGCGGATCTCGCCGCCTGGGCGCAGGCGGGCAAGCCGGTGGTGCTGCTCGATCGCATCGGCAACGCCCACAACCTCGGCGCCATCGTGCGCACCCTGGCGTTCTTTGGTATCGAGAACCTGGTCGTAGCGGCCGGCGAGACGGCGGCGCGGCCGGGCGAGTCCACGTATCGCGTGGCCGAGGGCGGCATGGAGCACGTGCGGATCTGGCTCGCGGCCGATTTCGCGGCGCTCTGCGGCGGCTTGCGTGCGGCGGGGTTCGCGGTGGTCGGCACCGATGTGCGCGGACCGCTTCTCGCCTCGCTCAGCCGGCGCGATTTCCTCCCTCCATCCGTGCGCAAGCGTGCCGACACGGCGGCGCAGACCCCGGTCGCGCTCATCCTCGGCAACGAGGAGGCCGGCCTCGCGCCGGAGGTGGCGAAGGCCTGCGACCGCCTCGTCCGCATTCCCGGTTCCGGGAAGATGGAGTCGCTCAACGTGAGCGCGGCGGCCGCGGTGCTCGTGGCGGCGCTCACGGTCGGCAAGTAGCGGGTCTCAAACCGGCTGGGGGGCGGCCGCCGGGCGGGCCGCGCCGGCCGGTGCGGCGGCGACGCGGGCGGCGTTGGTGCGCCAGACCAGTCCGCCGACCAGGGCCGTGAACGGGGCGACCGACACCGCGCCGATGCTGCCGACGACGATGTTCACGATCTCCGCGGAGACCTCGTTGATGTTGACCATGCGCACGAGCGGGAGGCCCTGCGCGTAGAAGAGCATGAGCATCGCGATCGAGCTGCTGGAGTAGGCGAGGAGCAACGTCGTGGTCATGGTGCCGGTGACGGCGCGCCCGACGACGAGGCCGGAGCGGACGAGGACCCAGGTGCTCATCCGCGGATTCTGGCGCTTGAGCTCGTCCATCGCGACATCCATCACCGCGCCGGAGCAGCCGATGACGATGCTGGCGACGAAGATGGGGGTGAGTTGGAGGAATGGAAACCCGGAGTACAGGAGGGTCTCGCTGTAGTGGCGGACGGCCCCATGGAGGGAGAAGGTGCCGGTGCAGAACCAGGCGAGCGAGAGGGTGACCGCCAAACCGAGGACTGTGCCGAGGAAGGCGGTCAGGCCGCGGCGGTTGAGCCCACCCACCAGGAAACAGATCGCGCAGGCCAGGAGGAGCATGACGCCGGTGCCGACCGCCAACGGATTCCAGCCGCGGAGGTAGAGCGGGATCATGAGTTTCCAGATGGTGAGGGCGGCGAAGGCGAAGGAGAGCAGGGCGCGCGCGCCGGTGCCGCCGGAACCGACGAGCAGAAGGGCGGCGAACCCGGCGCAGATCCAGAGGGTGTGGGCGAGGCGGTAATGCCCGCGCGCGACGCCCTGATGGGGCCGGTTCCCCGGATCGAGCGCGTATTGGAGCAGCAACGTGTCGCCGGGTTCGTAGAACTCGTCGATCGCCATCTGCCCGGTGAGCAGGTTGGTGGCGGCCAGGCGGGCGCCCCGATGCGGACCGGCCGCGAGTTCGACGGTGAGGCGTTGCTCGCCGGTGCGCACCAGCACATTGCGCCGCACGGTGGCGTTGTCGGTGGCGAGGACCTGTGCCTTGTGATGCCGCAAGGCGCGCTGGTGTTCGCCGCGGCCGGCGCCGCCGAGATCGCAGAAGAGGAGGGCGAGCGAGGCGGCCAAGAAGACGAGACTGACGAGCAGATTGCGGTGGCGGTGGGGGCGGACGGGAATGGCCATGGCGAGGAGGACGAGGCGCGGCGGAGCGGTGGCGTGGCCCGGACGGAAAAGGGAGCGGCGCCGTGAAGCTGCCGCTCCCCTCGACCAAGCGGGCGGAGGTGCCGCCCGACGCCCAGGAAAGCTGTCAGGGATTCGTGACGATGGGCAGGTCGCTGCGCACGCGCATGGCGGCGGCGATCTTCTTGGCCACGTCGGTGTTGTCGTAGTAGCCGGCGAAGCGGTAGTCGTCGAAGCCCATGGCCATGACCGGAATCGGCACGGCGGTGTGGGAGTAGCTCGTCCAGCCCAGGCCGGTCTCGTAACTGGTCTGGTGGCTGATCTCCATGGTGAGCGGGTCGTAGCCGCCGTAGTAGAGGTAGTCCACGGTGGCGATGTTGGTGGCCGCTCCGTAGCCGCGGTCCCAGCCGGTGGGGGTGTTGTCGGCAGGCCCGCCCATGCTGCGGTCGAAGGCGGCTTCGAGCAGGCCTTGGCGGTGGGCGGGCAGCTCGTCGTAGACGATGCCGAAATCGGCGGCGATGAGGGCCTTCATCGTTGTATCGATGTTGTTGGTCGCGGCGTCGTACGGCGAGCGGAAGGCCTTGGCGGCCTTGTAGGCGGCGACCTTGGCGCCGAAGGCCTCGTAGGAGACCTTCTGTCCACCCAGTTTCTCGAAGGCGGTCTCGTAGCCGCGGCCGGAGAAGCCGAGGGTGAGGCCGCCGGTTTCGTGGTCGCCGGTGACGATGATCAGCGTCTCGGTGGGGTGCTGCTTGTAGAAGTCGATGGCGACCCCCACGACCTCGTCGAAGTCGAGCACGTCGCCGATGGTGCCCATCGGATCGTTGGCGTGGCAGGCCCAGTCGATCTTGCCGCCCTCGACCATCAGGAAGAAGCCCTGCGTGTTGTTCTTCATGAGACAGGCGATGGCCACCTCGGTGATCTCGGCGAGCCGGACCTGCCCGGCGGGGGTGTCGATGCCGTAGGGCATGGCGGCGGACGACTGGAGCGTCGGGACGGTGCAGACCACCTTGCCGCGCGGCGCGGTTTTGAGGGCGCGGATCTCGGCGTCGGTGGCGATGGTGGTGTAGCCCTCGTTGGCGAGGATCGCGGCGAGGCTGGTGGTGGCGAGCGAGGGGTAGAGGGTGCGGTAGGCGCTGCTGGTGGGCTTGAGCCAACCGCCGCCGCCGAAGAAGTCGAAGTTGGAGCGGGCGGCCTCCACGGCCACCTCTTCGTAGCCGCTGCGGGCGGCGGTGTTGGCGTAGAAGGAGGCCGGGGTGGCGTGGTCGAGGGACACGCTGCTGACGATGCCAACCTTGCGACCGCTCTCCTTGGCCAGTTCGGCGACGGATTTGAACTCCTTGGTCTTGGTGTGATCCATGCCGATCACGCCGCTGAGCGTCTTGGAACCGCAGGCGAGGGCGGTGCCGGCGGCCGCGGAATCGGTGATCAGATGATCGTACGCGAAAGTGGTTTGGATGCCGCTGACCGGGAGACGGTTGAGGTTGAGCCGGTTCTGGTCCTGCCGCAGGTGCGCGGCGAGGTTGGCATCGCCGCCGTTGGCGGCAGTGAGGTAGGCCTCGGTGGCGTGGATCTG
>Ga0208940_1003928_pt1 | contig 12108 bp, 9 predicted proteins | sample AD_JPNNA6_MetaG_FD_184445 | JGI IMG/M metagenome (GOLD analysis project Ga0208940, IMG submission 184445) | Active sludge microbial communities of municipal wastewater-treating anaerobic digesters from Japan - AD_JPNNA6_MetaG (SPAdes) (version 2) | ecosystem: Engineered > Bioreactor > Anaerobic >... | reverse complement strand
GCCGGGACTGCCGCGCTTTTACGGCGGCGCCGTCGGCTATCTGGGCTACGGCATGGTCCGCTATTTCGAAAAACTGCCCGTCCGGGCCGCAGATGATCTCGGCACCGACGAGGCCGTGTTTCTGCTGACAGACACCATTCTCGTCTTCGACAACGTCCGCCACACCATCAAAATCGTCGTCTGCGCCTTCGTGGATGAAAAGGACGGCGTTTCCCCGGAGGCAAGCTACCGGGAGGCGACGACCAAGATCGACCGGATCATGGAAGATCTGCAGGAAAGAGCGCCATCCCTGCCTCCCGCCGGACCGGCGCCCGCGGACGGGGAAATTACCGTCCGCCCCAATATGACGGCGGAATCCTTCCGGGAAATGGTCTGCAAGGCCAAAGACTACATCCTCAACGGGGACATCATCCAGGCGGTCCTGTCCCAGCGCTTCGCCGTGGAAAACAGCTTCGCCCCTCTTCATCTCTACCGGGCGCTCCGTTTCATCAACCCCTCGCCGTACCTTTTCTTTTTCAAGGCCGGGGAGACGATTCTCATCGGCTCTTCGCCCGAAGTACTGGTCCGCCTGGAAGAGGGGGTCGCGGAGCTGCGTCCCATCGCCGGCACCCGCCGCCGGGGCCGGACGGAACAGGAAGACCGGAAGATGGCCGACGAACTCCTCCAGGACCCCAAGGAAAAGGCGGAACACGTCATGCTGGTCGATCTGGGGAGGAACGATCTGGGACGCATCGCCCGGACGGGCAGCGTCCAGGTGAATCAGCTCATGGCGGTGGAGCGCTATTCCCACGTCATGCACCTGGTCTCCCATATCCAGGCCCAACTGGAAGCCGGGAAGGACGCCTTCGACGTGATCCGGGCCGCCTTTCCCGCCGGCACGCTCAGCGGGGCCCCCAAGGTTCGTGCCATGGAGATCATCGAAGAGTTGGAGCCCCATCAGCGCGGCCCCTATGGCGGCGCCGTAGGTTATTTCAGCTATACGGGCAACATGGATTTCGGGATCACCATCCGGACCATGCTGTTGAAAAACAACCACATCTACGTCCAGGCCGGGGCGGGCATCGTCGCCGACTCCGACCCGGAGACGGAATACCGGGAGACGCTAAGCAAGGCGGCGGGAATGCTCCGGGCGATCCGCCTGGCGGCGTCAAACTTCGAACTGATGGATTTATAAGGAGATTTAGCCATGATTCTTATGATCGACAACTACGATTCCTTTACCTACAACCTCGTCCAGTATCTGAAGCAGATGGGACGGGAGGTGGACGTTTACCGTAATGACGAATTTACGGCGGCGGATATGGCCGGCCGGGACATCGAGGCCATCTTTCTTTCCCCGGGTCCCTGCTCTCCCCGGGAAGCCGGCGTCACCGTGGATATCATCCGCCACTTTCATCAGGACATCCCCATCATGGGCGTCTGTCTCGGGCACCAGGCCATCGGCTATGCCTTCGGCGGCGAGGTGATCCGGGCGGCGAAGGTCATGCACGGGAAGACCTCGCCCATCTATAGCGACGGGCGGACGATCTACCAGGGGCTGCCCAATCCCTTCACCGCCGGGCGTTACCACTCTCTGATCGTCCGGCGGGACAACCTGCCATCCTGTCTGGAAATCAGCGCAGAGACGGAGGAGGGGGAGATCATGGGGCTCCGCCATCGGGAGTTCCCCGTGGAGGGGATCCAGTTCCATCCGGAATCGATCCTCACCCCCCAGGGCAAGCGGATTATCCGCAATTTCCTGAATCTGGTGGAAGGAAGGAAAAACCGCGCCCAGGCGGCGTGAGGCGACATGAGTTTTCAGAGAACTATTTGAGTAGCCGACTCAGTTTTGAAGGAGGAAAGCAAATGATCAAGGAAGCGATAGCCAAGGTAGTCGGGGGCGCCGACCTGCGGGAGGGGGAAATGGTCGCGACAATGACGGAGATCATGGAAGGCCGGGCCACGCCGGCCCAGATCGGGGCCTTCATGACGGCCCTGCGCCTGAAGGGGGAAACCAGCGAGGAGGTCACCGGCGCCGCCCGGGTGATGCGGCAGAAGGCCACCCGCATCGACGCCCGGTCCTCTACCATCGTCGATACCTGCGGCACCGGCGGGGACGGGCGGAATACCTTCAACATCTCCACCACCGCCGCCTTTGTCGTGGCGGCGGCGGGGCTCACCGTGGCCAAACACGGCAACCGGGCCGTCTCCAGCGGCTGCGGCAGCGCCGATGTCCTGGAGGCCCTGGGAGTGAATATCGACGCCCCGCCGGAAATAGTGGAGGAATGCGTCCAGCAGTTGGGCATCGGTTTCCTCTTCGCCCCGAAGCTCCACGGCGCCATGAAGTACGCCATCGGCCCGCGGCGGGAAATCGGCATCCGGACCATTTTCAATATGCTGGGGCCCCTGACCAATCCCGCCGGGGCCACCTGCCAGCTCATCGGTGTCTATGACGCCAAGCTGACGGAGATGTTCGCCGCCGTCCTGAAAAATCTGGGGACCAGGCGGGCCTTCGTGGTGCACGGCGCCGACGGCCTCGACGAGGCGACGATTACCGGCGCGACCCGGGTGGCGGAACTACGGGAGGGGGAAATCATCACCTACAACCTCGACCCGGCGGAGTTTTTCGGAGATGCCGTTCCGGAGGCCGATCTCCGCGGTGGCGATGCCGGCGAAAATGCCCGGATAACCAGGGATATCCTGACGGGAACGGATACCGGACCCCGCCGGCAGATTGTCGTCCTGAATGCCGCCCTGGCGATTGTGGCGGAGGAAAGGCGGAAAACCTCCGGGAGGGCATCGCGGTGGCAGCGGCGTGCATCGACTCGGGCGGCGCCCGCCGGAAGCTCCAGGGGCTGATCGAAATGTCCAACAGTTGACGGTCGGGCGCATTCACCTTGCAGGAATCGGGGGGGGAAGGATCCTCAACCGCGACTTTTTATATGAAACCCACATGGCGGTCTGCCGTCACCAAGCAGGGTGAAAATGGCGGGACGCGCTCCGCCGCGTCCGCAGCGGCTCTGTTAATTATAAACTGTTGCAGATCAACAATATATGCACGCATTTGCGAGTGAAAATCCCGTTCTCATGCTTCGTGGTGCCCCACGGGGCATGGGGGGTCATTTAAGCAAGATGAAACAATCATGACGACGCACCATCACAAGGGGGGAGGAAGGACGGCAGGATGAACGACCAACCGATTCTGGATCGAATCGTGACCGCCAAAAGGGTGGAAATCGCCGCGGCGAAAAGGGCGGTCCCGCCGGCGGCACTGGAGGCGGCGGTCGGCAAAGCGCCGCCGGCGAGGGATTTTCTCGGTGCCCTCCGGGGCGGAAAAGGCGCCGTCATCGCCGAGGTCAAAAAGGCCTCCCCCTCCCGGGGTATCATCCGGGAGGATTTCCATCCCCGGAAGATCGCCGCGGCCTATGAGGCCAACGGTGCGGCGGCCATATCCGTTCTCACGGAACGGAAATTCTTCCGCGGCGACGAGCGCTACCTCAAGGAAATCGGAGGGGTGGTAAGCCTCCCGCTCCTGCGCAAGGACTTTATCATCGATCCCTACCAGATCTACGAGACGCGCCGGCTCGGGGGCGACGCCGTCCTCCTCATCGCCCGGCTCCTGAACCGGGGGGAGACACTGGCGGAGTTCATCGCCCTCACCCTGAATCTCGGCCTGATGCCCCTCGTGGAGGTTCACGACGAGGCGGAGCTGGAAAAGGCTCTGGGCGCCGGAGCGCCGGTGATCGGGGTCAACAACCGCAATCTCGACACCTTTGTCACCGATCTCGGGACCTCGCGGCGGCTGGCCCCGCTGATCCCCCCCGGCATCGTCAAGGTGAGCGAGAGCGGGATCGACAGCCGCCGGGACGTGGAACTGCTGGTCCAGGCCGGCTTCGACGCCCTGCTGGTGGGCGAAACCCTGATGCGGGCACGCGATCCCGGGGCGAAACTCCGGGAACTGACGGGCGGCAAGGACGGAGAAGCGGCGGCCACGGCAACCGGGGCCGCGCCTCCGGAAAAGAAGGAGAAATGACGCCTCCTGGAGCCGGCAGGCAGACGCCCCGACCCGACCGCGGGAAAGGGGTCGGCAGGCATAACACCTGGCAAGGATATTTGACCCGGGGTTCATTATGGTACAGATCAAGATCTGCGGCCTCACCTCGCTGAAAGACGCCCGCCACGCCGCCGGCGCCGGCGCCGACGCCCTGGGTTTCATTTTCTATCCCCAGAGCCCGCGCTACGTCTCCCCGGCGGCGGCGCGGGAAATCATCACCCGGCTGCCGCAGCACATCTGCCGGGTGGGCGTCTTCGTCAACGAGGAGGAGTCCGTGGTCAGGAAAACGGTCGCCCGCTGCCGTCTGGACATGATTCAGCTCCATGGCGACGAGACCCCGGACTATTGCCGCAGCGTTGCCGCCCCGGAAGCCTTGATCAAGGCCCTGCCCCTCCGGCAGGAGGAGGATCTCCGCCGGGCGGCGCTGTACCCGGTGGCGGCGATCCTCGTGGATTCCCGGGACGGTAGTCTTTACGGGGGCACGGGGAAACAGGCGGCGTGGGAACTGGCGGCCCGGTTGCGGGAAACCCGCCCGCTCGTCCTCGCCGGGGGTCTGCACCGGGACAACATCCGCACCGCCCTGGGGGCGGTCCGGCCCCGGGCGGTGGACATCAACAGCGGTGTGGAGACGGCGCCGGGGAAAAAAGACCCGGACAAGGTGACGGAAATCATCCGTCTCATCCGGGAAGCGGAGGCGACGGAACCGGCGGCTCCCGGCGAAAAGATCTTTCGCCGGCGCCCGTGCTGATTTCCCGGCCGGCGGCGACCCCGCAGCGCCGGTCAGGAAAATTGCCGGCGGGTCTGGAAAAATAACTTTGCCGGCGGGGGAGACCGGGGAGACCGGGAAACCGGGCGGAGATGAAAACGTCGTCAATATCGAGCACAAGGGATGGAAAAGGTGAGGAAGAGAAGATCATGAAAGAAAACATGCCGGACAAAAACGGTCACTTCGGGGTCTTCGGCGGACGTTATGTCGCCGAGACGCTGATGCCCGCCCTGATCGAACTGGAAGAAGCCTATCGCCGGGCGGCGCGGGACCCGGTGTTCCAGAGGGAGTTCCGCTCCTATCTCCGGGATTTCGCCGGACGGGAAACCCCGCTGTACTTCGCCGCCAATCTCACGGCGCGGCTGGGCGGCGCCCGGATCTACCTGAAACGGGAGGACCTCAATCACACCGGGGCCCACAAGATCAACAACACCCTGGGGCAGGCCCTGCTGGCCCGCCGGATGGGCAAGCAGCGGGTCATCGCCGAAACCGGGGCGGGACAGCACGGCGTGGCCACCGCCACCGTCGCCGCCCTCTTCGGCATGGCCTGCGAAGTCTTCATGGGGGAGGAAGACATCCGGCGGCAGGCTCCCAACGTCTTCCGCATGCGGCTGCTGGGTGCGGAGGTCACCCCGGTGGCCTCGGGCACGGCCACCCTCAAGGACGCCATGAACGAGGCGATGCGCCACTGGGTCGCCCGGGTCCGGGACACCTTCTACGTCATCGGCACCACCGCCGGTCCCCACCCCTATCCGAAGATGGTCCGGGATTTCCAGAGCGTCATCGGTCGGGAGGCACGCCGGCAGCTCCTCAAAAAAGAAGGGCGGCTGCCCGATTACCTGGTGGCCTGCGTCGGCGGCGGCAGCAACGCCATGGGCCTTTTTTATCCCTTCCGCAAAGACGGGGCCACCCGCATGATCGGCGTGGAGGCCGGGGGCCGGGGCATCGCCACGGGCCTCCACGCCGCGAGCATCTCCGCCGGCACGGTGGGCGTTCTCCACGGCAACAAGACCTATCTCCTGCAGGACGGACACGGCCAGGTGCGGGACGCCCATTCCATCTCCGCCGGTCTGGACTATCCCGGCGTCGGGCCGGAGCACAGCTTCTTCCACGCCACGGGCCGGGCGCAATATGTATCCGTCACCGACGAGGAGGCCCTGGCGGCCTTCCGGCTCCTCACGACCTGCGAGGGGATCATGCCCGCCATGGAAAGCGCCCACGCCCTGGCCTACGCCGTAAAACTGGCCCCAACCCTGGCCCGGGACCGGATCGTCGTGGTCTGCCTCTCCGGCCGGGGGGACAAGGACATGGGCATCGTCGCCGGAAAGAACGGGGAGGTGAAACCAACATGAGTCGTATCGGAAAGAAATTCAAGGAGTTGCAGGGCAAAAAGGAAAAGGCGCTGATCCTCTACCTGACGGCGGGGGACCCCTCGCTCGCCGGGACGGAGGAAATCATCCCCTGCCTGGAACGGGCCGGGGCGGACATCCTGGAGATCGGCGTCCCCTTCTCCGATCCCACGGCGGACGGACCGGTCATCCAGGAGGCGGCCCAGCGTTCCCTCCGGGGGGGGACCAACCTCGCCGCCATCCTCGCCATGATCGCCCGCCTGCGCCGACAGATCGAGATCCCCGTTGTTCTGTTCACCTACTACAATCCCGTCTTCGCCTACGGCAACGAACGCTTTGCCGAAGATGCTGAGGCGGCGGGGGTGGACGGACTGCTCGTGGTGGATCTCCCCCCGGAGGAGGCGGGGGAACTGCGGGAATTTACCGACCCCCGCGGTCTGGACTTCATCACCCTGGTGGCCCCGACGACGGATGACCGGCGGTTGGAGAAGATCGTCAGGAACGCCGGCGGGTTCATCTACTACATCTCCGTGACGGGCGTCACGGGGACGAAAACCCCGGTGGCCGCCTCCGTTACCCCTGATCTCCTGCGAATCAGGCAGCGGACCGACCTTCCCGTGGCGGTGGGCTTCGGCATCTCCACCCCCGCCCAGGTGCGGAGCTTCGCCGCCGACGCCGACGGCGTCGTCATCGGCAGCGCCCTGGTCAAATGGCTGGCGGAGCACGGCGGGTCGCCGGATCTTATGTCCCGGCTCACCGTCTATGTCCGCGGGCTCAAGGCGGCGACAGGCTGATATGCGAGGTGTTTGACTGATCTTCGGCGGGAGATGAGAGGGGATACAATTTTATGCCGCTCGCGTGATTTCTTCCCAAACCGGCTATCCGCAAGGGTCCCATTTCACGCCGTCAACCAACGTCTAGCCAGGAAAGGAATCTCTTGGTGAAATTCCACGCAATCTCCTTGAAAGCATTCCCTTTCTGTGATAGTTTCCCGCCTTACGATTTCAGAAAGAGAAGGAGCGCGCCATGGACTACAAAGAAAGCTTGAACCTGCCCAAGACCGATTTCCCCATGAAGGCCAACCTCGCCGCCCGGGAGCCGGAAATGCTGGCCCGGTGGGAAGAGATGAAGATCTATCACCGGATCCGCGCGGTCTCCAAGGGACGGGAAGTCTACATCCTCCATGACGGCCCTCCCTACGCCAACGGTAGCATCCATCTAGGCACCGCCCTGAACAAGATCATCAAGGACATGGTCATCAAGGCCAAGAACATGTCGGGTTACGACAGCATCTACGTCCCCGGCTGGGACTGTCACGGCCTCCCCATCGAGCACCAGGTGGACAAGGAGCTGGGGGACAAGAAATACGAGATCTCCCAGGCGGACAAGCGCCGCTTCTGTCGCCGCTACGCCGAGCGCTTCGTCGATATCCAGCGGGAGCAGTTCAAACGTCTCGGGGTCTTCGGGGAGTGGGAAAACCCCTACCTCACCATGACCTACGACTATGAAGCGATCACCGTCGCCGAATTCGGCAAGCTCTACCTGGGCGGCGACGTCTACAAGGGCAAGAAGCCGGTCTATTGGTGCGCCACCTGCAAGACCGCCCTGGCGGAGGCGGAGGTGGAGTACGGCGATCACACCACGCCGTCCATCTATGTCAAGTTCCCCATGATTTCCGATATCGCCGCCGTCCGCCCCAAACTCGCCGGGGAAAAGGTGAGCGTCGTCATCTGGACGACCACCCCCTGGACGATCCCCGCCAACCTGGCCATCGCCTTCCACGAGGAGTTCCTCTACGTCGCCGTCAAGATCGAGGGCGAGGTCCTGATCCTCGCCAAAGACCTCCTGGACTACTGCCTGGACGCCTTCGGCTGGCAGGGCAAGCCCTACGAGATCCTCGACGAGTTCCCCGGCGCCGTCATGGAGGGTCTCAAGACCCGCCATCCCCTCATCGACCGGGAAAGCGTCCTCATCCTCGCCCCCTTCGTCACCCTCGACGCCGGCACGGGCTGCGTCCATATCGCCCCGGGGCACGGCCAGGAGGACTACGAGATCGGCATGAAATACGGCCTGGACAACTACGCCCCCGTGGACGAAGACGGCCGCTTCACCAAGGACGTGGCGGACTTCGCCGGGATGTTCGTCTTCGACGCCAACGATCCGGTGAACAAAAAACTGAAGGAGGTCGGGGCGCTCCTGGGCCTGGTGGACATCGAGCATTCCTACCCCCACTGTTGGCGCTGCAAGGAACCCATCATCTTCCGTTCCACGGAGCAGTGGTTCATCTCCATGGAAAAGAACGGCCTCCGTAAAAAGGCCCTGGAGGCCATCGCCAAGGGCGAATGGATCCCCGCCTGGGGGAAGGACCGGATCTACGGCATGGTGGAGAACCGGCCCGACTGGTGTATTTCCCGTCAGCGCCTCTGGGGCGTCCCCATCACCATGTTCTACTGTCAGGAATGCCAGAGTGAATTTCTCACCAAAGAGATTCTCGACCACGTGGTGGCCCTGGTACGGGAATACGGCGCCGACGTCTGGTTCGAGCGGGAGGCGGCGGATCTCGTGCCCCCGGGCACGGTCTGTCCGGTATGCAAGCAAGGCCGGGAATTCCGGAAGGAAACGAACATCCTCGACGTGTGGTTCGACTCGGGCGTCAGCCATGCCGCCGTCCTGGAGACCCGTCCCGATCACCGCAACCCCTCGGACATGTATCTGGAAGGAAGCGACCAGCACCGGGGCTGGTTCCACTCTTCGCTCCTGGAGTGCGTAGGAACCCGGGGCCACGCCCCCTATAAAACTGTCCTCACCCACGGCTTCGTCGTTGACGGCGAGGGGAAGAAGATGTCCAAATCCGTGGGCAACGTCGTGGAACCCGACGAGATCATCAACGAATACGGCGCGGAGATCCTGCGCCTCTGGGTGGCGGCGGAGGATTACACCGACGACATCCGCATCTCCAAGGAGATCCTCACCCGCCTGGTGGAGGCCTACCGGCGGATCCGCAACACGAGCCGCTACATCCTGGGCAATCTCTTCGACTTCGACCCCGCCCGGGACCGCCTGGCCTACGCCGAGCTGGAAGAGATGGACCGCTGGGCCCTGCACCGCCTCCAGGAGATCGTCCGCCGGGTCCGGGAGGCTTACGACAAGTATCAGTTCCACATTGTCTATTACACCCTCTACAATTTCTGCACCGTGGATCTCAGCGCCCTGTACCTCGATGTCCTCAAGGACCGGCTTTACACCTCGAAGGCCGCCTCCCGGCCGCGCCGCTCCGCCCAGACGGCCATGGAGATCATTCTGGAAACGATGATGCGCCTCCTGGCCCCCATCCTCACCTTCACCGCCGAAGAGGTCTGGAACGCCATGCCCGGCTATGCCGGCAAGGCGGAAAGCGTCCACCTCACCGAATTCCCGGCGGTGAACCCCGCTTACGTGAATGAAGAGCTGGGAGAGAAGTGGCGGACCCTCGTCGCCGTCAAGGGGGAGATCTCCAAGGCCATCGAGGCGGCCCGGAAGAACAAGGTCGTCGGCCATTCCCTGGACGCGGCGGTGGCCGTCGCCCCGCCGGAGAAGCTCCGGGAACTGATCGCCTCACACCGGGAGGACCTGAAGGCCCTCCAGATCGTCTCCCAACTGGACGTCGTCACCCGGGAGGAACTGGCCGCCGACGCCTATGAAAGCAAGGAGATCGAAGGCCTGTATGTCGGCGTCGCCAAGGCCCGGGGGCAGAAGTGTCAGCGCTGCTGGATCTACAGCGAAGACCTGGGCAAAGACCCGGAACATCCGGCCATCTGCGGCCGCTGCCTGACCAACCTGAAATGAAAAGAAGAAATGTGATCTTCTTGGCGACCGTGGCGGGGCTGTTGATCCTCGATCAGGTCACCAAGTACGTGATCCACACGGGAATGGCCCTCCACGATTCGATTCCCGTGATCCCGGGCTTCTTCAGCATCACCTACATCCGTAATCCCGGGGCGGCCTTCGGTTTCCTCGCCGGCGCCTCCCCGGCCTTCCGCTATGTCTTTTTCATCGGCATCACCGTTTTCGCCATCGGGCTGATCCTCCACTACCTGCGCGTCTATGCCGACGAGGATCAACTGCTGACGGTCTCCCTCGGGATGATCCTTTCCGGCGCCCTGGGGAACCTTATCGACCGGATCCGCTTCGGGGAGGTGATCGACTTCCTCGATGTGTACATCGGCGCCAATCACTGGCCGGCCTTCAACGTCGCCGATTCCGCCATCTCCGGCGGCGCCTTCGTCCTGTTCATCTACCTCATCAGGATGAAGAAGGAGGCACCGGGAGCGCCACCGGCCTGACCCGGACAACGGGCATGAGCAGATTATTCGTCCGCCTGAAAGTAATTTTCACGCCCCTGTTAACCCCGGCACGGATCTTTATCCTGAGCTTCGCCGTGGCGATCCTGGCGGGCGCCCTGCTCCTGTGGCTGCCGGCGGCCGCCGTCCAGGGCCGGTTGTCCTTTACCGACGCCCTTTTCACCTCGGCCTCAGCGGTGTGCGTCACCGGCCTGGCCACCATCGACATCGGCAAGGATCTCTCCCTCTTCGGTCAACTGGTCACCCTGATCCTCTTCCAGGTCGGGGGACTGGGGATCATCACCTTTTCCGTGGTCTTCTTCGGCATCCTGGGGCGGGGCATTTCCTTCAAGGAGAGGGAGATCGTCCAATCGGCCTTCCTGCACACCCCCCGGCGGGATTTTCTTCCCGTCATGAAATGGGTGCTCCTTTCCACCTTCTGGATCGAGGGCATAGGAACCCTTCTTCTCTTCGCCCGCTTCTCCCTTGACTTTCCGGTTAACCAGGCCTTTTACAGGGCCGTCTATCACGCCGTTTCCGCCTTCAACAACTGCGGCTACTCCCTGTTTTCCAACAGCCTCATGAGCTACCGGGACGACTGGACCGTCAACCTGGTCGTCATGTCCCTCATCGTTCTAGGGGGTATCGGGTTCATCGTCCAGCACGAGGGTCTGGCCCTGCTCCAGGGGAGGATCAAGAAATTTTCCCTCCATTCCCGGATCGTCCTCATCACGACGGGATTGTTGATCGGCGGCGGCGCCGCCCTGTTCTATCTTTTCGAAATGAACGGCCTCTTCAGGGACACCTCGTTTCAGACCTCGCTGCTGGCATCCCTCTTCCAGTCCGTAACCGCCCGGACCAGCGGCTTCAACACCGTCGATATCGGCCAGCTCTCCAACGCCACGATCCTGATCCTCATCGTCCTCATGTTCATCGGCGCCTCCCCCGGCTCCACCGGCGGCGGCATCAAGACCACCAGCTTCGCCCTTCTCATCTTCATGATCTGGAACCGGATCAAAGGGCAGGACGATGTGAACATCTTCAACCGGACCATCCCGAAGGAAATCCTCAGCCGGACCATCGCCATCATCTTCGCCTCCTTCTTCTCGATCTCCCTGATCGCCTCCCTGCTCCTCCTCACCGGCGGCAGCGGAGAAACGCCCCTTCAGAGCCGCCATTTCTTCGTGGAATACCTCTTCGAAACCGTCTCGGCTTTCGGTACTGTGGGCCTGTCCATGGGCATCACCGCCGGCCTCAGCGACTTTCAGAAATATGCCGTCATCATGATGATGTTTGCCGGACGGGTGGGACCCCTCACTCTGGCCTTCGCCTGGAGCGTGCCGAAAAAGGGTTTGACCTATGCGGAAGAGCAGGTCATGGTGGGATGAGAAAGGAGGAAGGAAATGAGCAGGGTTATCGTCATCGGTCTGGGCATCTTCGGCATCAACCTGGTCCGGGAGCTTTACGAAGGGGGGGTGGAGGTGCTGGCCATCGACAAGCACAAGGACGCCGTTCAGAAGGTCCGGGACTGCTCCACCAAGGCCATCGTCGCCGACGGCACCGACAAGGAGGTCATGGAACTGATCGGGGTCCAGGAAGACGACACCGCCGTCATCTCCTTCGGCGAGGACTTGGCGGCCA